>Ga0326726_10001845_pt1 | contig 19754 bp, 18 predicted proteins | sample MHFenrmetagenome_2_FD_207603 | JGI IMG/M metagenome (GOLD analysis project Ga0326726, IMG submission 207603) | Lab enriched peat soil microbial communities from Michigan Hollow, Ithaca, NY, United States - MHF15MN | ecosystem: Environmental > Terrestrial > Soil > Wetlands > Peat | place: USA... | reverse complement strand
TTCACGGTGCGAGTGGCCATCTCGCCATCGAAGACGGTACAGGACCGGACTTCATCCCAGTCGTGGTCTTCGGCTTCAATCCAGAAGACGGCCACGGCCGCGGCGCCGTGTTCCCGCGTCACCTGTTCGGCCAGTTTCAGTGCGGTGAGCGCTTTGAGGATCGTGAAGAGCGGTCCGCCGAAGAGCCCGGCCTGCTGTCCGGTCAGGATGGCCACCGTTCGCGGATCGGAGAGCCGTTCGGCCGCCGCCAGCGCGGCCGGCGGCGCGCCGCGTCGCTGTTGCTGGGCCCGGAGCACCGAGGCGAGCTCGCGGGAGCGTCGCGGATGAGATTGGGTGCGGGCCACCGCGTCGGCCCACGCCGCCCGGTCGCTCGGATCGCCCGCGAAGAACGGCGCGAGCGTGCCGAATGCATACGCGTAGTCCGCCGCGAGACGCTTGATCCCGGGAAGACGCCGCACGTCAATACTCACAGCGCCGACACGCGTCGACAGCTCGCTTGAATTCGCCTGCAACTCGAAATCTACTCTACACGATTGGTACGAATGACGGAGTCCGTTCGTGTTACGATGAGTCGCCTTCCTGAGGAGTCTTCACTGCACACGGAAGTTGCCGGTTCCGCCTCGCCAGACGCCTTCGGTCCATTTCGTGTCCTCCATCAGATCGGTGCCGGTGCTTTGGGTCCGGTGTTTCGCGCGTATGAACCTGAGCGCGATCGGCTGGTTGCCGTCAAAGTCTTCCGGCTCGACCTGCCGCCCGAGCGCGTCCATCAACTGGTCGGCGAATTCGAGCGCTTGATCGACGCCGGGCTTCGACATCCGGCGATTGCGGCTCCTGTCGCGACCGGTCTCGACGGCGTCGTCGCCTACCTCGCGCAGAATTACTTCTCCGGCGATTCGCTGGACATCGTGAGCCGCGAGCGAGGCCCGCTGCCGCTCTCGGAGGCGTTGCTCGCGGCGCGTCAGCTGGCTGAAGCGCTCGATTCCGCCGCGGAGCGACTGGTCGAACACGGCGCGCTTCATCCTCGCGACGTCCTGCTCTCATCCGAAGGCACGCGCATCATCGGCCTCGGGATTACGCGGGCGCTCGAACGGATCGGCGCGGCCGTTCCGATCCGCCGGCCATATACGGCGCCCGAGCGTGTGGACGGCGCGGCCTGGGATCATCGGGCCGACATCTTCAGTCTGGCTGCGGTCGTCCACGAGATGTTGTGGGGCCGACGAGTGGTCGGAACCGGAATGCAGGCGGTCGAAGCGATGACGCCTCTCCCGGGGACCCATCTCATGCCGCTGCAAGCTGTCTTCGCCCGCGCCCTTGCCGAGCAGGCCGTCGACCGGTTTGCGACGGCCACCGAATTTATCGAATCGCTCGAACGCGCGGTCAGTGCCGAGGTCACCGAGGCGGAACCGGGACCTCTTTATGTCGTGGAACCACCACGACGGGTGGAGCCGGTCGAAGCGCCGATGCTGCCGCTCGAGGACGACATCGCGCTGGTTGAACCCCAGTGGCCTGAACCCGAGTTGCCTGAGCCGGTCCTCCAGCTGCACGAGCCTTCAGCAGAACCTCTGGAACCCCTGGAACCTGTGGAACCTGTGGTCCCCCTGGAACCTCGAGAACCCCTGAAGCCGCCGTTTCTCGCGTCGACGTCGGCCTTTTCGTCCTCGTCTTCGTCCAGTTCATCCTCGCTCGTGTGGCCGATTGGCCTCGCATGCCTGGTCGGGCTGGCGATCGGCTTCGGCGTTGGGTACACGGTTGGAGTCCGCGATCGCGCGAGCGTCAGCCAGACGACCGGCGAACGTCCGGCCGCGCCGGCGCCACGCGACTTCACCGAAGGCACGGTCGCGACGCAGCCCGCGGCCGATGCGAAGCCGGGAAACGATCTGCGGCTTCCGCAGGAGGGCGCGCCAGTCGTGCCCTTCAACGGCCGGGTTGTCGTGCAGTCGACGCCGGCCGGCGCGCGCGTGTTCGTCGATGGCCGGGATCGAGGGGCCACGCCTGCGTCGGTGAGCGATCTGGAGCGCGGCGAACATCGGGTTCGCATCGTTCACGAGGGGTACACGGCCGCCGAGCGGCGGATCGCGTTGTCGCCGGCGCAGCCGTCGCAATCGCTGTCGGTTCCGCTCTCGAAGGCCCTTGTCTCGCCGAAGCCCGGCTTGATCCCAAGGGCGAAGGCGGATGTCTTGCCGAAACCCACCAGACAGTCGGCCAAGCCGGATGTCCCGTCAAAGGCGGCGGCAGCGACCGTGGCGGAGGCGGGAACACTGATTGTCGAGTCGCGGCCCACCGGCGCCGCCGTCTTCCTGGATGGCCGAGCCGTCGGGAGAACACCGTTGAACCTGCCGGGCGTGAAGGCAGGCGACCATACTGTCCGGCTCGATCTCGGCGAATACCGTCTGTGGACGACGCCAATCAAGGTTGTAGGCGGCGCGCCGAATCGTATCGGAGCGTCACTGGAGAAGATTGACTGACGTGGAAGCCATTCTTGCGTTAGAAGACGGAACCTGGTTCAAGGGGACGGCGGCCGGCGCTCAAGGCGAAGCGACGGGCGAAGTCGTGTTCAACACGAGCATGACCGGCTATCAGGAAATCCTGACGGATCCGTCGTACGCGGGACAGATCGTCACGATGACGTGCCCCGAAATCGGCAACTACGGCGTGTCGCCGGACGACGGCGAGTCGAAGACGCCGCACGCGGCCGGCTTCATCGTCCGCGAACAGTCGCCGATCGCGAGCAACTGGCGATCGTCGGGAACCTTGCGCGACTATCTCGTGGCCAACGCGATCGTCGCCATTGCCGACATCGACACCCGGGCGCTGACGAGAAAACTGCGGTCGGGCGGGGTGATGCGCGGCGTCGTCATGACGGGCAGCCATCTCGATCCGAAGGCGCTCGTCGACCGAGCCAATGCCATTCCGAAAATGGAAGGGTCGGATCTTGTACGCGGCGTGACGGCCGACCAGGTGTTCGACTGGCCGGCGGAGAAGTCGGGGGAGTTCACGAACGCGCCTGGACGCGTGGCGAAGAAGCGGCTGAAGATCGCCGCCTACGACTTCGGGATGAAGCACAACATCCTGCGCCGGCTGAGCGCGCACGGCTGCGACATCCGCGTGTATCCCGCGACGGCGCCGGCGTCCGACCTGCTCGCGACGAAGCCCGATGGCGTGTTCCTGAGCAACGGCCCCGGCGATCCGGCGGTCCTTACTTATGCGATCGACAACGCGAAGGCGCTGGTGAAGTCGGACGTGCCGGTGTTCGGCATCTGCCTGGGCCATCAGATCCTCGGGCTCGCGATGGGCGGCACGACGTTCAAGCTGAAGTTCGGCCATCGGGGCGCGAACCATCCGGTGAAGAAGCTCGAGACCGGCAAGGTCGAGATCACCTCGCAGAACCACGGCTTCGCGGTCGATCCGACGTCGCTGCCGGACGATGTCGCCGTGACGCATTTGAATCTGTATGACGGCACCGTCGAGGGCCTGAAGCACAAGAAGCACCCGGTGTTCTGCGTCCAGTACCATCCGGAGGCCTCGCCCGGCCCGCACGACGCGGATTATCTGTTCGATGACTTCATTGGGTTGATAGAGGATCGGTCGTAGTGCCAAAGCGTACCGACATCAAACGCGTGCTCATCATCGGGTCGGGTCCGATCGTCATCGGCCAGGCCTGCGAGTTCGACTACTCGGGCAGCCAGGCGTGCAAGGCGCTGCGCGCCGAAGGTCTGGAAGTCGTGCTGGTCAACAGCAATCCCGCGACGATCATGACGGACCCCGAGTTGGCCGACCGGACGTACGTCGAGCCGCTGACGGTGGAAGTGCTCGAGGCGATCATCGCGCGCGAGAAGCCCGACGCGATTCTTCCGACGGTCGGCGGTCAGACCGCGCTGAATCTCGCGGTCGACCTTGGCAAGGCCGGTGTCCTCGAGAAGCACAACGTCAAGCTGATCGGCGCGTCGCTCCACGCCATCAAGGTGGCCGAAGACCGCCTCCTCTTCAAGGACGCGATGCGCGAGATCGGCCTCGATGTGCCGATGAGCGGACTCGCGCGGACGCCGCAGGAAGCCGTCGACCTCGCGCGGACGCTGGGTTTCCCGCTCGTCATCCGGCCGTCGTTCACGCTGGGCGGCGTCGGCGGCGGCATCGCCTACAACATCGAAGAGTTCCGCGAGCTGTCCGAACGCGGCCTCGAGCTCAGCCCGGTCCACGAGGTGCTCATCGAAGAGTCCGTGATCGGCTGGAAGGAATTCGAGCTCGAGGTGATGCGCGACACGGCCGACAACTTCGTCGTCATCTGCTCGATTGAAAACATCGACCCGATGGGCGTGCACACGGGCGACAGCATCACCGTCGCGCCGATCCTCACGCTGTCCGACAAGGAATACCAGCGGATGCGCGACGCCGCGCGCAAGATCATCAGCAAGGTCGGCGTCGAGACCGGTGGATCGAACATCCAGTTCGCGGTCAACCCGGCGGACGGCCGCATGGTCGTCATCGAGATGAACCCGCGCGTCTCGCGATCGTCCGCGCTCGCGTCGAAGGCGACGGGATTTCCCATCGCCAAGATCGCCGCCAAGCTCGCGCTCGGCTACCACCTCGACGAGATTCCCAACGACATCACGAAGATCACGCCCGCCAGCTTCGAACCGACGATCGACTACGTCGTCGTCAAAATCCCGCGGTGGAACTTCGAGAAGTTCCCGCAGGCCGACCGGACGCTGACGACGCAGATGAAGTCGGTGGGCGAGGCGATGGCGATCGGCCGGACGTTCAAGGAAGCGTTCATGAAAGGCGTCCGCTCGCTCGAGCTGGGACGCAGCGGCCTGCTGTTTTCGGCGGGCTCAGGCGACAAGACCGAAGGGATCGCGGGCACCGACGGGGAGAGCGACGCGACCCTTCGCAATCGCCTGGCGGTGCCGAACGATCGCCGGATGTGGGACATCTTCCGTGCGCTCGATCGCGGCTGGTCGATTGAACAGGTCCACGAGCCGACGAAGATCGATCCGTGGTTCCTGCGCCAGTTCGCCGAGATCGTCGACATGCGCCGCGAAGCGCAGAGAGCCGGCGGCATCAGCGGTGTCGATGGCCTGGCGCCGGACTCGTTGCGACAGCTCAAGCGCGCGGGCTTCGGCGATCAGGAGCTGGCGTTGGCATTCGACACGACGGAGAAGGTTGTCGCGGACAGACGGGCGGCGCTCGACCTCAAGCCCGTCTACAAGCGCGTTGATACGTGCGCCGCGGAGTTCGAGTCGTTCACGCCGTATCTTTACAGCTCCTACGAGCCGACGTGCGAGGCGAACCCGAACGGCCGGAATAAGGTCGCGATTCTCGGCAGCGGGCCCAACCGTATCGGCCAGGGCATCGAGTTCGACTACTGCTGCTGTCACGCGGCCTTCGCCCTGCGCGACGAAGGCTTCGAGACGATCATGATCAACTGCAACCCCGAAACCGTGTCCACCGACTACGACACGGCCGACCGGTTGTATTTCCAGCCGCTCACGTTCGAGGACGTGATGTCGGTCATCGAGACCGAACGCTCGGCCGGCGGCGAGGTGTCGTGCCTCGTGCAGTTCGGCGGCCAGACTCCGCTCAAACTGGCGCTCGCGCTGCAGCACGCGGGCGTGAAGATCCTCGGCACCTCGCCGGACTCGATCGACCTCGCCGAAGATCGCGAACGCTTCGCGGCGTTTCTGTCCGAACTCAAGATCACGCAGCCGCGCAGCGGTACGGCAACCTCGCGCGAGGAAGCTCGCGCGGTCGCGAAGGAAATCGGATTCCCGGTCGTGGTGCGCCCGTCGTACGTCCTCGGTGGGCGCGCGATGGCCATCGTCTACGACACGGCGACGCTCGATCGCTACATGACCCACGCCGTGGATGCGTCCCCCGAGCATCCGGTCCTTGTCGACAAGTTCCTCGAAGACGCCTTCGAGTTCGACGTCGACGCGATCGCCGATCGGACCGGCGCCGTCGTCATCGGCGGCATCATGGAGCATATCGAGGAGGCGGGCATCCACTCGGGCGACAGCTCGTGCGTCGTGCCGCCGTTCATCTGTCCGGAGCGGCACCTGCTCACGATTCGCGACCACACGCGCCGCATCGCCAAGGCGCTTGGCGTCATCGGCCTGATGAACGTCCAGTTCGCGATCAAAGACGATGTCGTGTACGTGCTCGAAGTGAATCCTCGCGCGTCGAGGACGGTCCCATATCTGTCGAAGGCGACCGGGACGCCGCTCGCCAAGATCGCGGCGAAGGTGATGGCCGGCCGCACGCTGGCCGAACTCGGGCACACGCAGGATCTCGAAGTCGCCGGCGTGTTCGTCAAGAGCCCGATGTTCCCGTTCGTGCGGTTCCCGGGTGTCGACACGATCCTCGGGCCCGAGATGAAATCGACCGGCGAAGTGATGGGCGGGTCGTCGACCAGCTTCGGCGTCGCCTTCGCGAAGGCGCAGCTCTCGGTTGGCCAGCGGCTGCCGGAGCACGGGACCGCGTTCGTCAGCGTGAACAACACCGACAAGGCGAACCTGACGCCGATCGCGCGCGACCTCGCGGAGCTGGGTTTCCGCCTCATCGCGACGCGGGGCACCGCGGCGTACCTGCGTGCGTACGGTCTCGACGTCGATGTGGTCTACAAGGTCAACGAAGGCCGGCCGAACATCGCCGACGAGATCGTGAACCGCAAAGTCGATCTCGTCATCAACACGCCGCTCGGCCGCGAGTCGTTCTTCGACGACCGGACGGTCCGGCGCGCGGCGATGATGCAGGAAGTGCCCTGCATCACCACGCTCACGGGCGCGGCCGCGGCCGTGCAGGCCATTCGTGGACTGCGGCAGGAAGGCCTCGGCGTCCGCGCGCTGCAGGACTATTACGCAGGAATTGCGGCGCAGAAGGTCTGACGGCCGAGCAGATTCCGCGATCTACCCACGACTAGCCACGAAGACACAAAGACACGAAAGTCTTTAGCCAAAATGACTTCGTGTTTTCGTGCCTTTGTGGTTGATCGGGGCCCCAAACTTTGCACGTTGTTGGATTGTGCAGGTGGCTGCCGCTGTTCCAGCCGTTGCTTTGCTCGTGGGCTCGGCGATCGGACTGATCGCTCCTTCGATTCCTCACCCGGTCGGGTACTTCCTGATGCTCGGCGCCGCGGTGAGCGCGGCCTTGGCCTGGCGAACGGCGCGCAGCGGCTGGCTGACCGCGTTCGTCATGCTGGGTTTCTCGGCAGGCGGCGCGTTGCTGGCGTCCGACGCCTGGCGCCGCGCGCATCAGTCGACGTTGCGCGCGGCCTTCGACCAAATCGCGCGTGCCGAGCGTGTGGAGGCCGACGCCAGTGGCCGCGTGCTGCCGCTCGATCCGTCGGCCTTTGCGTTTGTCGAGGGCAGGCTCCAGGCCGATGCGTCGCCTGGACCATCTGGCGTGTCCCTGAATCTGTCGGTCGACCGCCTTCAGCCACTCGCCGTTGCCGGTCCTCCTCAGGATGTTGCGGGCGGCCTGCTCGTGACGGTCGGAGGCGGCATGGCGACGGAACGTGCCGGCGAGTGGCGTGCCGGACGTCGCGTGCGGCTTCCGGCCGAACTCCACCGCGCCGTCCGGTACCTGGACGACGGCGTGCCGGATGGAGAGCGGGCGCTCGAGATGCGGGGCATCGCGCTGGTCGGCAGCGCGAAGAGCGGCGCGCTGGTCGAGATCCTGGCTCGCGGACGCTGGCTCGACGAGGCAATGGCCGCAGCTCGCGCCTCCGCGAGGCGCGCCCTCGCCGACGGGGTCGGCCGATGGAGCCAGCGATCGGCCGCAATCGTCGCGGCCATCGTCATCGGCGATCGCGCCGGGCTGGACGAGGACGTACAGCGGCGACTGCAGGAGGCCGGGACCTACCATGTGCTGGCCATTTCGGGCGGCAACATCGCGATTCTTGCCGGGCTGATGCTGGCGGCCTTCAGGTTCGCCGGCATGCTCGGGCGGACGGCGATGATCGCGTCGACCGTCGTGCTCGCTGCCTACGGATACTTCGTGGGCGGCGGCGCGTCGGTCGATCGCGCGACGCTCATGGCGGCGGTGTATTTCGGCGCGCGCGCGGCCGATCTCCGAAGCCCGCCGCTCAACGCGCTCGCGTTCGTGGCGGCCTGTCTCCTGGGCGCACAGCCGTTCTCGGCCGTCGATCCCGCGTTCGTCCTCACCTTTGGCGCCACGCTCGCCATTCTCTCGATCGTTCCCGCTCAGCCCTGGATTCGAGTCCCGCGGTTTCTCAAACCGGCGGCGTCGATGTTGGCGGCATCAGTCGCCACCGAAGCGATGTTGTTTCCGATCGGCGCGCTGTTCTTTTCGCGTGTGACGTTCGCGGGTCTCGCGCTGAACTTCCTGGCGATTCCGCTGATGGCGCTCGCGCAGATTGCGGGCATGGTCGTGGTGCCGGTGGCGCTCGTGTCGACGCCTCTTGGCCGCGTTCCCGGCTTCCTCGCGCACGTCGGCGCGGCCGGGCTCGTGCAGTCGGCCCACCTCGTCGAGTGGGCGCCGGCCGCCGCGTTTCGCGTGGCGCCGCCGTCGTGGCCCGTTGTCGCCATCTACTACGCCGCCCTCGTCGCGGCGTGGGGTCTCCGTCGCCGCAGTGTGGACGAGGCATGTCGAGTCCCGAGCCCCGCACCCCGAGTCGCGTGCATGGTGGTCGCGATCGCCTCCGCGATTTGGATGCTTGCAGAGCCCTGGACGGTCGCCGTCGCCGGCGGCGACGAGCGCCTTCACGTGTCGTTTGTCGACGTCGGGCAGGGCGACTCCGCCTTCGTGCGGTTTCCTCGCGGCGCGACGATGCTGGCCGATGCGGGTGGGCTGGTGGCTGCGTCAGGGTCGGAGGCGCCGGCGTTCGACATCGGCGATCGCGTCGTGGCGCCCGTGCTGCGCGCGGCCGGCGTCAGGCGGCTCGACTATCTCGTGCTGTCGCACGGCGATCCCGATCACATCGGCGGCGCCCCCGCGATCGTGGAGGAGTTCCGCCCGCGCGAGATCTGGGAGGGGATTCCTGTCCCTCGATTCGAGCCGCTGTCGCGGCTGCGCGGCGACGCACACACGCGCGGGTTGGGCTGGCTGAATGTTCGTGCCGGCGATCGCGTCGACGTGGAGGGCGTCACCGTCGCCGTCCTGCATCCCGATCCGCCGGACTGGGAGCGGCAGCGTGTCCGCAACGACGACTCCATCGTGCTCGAGCTGAGCTGGCGGGACGCGTCGTTCTGGCTGACCGGCGACATCGGCAAGGCCGTGGAGCGTGGGCTGCCGCCGCGCATGAGGCTGGCGCCGCTTCGGGTCATCAAGGTGCCACATCACGGCAGCCTCACGTCCAGTACGAGCGACTTCGTTCGCGCCGTTCATCCCACCATCGCCGTCGTCAGTGCCGGGCGCGCGAATCATTTCGGGCATCCCGCGGCGGACGTCCTCGCACGCTACCGGGACGCCGGCGCCGAGATCTTCAGGACGGATCGGGATGGAGAAGTGACGATCGACACGGATGGCTATTCGATCGACGTTCACTCGTTCACGGGCCGGCAACTGCACTTCTCTCAACGACGGTAAACCACGAAGACACGAAGGGCACGAAGACGCACGAAGGTTCTTATGCTGAAGATCGTCTCGCCGCTTTCGGAAGACTTGGAACGACTCGCCCATGACGTCATCGGCTGCTGTCTCGCCGTGCACCAAGAGCTGGGCCCAGGCCTGCTCGAAAGCGTCTATCCCCGGGCAACGGCTGGATATCTTCGTTGACGGTCGCATTGTCCTCGAGCTGAAGTCGGTGGAACTGCTCCATCCTATCCACGTGGCGCAGGTCGTCAGCTATCTTCGACTCACCGGCGCTCGCCTTGGCTTGTTGATCAACTTCAACGTGCCTGTGTTGAAGCAGGGCATTCGGCGCGTCATCTTGTGAGAAGTGGTTTTCTTCGTGCGTCTTCGTGATCCTTCGTGCCTTCGTGGTTTACAGTCGATGTTCTATGGAGCTGGTTGCCCGGATTTGGCCTGTTGCCAGTGTCGTTCCAGCTCCTCGAGGTCTAGGTCGCGCATCGCTCGGCCCGTCTGTTCGATCGCTCGTTCCATAGCCCCGAAGCGACGGGTGAACTTGTCGTTCGCCTTGCGCAGCGCGGTCTCCGGTTCGATCCCGAGGTGTCTGGACAGATTCGCGATGGTAAACAGCAGGTCGCCCATCTCCTCCTCGACCTGCTCCCGGCTCGCGGCGGATCCGGCCGCAACCGCCGCTCGGACCTCATCCACCTCTTCCTGAATCTTGTCCACGACGTCCGCGGGCCGAAGCCAGTCGAAGCCGACCGAGTTCGCGCGGAGGCCGATCTGATACGCGCGGAGCAGCGCCGGGAGCGCCAGGGGAACGGTGCCGAGGAGGGTCTTCGGCTTGCCGGCCCCGCCGCGTTCCTGCGCCTTGATCTGTTCCCATCGCGTGACGACTTCGCCCGCCGAGCTGACCGGTGCCTCGCCTGCCGCCCTCGCGAAGACGTGCGGGTGCCGGCGGATCAGCTTCTCGGCGATCGCGGTCAGCGAGTCGGCGATCGTGAAATGTCCCGCTTCGGACTCGAGCTGCGCGAGAAAGACGGCCTCGAACACGAAGTCGCCCAGTTCCTCGCGAAGCGCCGCGTGGTCGCCGCGGTCGATGGCCTCGACGACCTCGTACGTCTCTTCGAGCACGTACGGCTTCAGCGAGTCGATGGTCTGCTCGCGATCCCACGGACAGCCTTCCGGAGACCGCAGCGTCGCGACAATCTCGACCAGGCGAGCGAATTCCTCTCTCATTTTGGTAGTCTAATATCGCATGGCTGAACTGTCGTTCATCGCGTTCGTGCTGTCGCTCGCCAGCACCGCGGCCATCCATCTTGGCGATCTGGCCGACCCGGCGACCGGAAAGAAGGCCGACCCGAACCTCGAAGGGGCATCGCAGATGATCGACATCCTGTCGCTGCTCGAGCAGAAGACGCGGGGGAACCTGACCGCCGAGGAGCGCCAGGTGCTCGAGCAGGTCCTGTACGAGCTGCGACTGCGCTTTGTCGAGGCGAGCGGCCAGACGTCACGCATCATCCACCCGTGACGAGCCCCGAGTCCCGAGCTGCGAGCCTTGAGCCCCGAGCCCCGAGCCCCGAGTCGTGCGAGTAACCGTCCTCGGAAGCGGCACGTCGCACGGAGTGCCGTTCATCGGCTGCCGCTGCGCGGTGTGTCTCTCGACCGACCCGCGCGACCAGCGGACGCGTCCGTCGATTCTCATCGACATCGGGGCCCGCGACGGCGATTCCGCCGTGCGCACGGCGGTCCGCTACGTCCTGGTCGACACCTCGACCGACCTCCGTCAGCAGGCACTGCAACGCCGCGTCGACCGCGTCGACGCGATTCTCTTCACGCACTCGCACGCCGATCACATCTGCGGCCTCGACGACATCCGCCGCTTTAACGAGATGCAGCGCTCGACCATGCCGTGCTTCGGCAGCGCCGAGACGCTCTCGGACCTGCGCCGGATCTTTTCGTACATCTTCATGCCGGTTCAGCAGGGGGGCGGCGTCCCGAAGATCGAGCTCTTCCCGCTGGGCGGCGCCTTCTCGCTCGGCGGCGTCGAGATCGTGCCCGTGCCCGTCATGCACGGCCGGCTGCCGGTCCTCGGATTTCGCCTGGGCTCGTTCGCGTACCTGACCGACTGCAACGCCATTCCGGATCCGTCGTGGCGGCTCCTCGAGGGCGTGAAGACCGTCATCCTCGACGCGCTCAGGCATCGGCCCCATTCGACGCACTTCAGTGTGAGCGAAGCCGTTGACGTCGTCTCGAAGCTTGGCGCCGAGCGCGCGTACTTCACGCACATCTCGCACGATCTCGGACACGCCGAGACGTGCGCGCGGCTGCCTGCCGGCGTGGAGTTGGCTTATGATGGCCAGGTGATCGAGATTCCCGGGTAGTCGTGGACGTCATTCACTTTCCGGAGGATGCGCGGGCGGCGGGCTGGAGAGATCCGGTGCTCGCGCTCGGCAATTTCGACGGCCTGCACCGCGGACACCGCAAGATCCTCGATCGGCTGCGCCGCGTCGCCGGCGAGCGCCACGCCACCTCCGTGGTGATGACGTTCGATCCGCATCCGCCCCGGGTCGTCCGGCCCGACAAAGCGCCGCCGCTGCTGATGACAAAGGCGCAGAAGCTCGAAGGCCTCGCGCAGATCGGCGTGGACGGCGCGGCCATCGTGCGGTTTACGCACGAGCTGTCGCAGTGGAGTCCCGAAGCCTTCGTCCGGACCGTTCTCGTCGAGTGGCTGCGCGTCTCCGAAGTCTGGGTCGGCGCGAACTTCCTGTTCGGCCACGACCGGTCGGGCAACTTCTCGCTCCTGCGCGCGCTCGGCGGGCGCTACGGTTTCAAGGCCGAGAAGATCGATCCGGTCCGCTACAAGGACTTCGTCGTCAGCAGCACGAGGATCCGGCGTCTCGTCAGCGAAGCGCGCGTGGACGAGGCCAGCGCGCTGCTCGGGCATCCCTACTTCATCGACGGCACCGTGGTGAAAGGGGACGCGCGCGGCCGGACCATCGGATTCCCGACCGCGAACGTGTGTTCGACGAACGAGCTGCTCCCGCCCAACGGCGTGTACGCCACCACCGCCATCATCGACGGCGTCGTCTGGCCGTCGGTCACCAACATCGGCACCCGGCCGACGGTCGATTCGTCGGGCCGGATTACCGTCGAAACGCACGTCTTCGACTTCGACCGCGATCTCTACGGGACGACGGTGCGCGTCGCGTTCGTGCAGCGGCTTCGGGACGAGCGTGCGTTCGAGTCGCTGGAACTGCTGAAAGCCCAGATCGACCTCGATTGCGGCCGTGCCCGCGTACTGTTCGATCGCCTTTCGCTGTAAAATCGCCCCTCGTGCCCGCCCCCGAGTTTCTGTTTGCCATCACGCTCACCGGCGAGGCCCCCGATCACCAGATGCTGACGGACATCATGCGAACCGTGCTGGGCAAAGTCGGCGTGAAAGACGACGCCATCGAGCGGCTGCTGCAGGAGCTGCACGGGCACCTGGGCTCGCCGGCCGGCCCTGGCTGCAATCTGCGGTTTCAGGCCAACCGCGACGAGCTGCTGGTGGTGGTCTCCGATCGAGGCCGCGAGTGGCGCACGGCCTGTCCGATCCCCGACTGACCATTCGAATGCGCCTGTACAACACCCTCACACGAACGGAAGAGCCGTTTGCTCCGAGCGGAGGCCGCACGGTCCGCATGTACACCTGCGGCCTCACGGTCTACGCGCGCGGCCACATCGGCAACTTTCGCACCTTCGTCTGTCTCGACGTCCTCCGCCGCACGCTGCGGCACCTGCTGGGCTACGAGGTGAAGCAGGTGATGAACTTCACGGACGTCGACGACCGGACCATTCTCGGCGCCCAGAAGGCCGGGATGGAGCTGCGGCCGTACACGGACCAGTTCATCGCCGCGTTTCTCGAAGACGCGAAGGCCATGGGCCTCGAAGCCGTCGAGGAGATGCCCCGCGCGACGGACGAAGAGAACCTCAAGGCGATGGCCGACCTCATCGCACGGCTGACGGCGAACGGACACACGTATGTCAGCGACGGATCGATCTACTTCAAGATCGCGTCGATGCCCGACTACGGCAAGCTGGCGCACCTGGACCGCGAGGGGATGAAAGACGGCGCCAGCGCGCGCGTCGACGTCGATCACTACGCCAAAGACGACGTGCGCGACTTCGTCCTGTGGAAGGGGACCAAGCCGGGCGAGCCGACCTGGACCTGCGTGGATCCGCCGGGGCGGCCGGGCTGGCATCTCGAGTGCTCGGCCATGGCGCTGCGCCTGCTCGGCGAGCCGCCCATCGACATCCATGGCGGCGGCATCGATCTGATTTTTCCGCATCACGAGAACGAGATCGCGCAAAGCGAAGGCGCGACGGGCAAACAGTTTTCGCGCTTCTGGGTCCACGTCGAATACCTCCTGGTCGACGCGGAGAAGATGTCGAAGTCGCTCGGCAACACCTACACGATTCCCGACGTCGTGGCGAAAGGCTATCGGGCGTCGGCCGTCCGGTATCTCCTGCTGTCGTCGCACTACCGCAAGCAACTGAACTTCACCTGGGAGAGCCTGGCCGGCGCCGAGAAGGCGCTCCAGCGGCTGATGGCCCTGCTTGGCCGGCTCGACGGCGTCACGCGCCCGGGCGCTCATCCTGACGTGGCGGAGAAGGTGAAGGTGGCGCGCGAGGCGTTCGGCGCGGCGCTGCGCGACGATCTGAACACGGCCGGTGCGCTCGGCACGATGTTCGAGCTGGTCACCGTCCTGAACTCGGCCATCGACGCCGGAGAATTCGGCGAAGACGACGTCGTGGTGGTCCGTGGTGCGTTCGATGAGTTCGATCGCGTGCTGGGCGTGCTGAGCCTGCGGCGGGCGGAGGAAGAGCAGCCGCCCGTGCCGGTTGCCGAGATCGAACGGCTGATCGAGGAGCGCCATGCCGCCAAGAAGCGCCGCGACTTCGCGGCTGCCGATAAGATTCGCAAGGACCTGGCCGATCTCGGGATCGTGCTCGAAGACACGCCCGGCGGGACGAAGTGGAAAAGGAAGTGAGAGGTTAGAAGTTAGAAGTTAGAAGTTAGAACTGAGAACTGACACGGCCGGGTCCTTGCGTTCACTAGCCGGCATGAGCGATGCGCGGATTTCGTTGGGGAAAAGCGGCGAGGATTTGGCCTGCCGCGAGTTGGAGCGCCGCGGGTACGCAATCATTGCCCGGCGATATCGGGTTCGCAGTGGCGAATTGGACGTCATCGCCCGCGACGGCCCGACGATCGTGTTCGTGGAGGTGAAGACGCGGGCCGGCCGGATGTTTGGCGAGGCCGCCGAGGCGGTCACGCCGCTGAAGCAGCGGCGGATGACGCGTCTCGCCGAAGAGTACCTGGCGCGTCATCATTTATCGGAATGTCCGTGCCGCTTCGACGTCGTGTCGATCGACGTCGACGCCGGTGCGCCGGCGATCGAAGTGATTCAGAATGCCTTCGACGCACTTTAAACTTTAAGCTTTGCGCTTTGAGCTTTCTTCCTGATGCCTGAACTTCGAAAAGATCCCATAACTGGTCGCTGGGTGGTGGTGGCCACCGATCGGCTTCAGCGGCCGATGGACTTCCAGTTCGAGCGCGCGACGGCGATTGGCCGCGCACACTGTCCGTTCTGTCCGGGGCGCGAAAGCGCCACGCCGCCGGAAGTGCTGGCGTACCGGCAGAACGGCAGCGCGCCGAACGGCCCCGGCTGGGATCTGCGGGTCGTGCCGAACAAGTTCCCGGCGCTCCGGGTCGAGGGCACCCTCGATCGGCAGGGCGAGGGGATGTTCGATCGGATGAGCGGCATCGGCGCGCACGAGGTCATCATCGAGACGACCGATCACGACAAGACGCTGGCCACGATGACCGAGCCGGAGATCGAGCGCGTGCTGTGGGCCTTCCGGGACCGCGTGCTCGATCTGAAGAACGATTTCCGGTTCCGCTACATCCTGCTGTTCAAGAACCACGGCGCGGCCGCGGGCGCGACGCTCGAGCACGGCCACAGCCAGTTGATCGCGCTGCCGATCGTGCCCGACTTCGTCCGGGAGGAAATCGAGGGCGCCAGGCGTCACTTTCACGACAAGGAACGCTGCGTCTTCTGCGACGTCGTCCGTCAGGAGTTGGCCGCGGGGCACCGTGTCGTCCAGGAAAACGCGGACATCGTGGCGCTCGCGCCGTATGCGTCGCGCGTGCCGTTCGAGACGTGGCTGCTGCCGCGCGCGCACGCGTCGCGCTACGAGGAGGCGCCGCGGCACGTGTTCGAGAGCCTGGCGCGGATGCTCAAGACGGTGCTGATCCGCATCGATCGCGCGCTCGAGTCGCCGCCGTTCAATCTCATCATCCACAGCTCGCCGATGTCGGAGGACACGTCGGCGTTCTTTCACTGGCACATGGAGCTGATGCCGCGCATCTCGCGGGTCGCGGGCTTTGAGTGGGGCAGCGGCTTCTACATCAACCCGACGTCGCCGGAAGAGGCGACCGAGGTGTTGCGGGCAGTTCGTCTGTAGGTGTCCGTCAGTCCGTCCGGCTTTAGCCGGACGGGCCATGTTCGTGGTAATTTAGGTGTTCCGGCGGGCGGGAATAACTCAGTGGTAGAGTGCGACCTTGCCAAGGTCGAAGTCGCGGGTTCGAATCCCGTTTCCCGCTCCATTTATTACTCGCGGGGGGCCCTCGCCCCGCTCCGGCACGCGCCACTACGCCGGCTTCATCGGCCGGCTCCGTTCTGCGTGCTACGCGGTAGTGCAGGCCTTCAGGCCTGCCGGGTTGGAGTCTCAAGTGATCGTGAGTGCTCGCCTCGTCGAACGCTGTTGACCGGACCTCTCGGGTCCGCTGACGGGTAGTCCGTCTCCCACCCAATCAATTTCAGAGGGCGCCGTCGCCAAGTGGTAAGGCAGAGGTCTGCAAAACCTCCACCCCCGGTTCAAATCCGGGCGGCGCCTCCAATCTTCCTTAGTAAAACACGCGGGCGCGACCAGCCAGCAGGCTGTGTCGCGGCGGAATGTAGCATATCTGTAGCAGGTGGCTTGGCGGCCGGCTCGTGATCTCGATGAATTCGAAACCGGAAGATCGGGTTTCTCTTCCGCGCCGCTTCACAAACTCGTCACGACTGAGGCGATGCCTTACGAGCAACTAACTCAGTCAGCTTCGCTGCTAGGTGCTTCCTGTTTTTGGGGTCTGCAGTAATACGGAGCTTGAATGTGCTGATGCGTTCCTGGTGCTCTTTGCCCTCTTGAGAGTAGAACTCCAACAACAATTCCACGAAGGCTTCGGTATGGCGCATCGAAAAGGCTTGGACAAAGTACATCGACTCAGACCAAATGCAGCACAGAGTTTGGTCATCATTGAGTGATGCGACTTGATACGTTTGCGGCAGTCCCCCGCTGGAATAGGTGCGAGCGTGGTATGGATACCCGGCTGACAGCGGTCTGGACGGAGCGCTGGTCGTGGCCCCACGGTCATCCTGGGCGGCCAGCCGGAGCATGCGCGCCACACCGTGCACACCTCACCTACGCGGACGATCATCCAGGCAACCACATCCCGGCGCTGCGGTTTGCGTTCGAGGTAACCCGGTAGCTCTCCGTCGGGATTGCTTCACAAGCCCTGGACTTGACATTTGATATATAGCGACACTATATATAGGACTCCATGGCATCGCTGAGTCATTCGATCAAACGCGGCAGCGCGGAGCTGGCCATCCTGATGGTGCTCAAAGACCAGCCGCTGCACGGCTACGAGATCGCGCGCCGGATTGAGCAGGACACAGCCGGCGTCCTCCATTTCACGCTCGCGTCGCTCTATCCGCTGCTGTACCGCATGGAGAAGCGCGGCTGGACCAGGGGCGCCTGGGAAACGACGTCCGGTGGCGTCAAGCGCCGCTGCTACAGCCTCACGGCGGCGGGACTGAAGCAGCTCGCGGCGTCGCGCCGTGAATGGAGCGTGTTTTTCCGCGCGCTCGATCAGCTCGGGGGCTTAAGCCGTGCGTGATTGGTCGAGCGTCGTACGCTCGCGGCTGATAGCGCTCGGTATTGAGGCCGAGCGCGAGGAACAGATTCGCGCCGAGCTGGCCGGGCACCTGGAAGATGCCTATGCCGATGCCTTCCGGCGCGGATGCACGGAAGAAGATGCGACCGCCCGCGCATTGGCGGAGGTGCCCGACTGGACACGCCTGGCGGACGCCATCCGCCGCGCCGATCAGAAAGAAGGTCCGATGAGTCCCGATGCGAAAACCCTCTGGCTGCCCGGAATGGCCGCGTTGGGCTGCGCGGCCGCGGTGATGCTCGGCGTCCCGCGGTTGCTCCCGGCTTCGCTCTGGCTCGATCCGAGAGCGACCATGCCGATGACGGCCGGGCTGCTCCTGTCGTATCTGGCGTTCGGAGCGCTCGGCGCCTCGTTGTCGCGCCGCGCGGGCGGCCGCATCGCGGCCCGCCTCGCCGCGGGAATCTTTCCGCTGGCGCTTCATGTCTCCATTTTCGTCACGGTCGTCGTCGCGGCGATGTTTGGAGATCGCCGGAGCCCGGAGGCCATGCAGATCAACTTCCAGCTGCGTGCGGCGCTGATCTTCATCGTCATTCCTGGGGTCGCGCTGGCCGTTGGCACGCTGCCGTTCCTGAGGGATGGCGCCAAGACACGCGCCTCCGCGTAACTACGCGGGAAGTCGAAGCAGCTTGATCAGGTTTCGGACGCGTATGTCACCCGTGTGCTTCTCGAGACTACTGGGCTCACCTTGTTCAAGAGCACTTCTCCGACCATCCCGACGTGGTCGCGAAGGCGAAGGCCGCGCTGACTGCCGAAGAATCCGCGGTGGTCCAAGCCGCTTTTGGAAATGTTCAATACAAGTGGGCGCGGGAACGACAGCCCGATGGGAAGTTCATCGACAAGTCATTCGATGGAATGCTGAAGGATATAGAGAAGGCGGAAGGCACGGCCGCGATGAAGAACTTCATCTACGAAGTGAGCGACCACATGCACAGCGCCACGCTCACGCGACTGTCGACGGGCTGCGACAGTTCGAGACGCTTGTGGTTCCAACTGCCAGGCATCCCAGGCCGGGCGCTGTCGCCTGTCAAGTCGAGCGCGAGTGGCGCGATAGTGACGGTCGCAACGTGGTCCAAGTCAGCACCGAATGACGTCTCCCCGGAAAACGACGGCAGTTCAAACTAGAGGAAGATAGCGGCTTCGGACGGTCCTTCACCAAGGAGCGAGGACCATGAAGAAGTCGAAGTTCACCGAGGAGCAGATCACCTACGCCCTTCGTCAGGTCGAGAGCGGGACGCCTCCGGCTGACGTCTGCCGCCAGCTCGGGGTCAGCGAAGCCACCTTCTACATCTGGAAGAAGAAGTACGCGCACCTGGGGCTCAGCGAGCTGCGAAAGCTGCGATCACTCGAGGACGAGAATGCCCGGCTGAAGCGCGTGGTCGCCGACCTGTCGCTGGACAAACACATCCTGACCGAGGCCCTGCGAAAAAAGGTCTGAGGCCCACACAGCGCCGCGAGCTGGCCGCCTGGGTGCAGACCACCTTCGCGGTCAGCTGCGTGCGGGCCTGTCATCTGGCGCAGTTCAGTCGGGCCGCTTGGTATCGCCGGTCGACGCGGGATGACCAAGCGCCCTTGCGATCGCGCATTCGGGAGTTGGCCCACGCGCGCCCACGCTTCGGCTTCACACGCATCTGGGTGTTGTTGCGTCGGGAGGGATGGCCAGTGAATAAGAAGCGGGTACGGCGGCTGTATCGGCTCGACGGTTTGCAGTTACGAATGCGCGTTCGGCGACGCAAACACATCGCGTTGCATCGGGGACCCGCGCCGGTGCCGGCCGGACCCACCGAGCGCTGGAGCATGGACTTTGTGCACGATGCGCTCGCCGATGGCCGGCCGTTTCGGGTGCTCACCGTGGTCGATCAATGGAGTCGCCAGAGTCCGATCCTAGAGGTCGCGTCGAGCCTGTCCGGCGCGACGGTCGGCCTCGCGTTGGATCGCGTGCTTCCGGCGGCGCATGGCCTGCGGTCGATCACCGTCGATCACGGGACGGAATTCATGTCACGGGCGCTCGAGGACTGGGCCTTTGCACGCGGGGTGCAGCTCGATTTCATTCGCCCAGGGAAACCCGTGGAAAACGCGTTCATCGAATCGTTTAACGGTCGTCTCCGAGACGAGTGCCTGAACGTCCATCAATTCTCATCGATCGAGGACGCGCGGGCGAAGATCGAAGCGTGGCGTGTCGACTACAATCAAC
>Ga0326726_10001844_pt1 | contig 19762 bp, 5 predicted proteins | sample MHFenrmetagenome_2_FD_207603 | JGI IMG/M metagenome (GOLD analysis project Ga0326726, IMG submission 207603) | Lab enriched peat soil microbial communities from Michigan Hollow, Ithaca, NY, United States - MHF15MN | ecosystem: Environmental > Terrestrial > Soil > Wetlands > Peat | place: USA... | reverse complement strand
CCCCACGATTGCGGTAGGCGCCACCCAGCAGTTCACCGCCACCGGCACCTACACCGATGGCAGCACGAAGGACATCACCAGCCAGGTGACGTGGTCTTCGTCCAACACCGGCGTTGCCACCATTAACTCATCCGGCTTGGCTACCGCGGTCGGAGGCGGAAGCACTACGATTAAAGCAACTCAAGGATCGGTGAGCGGCAACACGATTTTGACCGCGCAAGTAGTGCCTTTGGGGATCACGACTACATCCCTGCCCGGCGCCACCGTGGGCCTGTCGTATTCAGTCAAGATGTCAGCCGCGGGCGGTGTTCCTCCCTACACCTGGTCTCTGGCCAACAACACGGTGCTGCCTCCAGGGTTAGCTATCGCTTCTTCATCCGGGCAGATCACGGGCACTCCCACGCAGGATGGAAGTTTTACCTTCATGGTGCAGGTGAGCGATTCCGGCTCTCCGCAGCACACTGCAACTCAGCAGTTCAACCTTGCCGTCGCACCCACACCGCCCTTCTGGACGATCTGGCCGGCTACGGCAGCACCCACCCTCGCCGATATCGGGCCGGACGCCGGGGTTGAGTTGGGCGTCAGGTTCCAGAGCGACACCAACGGCGTCGTCAAAGGCGTCCGTTTCTACAAGAGCACCGCCAATACCGGGCCGCATGTCGGGAATCTCTGGTCCGCTACCGGCACGCTGCTGGCTGCCGCGACGTTCGCCAACGAAACAGCATCGGGGTGGCAGGAAGTGTCGTTCTCGCCGCCGGTCGCGATTTCCGCCAACACTGTCTACGTGGCTTCGTATCACACGAATACCGGCCACTATGCAGCCGACCAGAATTACTTCGCCAACGCGGTTGACAGTCCACCCCTGCACGCGCTCAAGGACGATACCAGCGGCGCGAACGGAGTGTTTGCTTACGGCACGACGAGCGTATTCCCCAACAGCTCGCACCTATCGTCGAACTATTGGGTCGACGTCGTCTTTGCCCTGTCTTCGCAGTTGAACTCCATCGCCGTGACGCCCGTCAACCCGACAACGGCGGCTGGCGGCTCGCAGCAGTTCACAGCAACCGGCACCTACAGTGACGGCTCAACGGCGAATATCACGACACAGGTAACGTGGTCCTCGTCGAATACTTCGGTAGCCACGATTAACGCCAGCGGCTTGGCGACCGCCGTGGCAGCCGGAACTTCGACAATCACCGCAACGCAGGGTTCAATCACCGGCAGCACCACGCTGACGGTACAACCACAACCGCCGGCGATTACCACCACATCGTTGCCGAACGGAACTGTTGGACAGACATACTCGGCGACGCTCGCCGCCAGCGGCGGAACCGGGGCCTACAACTGGGCGCTTTCCGGCGGCACCACTTTGCCCGGCGGCCTTAGCCTGTCATCCTCGGGCCAGATCACCGGCACGCCGACTACCGCCGGCACCACGAATTTCTCCGTGCAGGTAACCGATTCGGGCAGCCCGGCGCAGAGCGCGACCAAATCTCTGAGCATCACGGTGACCGCCGCCATCTCGGGCACCATCAGCGGTACCGGGGGGAATGGCGCCACCGTTACCCTGAGCGGCGTGGCCAACGCAACGGTGACGGCGAGCGCCAGCGGAACCTACACGTTTACCGGGCTGGGCAGCGGCAATTACACGGTCACTCCCAGCAAGGCGGGATTCATCTTCACTCCCGCCAACCGCGCGGTAACAGTCGCAACAGCCAACGTGACCGGTGTGAACTTCACTTCAGCGGCGCAGTTGACCATCGACAGAACCGCTACCACCAACCGTAGCGGAACCGGCGCCAACATCACGTCGCCGGCGTTTTCCACCACGGCTGCAAACGAACTGCTGCTGGCATTCGTCTCCGCGGATGCGAACTCGGGCACGACGACGGTGACCAGCGTTACGGGCGCCGGTCTGACATGGTCCCTCGTCCAGCGCACGAATGCGCAATTGGGGACGGCGGAAATCTGGCGCGCCTTCGCACCGGCAACTCTGAGCAATGTCACCGTACGCGCGAACTTGTCGCAAAGCGTCTCCGCCTCGATTACAGTGGTCACCTTCAGGGGAGTGGACACATCGGGCACGGGTGGTTCCGGCGCCATTGGCGCTACCGGATCGGGCAGCGCGAGCACCGGCGCGCCGACAGCGTCGCTAACGACGACACGGGACAATTCCTGGGTAATCGGTGTGGGGAACGATCCGACCAACCGGGTTGCGCGTACGATGGGCGCCAATCAGACGATGGTCAACCAATTCCAGTCCACGTCGCCCGCGACTTACTGGGTGCAGAGGCGGAGCGCCACGACGCCGCTGACCGGTACAGTGGTGACCATCAATGACACCGCCCCTACCAGTGATCGCTATAATCTGAGCATTTGCGAGGTGCGCGCGGCGCAGTGATCTGAGGTGGGGCACATGCTCGCTGCGGCCATTCCGGCGGTGCAGGAGGATTTTCGCGGCAAGTGCGCCAGGATTTCCTTCACCGTCGAATGCAACTCTGCTTCAGGATGCTCCCGCCCATCATGCCGCGGCGTGTGTCATCGCTGCGAACCCAGAATACGCTCTCTTTACGTCCGTTCTGAGAGCCGCTCGCACTTTTGCGACTGCTCGTCATTCGCGATCATCCAGGCACGACGCCGATCACTACCGCGCCGCGCTGCACCCTCCTGTCTGCAATCAAGATGAAGAGCACCGACACTTCTCCCGCTTGGTCAATGAATCGGAGATCTAGTCGACGCCTGCCTTATCAATGACTTCGGGCTCGGCAGCGCGATTGAAGTGCAATCCACTTCACATTACGTCGAGAACTTTGTCCTTGCCCGGCCGTTTTGTTAAGTAGATGGTAATCATCGCCGTGCCGTTGTTAGAAATTATTGTTCGTCCGTTCCCGAAACGGAACCGGCAAGGCACTTTCCTGCTATAGCTTGCAAAATCGGGAATTTCTTCCACAGTGGTTCTGTAGTTAACGTCATCGTAAACGAGCCTTTGCGGCAGATCACTTGCGCTCTGTCAATTGCGATCTGATGTTCCTCCCTCCAGGTCGAATGGCGCTTATTTTTCTTGAGTCGGTTGGGAGAGTGTTCTGTGAAGAAAGTCCTCGTAATCTTGGTTCTTATTCTGAGTATCTGTACCCTCCTGCAGGCGCAAAATCCGGAGCCGACCGGGTGGTATGCCGGCGACATGCATGTGCACCGCAGTTGCGGAGGCTCCCCACAGCCGGTCTCCACTATCTACCAAAAACTGAGCGGGCAGAATTTGGCCGCCCTATCCCTGCTGGCCGATATGGGCAATGGGGAAGTCAAAGAGCCTGGAACGGACCTTCCGCTCGTTAACGGACAGGATGACCCCGTTTCTACCCCCGGCCGCATCGTGCACTGGGACGCGGAATGGCATTGGGACCCGACGTACACCCAATATCCTCACCTGGCTCTTGGAGGCCACATTGTGGCTCTTGGGCTCAGGGAAGCGCATCAGATCTGGGACGAATCTACGTTTCCTATCTTCAGTTGGGCGCACCAGCAAAACGGCATCGCCGGCTTTGCTCATATGCAGTACCTGGACGACGGCTTTCCGCAGACCCTGAGCTGTTGTACGCCGATCGAGTATCCCGTTGAAGTTGCCTTGGCCTCAGCTGATTTCGTTTCCGAGGACGTGGACGGCAACGAGTACCCGATTCAAGCTTATTACCGGCTGCTTAACAGCGGCTTTCGGCCTGGTTTTGCAGCGGGTACGGATTATCCCTGCAATGATGGGTCGACTGTCGGCTCGCCGCTGACTTACGTTCGGGTTGCGGGTGGTGACATGACGTACCGCAACTGGATCGATGGCATTTCGAACGGGAGGACGGTCATATCCCGCAACGGACACAATGAGTTCCTGGATTTGAAGGTGAACAGCACCGCGGCTCCCGGCGATGAAATTCATTTGACCGGCAGTGGAACCGCACAGGTAACCGTTCAGTGGACGGCAATCCAGAACCTTAGCGGGACGATCGAGCTGGTTGCGAATGGTGTAGTTGTGGCGAGCAAGCAGACATCGGTTTCCTCCGGGTCTGGTTCAAGCTTGAGCGCGTCTGTGGATTTCACCAAGAGCGGCTGGCTGGCGGCTCGGCGGATGGGGAGCAACGGACACGTCGTTCATACCGGCGCGGTATACGTCACGGTGGACAATGCGCCGGTGCGTGCCAACGCCGCAGATCCGCAGTTTTATGTCCAGTGGATGGACAATCTGTTAACCAACACTTCGCCGGGCGGACCATGGAACAAGTACTTTCCAACCAGTCTGAGCGCGGCGCAGGCGCGCTACCAGGCGGCGAAGGCGTTGTATCAGCAGATTGCCCAGGAGGCCCAGGGAACGTCGCCGACACTTAACTCGATCACGGTCACGCCTGGTAACCCGAGCATAGGGATCGGAAGTACTCAGCAGTTCACCGCTACCGGGTATTACTCCAATGGAAGCTCGCTGAACATCACCGGCCAAGTGGTGTGGGCCTCATCGAACACGAGCATCGCGAACGTCAACCTCCGCGGACTCGCTGTGGCCGCGAATGCCGGCACTGCCCAAATCTCGGCCACCCTGAGAGGCATTAACGGCAGCACTTCCGTCACTGTGCAGGGATCTCTGCTGGTGATTACAACGCAATCACTGCCCGCCGGCAAGGCGAACACTGCCTATACGGCGACGCTGGCGGCCAGTGGCGGAACCCCGCCATATGCGTGGTCAGTCATTAGCGGGGCGCTGCCGACGGGGACAACTCTCAACAGCAGTACGGGGGTGATCTCCGGGACGCCAACTACGGCTGCGACGTTCAACTTCACTGTCCAGGTCGTTGATTCGGGCAATCCCGCGCAGATCACGACTAAAGCACTGAGCATCGTCATCGCCAGCGCTGGTTCCTGCCCGTGCACGATCTGGCCGAGCACTACTGTGCCCGTGATTGCCGATTCGGGTGCAGATTCATCGGTCGAGATCGGAGTCAGGTTCCGCGCCGACAGTAATGGCTCCATCACCGCAATTCGTTTCTACAAGGGTGCCGGGAATACCGACACTCACGTGGGAAATCTGTGGGCTGTGGACGGCACTCGGTTGGCCACCGCTACCTTTACCAACGAGACCGCCTCCGGATGGCAGCAAGTGAACCTGTCTAGCCCGGTAGCGATCACGGCCAATACCGTCTATGTGGCGTCCTACCACGCGAACTCGGGCCACTATGCCGATGACATGTACGGTTTCACGAGCGGGGTCGACAACCCGCCATTGCACGCTCTCGCAGATGGTGTAAGCGGAGCCAACGGTGTGTATGCATATGGCTCGAGCAGCGCCTTTCCCAACCAGGGCTGGAATTCGTCGAACTACTGGGTGGATGTGGTGTTCACGCCGCCAGACAATGATCTGACGCCGCCAACCGTCACTACGGTTACGCCTCCCAGCGGCGCAGCCAGCGTGGCTACTAACACCACGGTGACGGCAACTTTCAGCGAAGCCATGGACGCGAGCACGGTCAACAGTTCTACCTTTGTGCTGCGCGACGCGCAAGATGCCACCGTGGCCGCTACGGTTAACTACAACAGCTCCAACAACACGGCCGTGCTCACGCCTACATCGCCACTGCAGTACTCCGCCGCCTACACCGCGCTGCTAAAGGGCGGCAGCACCGATCCGCGGGTGAAAGATTCTGCGGGCAATGCCCTGGCCGCCAATTTTACGTGGTCGTTCACGACCGTGGGTCCGGACACAACGCCGCCGACAATTAGCAACGTAGCCGCATCGAGCATCACGGCAACGGGAGCGACCATCACCTGGAGCACCAACGAGGCCAGCGATTCGCAAGTCCTGTACGGCGCCACCTCGGCTTACGGCTCCTCGAGCCCGCTGAATCCTGCCGCAGTGACCAGCCACTCAGTCACGTTGACGGGTTTGACTGCGGGTACGACATACCACTACGCAGTCAAATCGGCCGACGCGGCTAACAATTCGGCGACTTCTACTGATTTCACCCTCACCACCCTGGCGCAGGACACCACGCCACCGGTGATTAGTAACATCACCGTAACCAACATCACGACCACGGGCGCAACGGTCTCGTGGACCACCGATGAGGCAAGCAATTCCCAAGTGGTCTACGGCACGACTGCGTCGTACGGCTCCGCCAGCGCCCTGAATTCCAGTCTGGTGACGGCGCACACCGTTACGGTTACCGGGCTGTCGGCAAACACCATCTACCACTTTGCGGTGAAGTCACAGGATGCTTCCAGTAATCTGGCGACATCATCCGACGGGACTTTCACCACGGCCACCTCAGGCGGCGGCGGAAGCTCATATTCGCTGTGGCCTGCGACGACGGTTCCCGGCACGATAGATGAGGGCCCGGATTCGGCCGTCAATCTTGGCGTCCGCTTCCGTTCAGACACCGCCGCAACGGTTACCGGCATTCGCTTTTACAAGGCGAGTACCAATACTGGAACCCACATTGGCTATTTATTCACCGCGTCGGGCACGCTTCTGGCGTCGGTGACATTTTCGAATGAAACTGTAAGCGGGTGGCAGGAAGCGACCTTCTCCAGCCCCGTGAACATCACGGCGAACACCGACTACCTTGCGGCGTATTCCTGCCCGAACGGCCATTACTCGGGAAATCCGAGCTATTTCAGCGCCAGTCGCGATGTTGCTCCACTTCATGCTCCGGCGGGCTCGGACTCCGCACCCAACGGAGTGTTCGCTTACGGCTCCGCTGGGCGGTTCCCGGACGAGGGGTACAACAACACGAACTACTGGGTGGATATAGTGGTGCTGGCCGGATCCGACACCACTCCGCCGTCAGTGGTTTCGGTAACTCCCGCAAATGGCTCGTCATTAGTTTCGGTTGCTGCTTCCGTTACCGCCACCTTCAGTGAATCGATTGAAGCAAACACGCTCACCGCCAGCACTTTCCAGTTGGTGGATGCGTCCAACAACGTTGTCCCGGCAACCATCACCTGGGATGCGGCGAACAATCTGGCCCGCTTGCAGCCCAGCGCCATCTTGTCCTACTCCACAACGTATACCGCCACTCTGAGGGGCGGCTCCAACGACCCGCGTGTAAAGGACCCGGCGGGCAATGCGCTGGCTGCCAATTATTCGTGGTCGTTCACCACCGCGAACCCACCGCCTCCACCTCCACCGGGCACGGCGACGCCGATCCTGCTAGTCACATCGCCGACGAACACCTTCAGCAATTACTACGCTGAGATTCTGCGCAACGAGGGCTTCAGCGAATTCTCGGTCGCCGACATTGGGTTACTCAGCTCTACGTTGCTGTCAAACTATGACCTGGTAATACTGCCCCAGACGGCGCTTACGGCGGGGCAGGTTAGTACCTTACAGAATTGGGTGGGCGGCGGCGGCAACCTGATCGCCATGCGCCCTGACAAGCAGCTTGCGGGAATGCTCGGTCTCGCGGACGCCGGCACCACTCTGTCTGACGCCTATCTGACCGTCAGTACTGCTTCCGGACCGGGCGTCGGCATCACCGGCCAGAGTATTCAGTTCCATGGCGCGGCCGACCGCTATACGCTCAACGGCGCAACCAAGGTTGCCACATTGTACAGCGACGCGACCACGGCGCTCAGCAACCCTGCGGTCAGCTTGACGAACTACGGTTCCGGGCAAGCCGCCTTCTTCGCCTATGACCTGGCGCGTTCGGTCGTATCCACTCGCCAGGGCAATCCCGCCTGGTCGGGCCAGGAGCGCGATGACTACGCCCCGATCCGCTCCGACGATTTGTTCTTTGGCGGCAGCGTAGTCGACTACGTTGATTTGGATAAGGTCGCGATTCCGCAAGCGGATGAACAGCAGAGGCTGCTTGCCAATCTGATGCTCACCTTGAACCTCACGCGCCGGCCGCTGCCGCGTTTCTGGTATCTGCCGCGCGGATTGAAGGCTGCGGTGGTTATGACGGGCGACGATCACGGTAACGGTGGAACCACCGGGCGCTGGGATGGTTACATTGCGGCCAGCCCGGCGAACTGCTCGGTCGACAACTGGGAGTGCGTGCGCGGTACTTCCTATGTATATCCGGAGACGCCCATCACTCCGACGGAGGCACAACAGTACTCGTCGCAGGGCTTCGAGCTTGCGCTCCATCTACTCACCGGATGCGCCGACTTCACACCAGCCAGTCTCGAAGGCAATCTGTCCTCGCAACTTGCGGAATTCGCCGCAGCCTGGCCTACAGTGCCCGCACCCAGCACCAATCGCACCCACTGCATCGTCTGGAGTGATTACGACACCGAACCCCAGCTCGAGTTCAACCACGGCATTCGCCTTGACGCGAATTACTACTATTGGCCTGGCAACTGGATCAATGATAGGCCGGGTTTCATGACCGGGTCGGGCATGCCGATGCGCTTTGCGACCAGAAATGGGGCCCTGCTAGACATCTATCAAGCCGCCACCCAAATGACCGATGAGTCCAGCCAGAGCTATCCCTTTACCATAAACACGCTGCTGGACAATGCCATTGGGCCGCTTGGCTACTATGGCGTGTTTACCGCCAACCTGCACACCGACAATGTCGCTTCTGAGGAGTCCGACGCAGTCGTGGCATCGGCGAAGGCACGCGGCGTTCCCGTCGTCTCGGCCAAACAGATGCTGACCTGGCTCGACGGCCGCAATGGTTCCACCATCAGTGCGGTGAGCTGGGACGGTACGACCCTGGGATTCCAGCTGCAGGTGGCTCCTGGCGCGACCGGCCTGAGGGTGATGCTCCCCGTCAATGTCGGTGTGGCAACCCTGAACCGGGTGCTGCTGAACGGTTCGTCGTCGTCGTTCTCGACTCAGTTGATCAAGGGCATTCAGTACGCGTTCGTGAACGGTGCAACCGGTACGTACCAAGCGGTCTACACCGGGTCCCCGACAGTGCTGTCGTCCTTTACCGTCAGCCCGACCCAGGTGATCGGCGGCAGTTCGGCGACCGGCACGGTGAACCTCAACAATCCTGCTCCGAGTGGCGGAGCTGTCGTCACCCTCACCAGCGACAACGTCGCTGTGGGAGTGCCGGCCAGCGTTACGATTGCCGCCGGCGCAACCAGCAAAACGTTTAACATCACGACGTCTAGCGTAGGCTCCGCGGTCACTGCGAACCTCTCTGCTTCCTACGGAGGGGTGACTCGTCCCGCATCGTTGACTGTCAATCCGGCGCCGCCCCCGGCAATCACCTCAGTATCCGTCAGTCCGACCAGCGTGACCGGAGGCACCAGTTCCACTGGTACCGTGACTCTGGCCGCAGCAGCCGGAACCGGCGGCGCCACTGTCTCGCTAAGCGACAACTCCAGCGCTGCCACAGTGCCGGCTTCGGTAACCGTGGCCGCCGGCTCAACCAGCGCCAATTTCACCATCACCACCTCCGCGGTGGGCGCATCCACGGCGGTGACCATTACCGCCAGCAATTCGCAGGGCAGCAAAACGGCGACCCTGACGGTTGTTCCGCCCGTGATCTCGGCGTTTAGCTTTAACCCGACGACGGTTGTCGGTGGCAGTAACTCGACCGGTACCGTCACGCTGAACGGCCCAGCGCCAACCGGGGGCGCAGCCGTCACTCTGAGCGACAACTCCAGCGCGGCCGCAGAGCCCGCTTCAGTGACGGTCGCGGCCGGGGCGACCTCCGCGACCTTCACAGCGACAACCTCTGCCGTGAGTGCCTCCACTGCGGTGACCGTCACCGCCACTTATCTGTCCAGTTCCAGAACTGCCAGCCTGACGGTGACCCCCCCGACGCTCTCGGCGTTCAGCTTTAGCCCGGCAACGGTCGTCGGCGGCACCAACTCGACCGGCACCGTCACGCTCAATGGCCCAGCTCCAACCGGAGGCGCAAGCGTCACCCTGAGCGACAACTCCAGCGCTGCCACTGAGCCGGCTTCGGTTACAGTTGCAGCCGGAGCGACCTCGGCAACGTTCACCGCGACCACCTCTGTCGTGACCACGTCCACTGCGGTGACCGTGACTGCCACATATCTGTCGAGCTCCAGAACTGCCGGCCTGACGGTGAACCCGTCGGCACAGCTAGCAATCGACAAGACTGTTTCGAAGGACCGCGGCACCTCTGGCTCTAGCATCACGTCGCCCAGCTTCTCCACTGCCAGCGCGAACGAGTTGCTACTGGCTTTTATTGCCACTGACGCTAGCGCGTCCAATATGACCGTGACTAGCGTTACTGGTGCTGGTTTGACATGGTCGCTCGTCAGACGTACCAACGCGCAACTGGGCACGGCGGAGATCTGGCGGGCGTTCGCCCCGGCCACCGTGACAAATGTTTCAGTCGTGGCCAAACTAGCCCGGAGCGTGCCGGCTTCCATCACTGTGGTGACCTTTACCGGTGTGGACACGTCGGGATCCGGCGGTTCCGGGGCCATTGGTGCTACGGGTACTGGCAACGCCAACCCGGGTGCCCCGACTGCCTCGCTAACGACGACTCGCAACAAGTCTTGGGTGTTTGGAGTTGGCATTGACTGGGACCACGCGACCGCCCGCACGCTCGGTCTGAATCAGACGATGGTCCACCAATACTTGGCGACAGGCGGGGATACCTATTGGGTGCAGAGGAGCACTAGCACCACGCCACTGGCGGGCACGGTTGTCACCATCAACGACACCGCGCCCACCGCAGATCGCTACAACCTGAGTATTGTTGAAATTCTGCCGGCTCTCTAAACGCTGCCGCCGAGGCGGCTTCAGTCACGGTCGCGGCCGGGGCGACCTCGGCGACATTCACCGCGACCTCTCCCGTTGCCGCGTCCACTGCGGTGACCGTGCCTGCCACGTCTCGGTCGAGCTCCAGGACTGCCGGGCTCACGGTGGCTCCGCCCGCTTGTGCGTTTCCAATGTCCCACCGAATGTGCTGTGTGCGATACCCTACAGGTGCGATTCCAGATTGAGAGAACCAGCATAATGGCCAAGCGCATCGTGATCGTTGTACTCTGCTCCGCTTTCTCGCTGCTGTCGCCACGGACATATGGTCAGACGCAGCACGGACCAAACGCCACCAGATTTGAAGGCTTTGGCGCCGGGGTTACGGGTGGAGTCGGACGCCGCGCGGTTACCGTCAGGAACTTGAACGACAGCGGTGCGGGTTCCTTGCGAGCGGCTCTGGGCGGCAATCGGATCATCCGTTTCTCCATTGCCGGCACGATCAAGCTTGGATCGCCATTAGTTTTCGACGCGCCCAATGTCACGCTCGATGGTTTTTCCGCCCCTTCGCCGGGGATAACGTTGACGGGCTCACGCGGTGACTGCATCGACATCTGGGCCCCGGCGCACAACATCGTTGTTCAGGGCATTCGGGTACGAAACTGCGGCAATGACAACATTCAGATCGCCCAGCGTGCGCATGATGTGGTGATCGATCATTGCTCCACATCCGGAGCGAGCGACGGAAACATAGATATCACCGAGAGCGTCTACAACGTCACGCTGTCATGGAACATCAACGCGAATATCACTGGCGGCTCAGGCGGGACGCTGGTTAAGTACGATGCCCATCAAATCTCGATTCATCACAGCATTTACTTCAACAATCAGGGCAACGGTAGGAATCCCCTTGTCACCGGCGGTGGCGACTACCCGGGCTCCGGTCCGACCCGCGATCTGGGAGTTATTGCCGATGTGCGATACAACATTGTCTCGGGCTGGGGGAAATTCGGCACTTATTTTGAAACCGATGGCGTCACTAAAACCTACGGCAACATTGTGTCGAACTTCTACAACGGCGACCCCGACCACGCCCGCAACAGCATCGTGTTAACACAACACGGCACCAGCCTGACCACCGCATACATTGCCGGCAATGCTTCCATCGCCAAAGTCGCTGGATGCGCGTATCAGTACGAAACCTGCACGAATGTCACGAAGATCAACCAGATGAACAATCATGCCGAGTATGCTACCCCGGCAATTTCCGGGCCGGGACCTACGGACAACCAGGGACGCCTTGATACGTGGAAAGCAGTGAGAAATGAAGCTGGCTTGAGCATGCATTATCCCGATGATATGGTCGACGCTGGCGTTCGTTCCGGCGTTGCCTTTCCTGCCTTGAACATCTTTTCGCAGCCATGGAACATGGATGTGGGACAAGGCAAAGCTGGGCGTGCCAATTGACACAGCAAACGCAGTGAACTGATTGCACAACGCATGAAGCGGTGGGTCAAATCCGCGGTATTGTTCATCCTTTACTATTCGGGATTGGAGTTGCTGCTGGCGAGGCTTATCGCGCCGCGTGCTGTGGCGGTGCTGATGTACCACGGTGTGTGCGACCAATCGACGATTCCAGCGAGCATCAATTTTCATCTTCCACGTGCTAATTTCGAACGGCAGATGCGAGCCCTGAAGCGCCGCTACCCAGTTGTGCCGCTGTCAAGAGTAGTTTCTTCTCTTGCCCAAGGCGAGACCCTGCGGAAGGCCGTAGTGGTGACGTTTGATGACGGGTATCGCAACAACGCCCGTTACGCCGCACCGGTATTGAAACGCCTCGGATTGCCGTACGCGGTGTTCGTCGCCACGGCGTACGTGGAGTCTGGACGATGGATACCGCTGAACCAGGTCTATTGGCTGTGGTCGGAAGGGAGAATGACCCAGGACGAGATGGCGCAAACGCGTAAACAGCTGCGCAGCCGGCAGCCGGGTGAAGCGGGTCCGAGCGTGGCGCACTACGCTCCGTTGCCGCCGGTCTCGGTTGCTGCCGAAGAAAGCTTTGCCATGCTGAGTTGGGATGAGATTCGGGAGATGGCACGTGCCGGCGCTGAGTTCGGCTCGCATACGCATACGCACTGCAACATGGCGGTTGCCAGCGAACGCGAACAGGAAACGGAACTGATGGTGTCCAAACAACTATTGGAATCCAAACTTGGCTCCGCGGTGTCTTTATTCGCTTATCCGTACGGCCATGCAGAACAAATGTCCGAAACGGCTCGCGCCAACGTTATACGAGCCGGATACGACTGTGCGCTCTCCGCCGAGTATGGCTTGGCCACCGGTCGTAGCGATCGCTTCAGTCTGCCTCGACTTGGTTACAACCAGCGACAGTGGATGTTCGCCGGCGAAATTCTCTACCAATTTATGAAGCAGGCGCTGAAAGATCGCTGGGCAGGATGGTTGGGGCGCCCAGCGCCAGCCAAAGTGTCGGCCACGCGGCAACAAGGAGAGCATGATGCTTGAAACTGAACTGGCACCATGATCCGGCGCCCCGGGGGACCTGCAGTTCCGCAATACTGCTCGTGTGAAACCCTCGTTCGACATACCGAAAATCTGCGCATAATGTGCAAATCCGTGCACACTTGTAATCCTGCAGCACTTCACTACAATTGCTAGCCACAGACCGCATTCGTCTGGTTGTCTACCGGTCCAACTCTCTCAACGATGATTTCGGTGCGACGTGGGGCGCATCGCGAGAGTAGTTTATTTCATTCAACAACTCTGATTAGAGGGCACACCGCGTGAAAAAGAGGTTGAGCTTTGCCTTCCTGCTGCTGATGGTGTCGTCTTGCGCTTTTGCTTCCATCGCGATTGATGCCACTAGTTTTCGTGATCGGTCGAGTGCTGCCACCTCGATCGCAACTCCGGCCTTTTCAACGGCCGCGGCAAACGAACTTCTGCTCGCGTTTGTGTCCACGGATTCCAGCTCGCCGAACATGACGGTCACGAGTGTGAGCGGCGCCGGTCTGACTTGGACACCGGTGGTACGCGCGAACAAGCAGCTAGGCACGGCGGAAATCTGGCGCGCTTTCGCAACTTCGAAACTGACCAACGTCACCGTTACTGCCTCACTGGCGCAGTCGGTGGCGGCGAGCATCGTCGTAGTCGCCTTCACTGGCGTCGACACGAGCGGAACCGGCGGCTCGGGAGCCATCGGCGCCATTGCCTCTGCCAGCGCGGCCTCCGGCGCGCCCACGGCAACTTTGACTCCCACCCGCAACGGATCCTGGGTTTTCGGGGTGGGAGCTGATTGGGACAACCGCATCGCGCGCACCGTGGGATCGGGACAAACATTGGTTCACCAGTATCTCGCGACCATCGGCGATACTTATTGGGTCCAGCGGCAGAACGGACCGACATCTGTGGCCGGAACTTCCGTCACGATCAACGATACGGCGCCCACGACGGACAGATACAATCTCGGCATTTGCGAGATCCTGCCGTCTCTGCCCGCGGGCCCCGACCTGACACCACCTTCAGTCTCGATGACTGCTCCTGCCGGCGGCACTTATGTCAAGGGAACAGTGAGTGTTTCCGCCAATGCCTCCGACAACGTTGGGATCGCGAGCGTACAGTTCCGGCTCGACGGCGGCAATCTCGGCTCGGCGGTGACCGCGTCGCCTTATGGCACATCCTGGAACACTAGCGGTTCGTCCGGCCAGCACAGCCTGAGCGCCATCGCCACCGATACGTCCGGAAATGCCACTACGACAGCCGCCGTCGCGGTCACAGTTGACAACACACCGCCAGCGGTCGGCATGACCGGACCACCGGCCGGCACGGTGTCGGGAACGATTTCGCTGTCCGCATCAGCTTCCGACACTAGCCCGATTTTGGGTGTGCAATTCCTGCTGGATAACGCGAATCTGGGAGCCGAGATCGCCTCGAGTCCCTACTCGCTTTCATGGGACAGCACGACAGTAGCCAACGGGAATCATTCGCTTTCCGCACGGGCTCGCGATGCCGCCGGCAACACCGCGGTCGCGACCGCTGTTGCAGTGAGTGTGAACAATCCCACCCCGCCACCGTCTATTGCCATGACGGCGCCCGCAGCTAACGCCTATGTCAAGGGCACTATTACCGTTTCCGCTAACGCGACCGACCCAACCGGCATCAGCAGCGTGCAGTTTCTGTTAGACGGAGCCAACCTGGGATCGGCGCTAACCGCTGCTCCGTACTCCTTGCAATGGGATACCACCACAGCCGCTATTGGCGGCCATACGCTGAGCGCCACCGCGACCAACACCTCCGGCAACACCGCTACCGCGACCGCCCTCAACGTGACCGTGGACAACACCGCGCCGGTGATTTCCATTACCGGACCTGCTGCCGGCACTGTGACCGGAACGACAACGCTTACTGCATCTGCCAGCGACAACACCTCGATCGCGGGGGTTCAATTCCTGCTCGATGGGAACAACCTTGGTGCCGAGGTCACGACCGCGCCGTACTCCAAGTCCTGGGATAGCACGACGGTCGCCAGCGGCAACCACTTACTTTCCGCCCGCGCACGGGACGCCGCGGGAAATACCGCAACGGCGGCGAACGTCACTCTAAACGTCAACAACCCGCCTCCAGCAGGGTTGGCGATCGATACGGTCGCATTTGGCGACCGTTCATCCAACTCCGCCACCATCAGTACTGCAGCCTTCTCTACTCACGCTGCCAATGAAGTTCTGTTCGCGTTCATCGCCACCGATGCCTTTCAACCCGCTGTGACGGTTCAGTCTATCTCGGGAGGAAGCCTTACCTGGAATCTCGTTGTGCGCACGAATGTTCAAATGGGCACGGCGGAGATATGGCGAGCGCTCGCTCCGAACGCGCTCACCAACGTGACAGTCACCGCTACCCTTTCCCAGAGTGCGGCCGCCTCTATAACGATTGTGAGCTTTACCGGGGCCGACACCACCGGAACCAATGCATCCGGGGCGGTCGGCGCGGTTGCCCAGGCGAATTCGGCTGGTGGGGCGCCTTCCACGAGCCTGAACACCACGCGCAATGGATCCTGGGTCTTTGGCGTCGGCAACGACTATAGCAATGCCGTAGCCCGCACTCTGGGATCGGGCCAAACTCTGGTCCACCAATACTTGGCGACGGTCGGTGATACCTATTGGGTCCAGCGTCAGAATGCTCCTACCCCGCCCTCAGGAACCACGGTCACGATCAACGATACCGCACCCACCGGCGACATGTATAACCTGAGTGTGGTAGAGATCTTGCCGGTGTCCACGGTGGTCGACACCACGCCTCCGGCGGTTTCCATGATTTCGCCGGCGCCCAATGCGACCGTCGCCGGCCCCACCACCGTAGCCGCTAATGCCACCGATAACGTCGCCGTAGCCGGAGTTCAGTTCCTTCTCGACGGCAACAAACTTGGTTCCGAGCTTTTGGCTCCGCCGTATTCACTAACCTGGGACACCATTACGGTGGGCGGCGGGACGCACACTTTAGCTGCCATTGCCCGCGATTCTTCCGGGAACTCGACCACCTCCAACACGATCACGATCACCGTAGACAACTCCGGAAATCCGGCGGCGGTAGCGGGAAGTTGGTCGCCCGTGGTAACCCTCCCCGCAGTGGCTGTCAATCTCATCCTGCTTCCGAATGGCAAGCTGCTGTTCTATGAAGACGGTGCCACTTCAACGGTCTGGGATTATGTGAATGGGACATTCACGAATATTTCGGCTACTCCCAACCTGTTCTGCTCGGGACACGCGCTACTGGCCGATGGCAGGGTTTTGGTGGTAGGTGGCTACGGCGGAAGCGGTACGCAAATTGGCATCGCCAACGCCGATATCTTCGATCCAACGAACAACACTTGGACGGCCGTGCCCAACATGGCGTACCGGCGGTGGTACCCGACCGCCACGACGCTTGCCGATGGACGCATCTTGGTGACGGCCGGTTGGCAAACTACGAATCACACTAATGCCGGCGTTCCTGAAATCTACGATGTGACCACGAACAGGTGGACACAGCTTACAAGCGCCAACAATCCATTTGAGACCTATCCATTCATCTACCTGTTGCCGGACGGTCGCATTATCCATGTCGGTGGCTCGGAATACCCTACCGTCACTGAGGCGTTGAACCTGACCACCTTGACCTGGACCACCATTGATTCCCGGATCATCGATGGCGGTAGCTCGGCCATGTACCTGCCGGGCAAGATCATGAAGGCGGGCAGTGCCAGCGACAGCCAGAACACAGGTGCATCCTCGAACACTACGTTCGTGCTCGACACTACGCAAGCCACGCCGGCATGGCAGCAGACACCTTCCATGGCGTACCCACGCAGCTACCTCAACCTGACGGTTCTTCCGGATGGCAATGTGCTGGCAACGGGTGGCGAGACCGATAAGGACGGCGGCAATATTGCCAATGCCGTTTATGCTGCCGAATTATGGTCGCCCCAGACGCAAACCTGGACGACCATGGCTTCCATGAAAACGCCTCGCGAATATCATGCCACCGCTTTGCTATTGCCGGATGGACGGGTGGCCGTCTCGGGAATGGGCGCTGATTTCGGCAACGTGCCCAACGAGAACAACGCAGAATTCTTTTCTCCGCCGTACCTCTTCAAGGGAGCACGGCCTACAATCACGCAGAATCCTCCGCGCGTGGCCTATGGCTCGCAGTTCTTTGTGGGCACGCCTGATGGCGCGAGCATTTCCAAGGTCGTGCTGATCCGGACTGGTGCGGTTACCCATTTCTTCGACCAAAACACTCGCTACGTTCCCCTGGTGTTCCAGCAGTCCACTGGAGGCCTAACCGTCACCGGACCGGTGGATGGGAATCTCGCACCTCCCGGTTATTACATGCTGTTCCTTGTGAATAGCAACGGTGTGCCATCTATTGCGCCGATCATCCCAGTCGGTCCGTAGGCGCGAATAAAGGAAGAGCGCGCCCGGAGGCGCGCTCTTGGTCTGGCCGCAGGTTTGCGTGCCTAAGGACTTACTGCGTATTCCAGGCCTGTGAAAGCAGAGACACGTTAGGGATTGTCATCCCAGCCCGCGTGCCTGCATCGTCGGAATCGTCGGGGAAGTGGGTCACAACCCCGGCATGGTCATGCACAGCTTGCCACTCCGCGATTCTCGCCGCGTTGTCGTAAGGGCCTGGGCCAGTCACGGTGGGGGTAGCGTAGGGTGTTGATGGCTGACAGGCCGCGCAATTGATTTTGTTCGCCTTGGTCATACAGTGTGGATTCCAAGATGCAGCAGGGTCAACGCTTGAAGGACACAGCCCGACCACACTATTAAGAGTAGCGTTTCCAGCAAGATAGGCTAAAGCATGAGCGTCGTCCGGGCCTTGGACGACGATCGCGTTTTTCGCATGACCACCGTCATCGTTAAGGGCAAGATTGCCGACCATATTGCCGTAGACTTTGGTTCCACCATCCGAGAAGAACACCATCCCATATCGCCATTCGTCGTATACGTTCCACTGAATATCCGCCGAAATCCCATGATCAATTAGTCCGGTAAGGCAACAGTCCTCCCCTTCGATCCAAGGAACGCGGGTGTTACCGCTGCTTGCATTGCTGTACCAAAGGTTGTGATGATAAGTGACCCCATGCGCGCCGCCGTACTTCACCAACGACGCACCGGATGAGGCGTTGTTGGCCAGGATGCTCCATGAAACCGTGACGTTGTAGGAACCTACCGTGATATCAATGTTCCCGTCGCCGCAGGCGTTGGTGGAAACGTGGTCTACGATAATGTCGTGCTTGCCGACGATATGGATGCAATCATTACCCGAATTCTTGACGCGGATACCTTGAATGATATTGTTGTTGCCGGGAATGATTACATCGCCTGAGCCGGTAAAAGTTATTCCCGGCGAGGGCGCGGAAAACCCGTCGATGGTGACATTATTAGCGAGTGTGAAGTTGCCGCTAATGGTGCCAGAGAAGCTGAACCTAACAATGTTGCCAGCCGTACCAGCAGCAGATGCAAATTGGCTGGCTTGTGAGATAGTAACTATGTTGCTGCCGCCGGTCGCTCCTGCGCCGAACCCTTCAAATCCACCTGGGGTTGGCGAAGGGGCGGGGACTGAAACCGAGACCGTCGCCGAGGCTGACTTGGTCGAATCCGCTGCGCTGGTCGCCTTGACGACGTAAGTGCCCGCGTTGGCGGGTGCAGCATACGTAATCGTGTTGCCCGCCCCGGAGATCGTGCCTCCGGTCGCCGTCCATGTGACCGCCGTGTTGGTGGTATTGCTCACGCCGGCAGTAAAGCTGGCCGTCCCACCGGTGGGAAGGGAAGCTGCACCGGGGCTAATCGAAACCGCCACCGGTGCCGCTGTTGCAACCGTCACTGTGGCCGTTGCTTCCTTCGTTGTGTCGGCATCGGCGGTGGCGGTCACCGACTGGGTACCGGCAGTCGAGGGCGCGACGTAGGTTACCGTATTTCCAGACCCGGAGATCGCGCCTGCCGACACCTTCCAATGGACGGACGTAGTTGCGGCGTTCTTCACCGAGGCAGTAAAACTGGCAGAGCCACTCGCAGGCACGGTGGCCTGCGTGGGGGTGACGGAGACCGTTACTGCGGGCGCCGCTGTTACGTTCACAGTTGCTGACGCTATCTTCGTCGGATCGGCAACACTGGTTGCACTAACCGTATACGTGCCCGAATTCGCCGGCGCCGTATACGTGACGGAGTTTCCCGATACCGCAATAGTGCCGCCCGTTACCGTCCAGGTCACGGCGGTGTTGCTGGTGTTGGTCACGGTCGCAGTAAAGCTGCCGCTGGCGTTGACGGCCAGGGAAGCTGTTGCGGGGCTAATCGAGACCGCTACCGCTGGCGCCGCGGCTGCGATCACAGTCGCCGATGCTTTTTTCGTTGAATCGGCAACACTGGTTGCACTAACCGTATACGTGCCGGAATTCGCCGGCGCCGTATACGTGACGGTGTTGCCGGATCCCGCAATCGTGCCACCGGATGCCGTCCAGGTCACAGCGGTGTTGCTGGTGTTGGTCACGGTCGCAGTAAAGCTGCCGCTGGCGTTGACGGCCAGCGAAGCTGTTGCGGGGCTAGTACG
>Ga0326726_10001843_pt1 | contig 19765 bp, 21 predicted proteins | sample MHFenrmetagenome_2_FD_207603 | JGI IMG/M metagenome (GOLD analysis project Ga0326726, IMG submission 207603) | Lab enriched peat soil microbial communities from Michigan Hollow, Ithaca, NY, United States - MHF15MN | ecosystem: Environmental > Terrestrial > Soil > Wetlands > Peat | place: USA... | reverse complement strand
CGGACGCCTCGCCGGCCAGCCGGTTCAGCGCAGGTACTCCCGGGCGAGCCGGTCCATCAGCTCCACCCCGGTCCGCATCGCTTCCTCGTCTATGTCGAAGTGCGGGCTGTGGTGCGGGGCGTCGAAACCTCTGGCCGGGTTCTGCGACCCGACCCAGGCGAAGCACCCCGGCACGCGCTGGAGGAAGAAAGAGAAGTCCTCGCCGCCCAGGGTGCGGGCCGCGGTCAGAACGGCCGCCTCGCCGACCAGCTGGGCCGCGATCCGTGCCGTCAGCTGCGCCATCGCGGCGTCGTTCACGGTGGCCGGGGTCTGGCGCACGTAGTCCACGGTGGCCGCGCATCCGAGCGCGCCGGCGACCCCGCTCACAATCGCCGTGAGCCGCTGGGGCGCCTCGGCGTGCATTCGCCCTCCCATGCTGCGCACCGTGCCGCCCAGCTCCGCCGTTTCGGGGATGACGTTGAAGGCATCGCCGGCGCGGAACTGCGTCACGCTCACGACCAGCTGGTCGAACGGGTCCGCGGCGCGACTCACCATGGACTGGAGCGCCGCGATGACGTGCGAGGCGGCGAGGATCGGGTCCACGGCCTCGTGCGGCATCGCCGCGTGGCCGCCCTTGCCGCGGATCGTGATCGTGAACCTGTCCACCGAGCCCATGATCGCGCCGGCGGTCGCCGCGATCTGCCCGAGGGGCAGGTTGTTCATGACGTGCAGGCCGAACGCGGCGTCCACGCGCGGGGCCTCGAGCACCCCGTCCTCGATCATCGCGAGCGCACCGTTGCCGCCCTCCTCGGCGGGCTGGAAGGCGAACTTCACCGCGCCGCGCCAGCTTCCGCGATCCGCGGCCAGCCGCCTGGCGACGGCGAGGCCGATGGCGACGTGCGCGTCGTGGCCGCAGGCGTGCATGACGCCGTCGGCCGTTGAGCGGTACGAGACGCTGTTGGCTTCGTGGATGGGGAGTGCGTCCATGTCGGCGCGCAGGAGCACGGTGCGCTCCGGCCCGCTGCCGCTGGCGCCGCTGCCGCGCAGCAGGCCCACGACGCCGGTCTTGCCGACGCCGGTCTTCACCTGATAGCCCAGGGCCGCGAGCCGCTGCGCGACGAGTGACGCCGTGCGGTGCTCCATGAAGCCGAGCTCGGGGTGAGCGTGCAGGTCGCGGCGGGTGGCTACGAGCTCGGCGAATTCGGTCTCGCGTGCGGCGGTCGCGGGGGCACTCGATCGAGGGCCGGATTGTGCAGGCGGCGCATCGGAAGTGCCGTTTGCGGGTCGGCGCCCGTCCGGCGCGGTCATTCTTCGCTCACGGGCAGGGAGCCGGGGTAGTCGCCGGTCCCGAGGCCGAGCCGGGCGAGGGCGGCCATCGCGGCTTGACGGACGCCATTGTCGCTCTCGGTGCGCAGCGCGCGCTCGAGCGGGCCTCGCGCGGCCGCATCGCCGATCTTCCCCAACGCCTCGGCGGCGGCGCGGCGCACCGGCGCCGAGTTGTCCTCCTCGAGCACCTGCATGAGCTCTCGCACCCCCTCCTTGAAGCGCGAGACCCCGATGGCGCGCGCGGCCTGGCGGCGCACCACGGCATCGCGGTCGCGCAGCTTCTGGAGCAGCTCCTGGCCCGGCTCGGCTGTCATCCTAGACCCTCGACGATGGGCAGAGGTGGGCCACGGCGCACACTTCGCACCGCGGCTTGCGGGCAACGCACACGGCGCGCCCGTGATGGATGAGCAGATGCGGGAAGAGCGTCCACCGCCGCTTCGGCACGACGCGCATCAGGTCCTGCTCGATCTTGACGGGATCCGTCTGCCGGGTCAGGCCGAGGAGCTTGGTGATGCGCGCCACGTGCGTGTCCACCACGATCCCTTCGTCCTTGCCGAAGGCGTTCCCCAGAACGACGTTCGCGGTCTTGCGCCCCACGCCGGGGAGCGACGTGAGCGCCTCCATCGTATCGGGCACGGTGCCATCGAACCGCTCCATCAGACCCTGGGCCATGCCGATAACGCTCTTGGTCTTGTTCCTGAAGAAGCCGGTGCTGCGGATCTCCATCTCGAACTCGGCCGGGTTCGCCGCGGCGTACTCCCCCGCGCTCCGGTACCTCTGGAACAGGTCCTTCGTCACGATGTTGACGCGCGCGTCGGTGCACTGCGCCGAGAGGATCGTCGCGACCAGCAGCTCAAGCGGGTCGGTGTGCTCGAGCGAGCACTTCGCCTGCGGGTAGCGACGCTCCAGCAGACGCAGGATCTCGCCGATGCGCTCCGAAGCCGGAGGCACGGACGCACGGCCGGACCGACGCACGGTCTGCCGGTGCGTCTGTGCGTCCGTGCGCCGGTGCGTCCTGCTGCTAGGCCGCTTGCCTTTTGCTCGCATAGGCGAGGAACCCCTCCGCGTCCAGAGCGTTGAGGACATCCTTCTTCTCGAGTCCGCCCTTCCTGGCGATGCCCAGGCCCCACTCCGCGTTCTCGAGGCCCGCGAGGCTATGGGCGTCCGCGCCGATGGCGATGGGCACCCCCGCGTCACGGGCCTCGGCGCAGAGGCGCCAATCGAGGTCGAGGCGGTGCGGGTCGCCGTTGATCTCGATCGCCACGCCGCGCTCCGCCGCCCGGGCGATGACCGCGTGCATGTCGATCGGGTACGGATCCCGCGCGAGCAGCAAGCGGCCGGTCGGGTGGCCGAGCACCGTCAGGTGCGGGTCGTCCATCGCCCGCAGGACCCGCCGCGTCATGGTCGCTCCGTCCTGCTCCATCCGCGAGTGAATCGAGCCGATCACGAAATCGAACCGGTCGAGCTGCTCCGCGGAGTAGTCCAGCGCACCGTCGGCGAGGATGTCGGCTTCGATCCCCTTGAGGATCCGGAAGTCGTTCCAGCGCCGGTTCAACGAGGCAATCTCCTCGTGTTGCCGCGCCACCTTGGCCTCGTTGAGCCCGCCCGCGTAGGCGGCCGCCACCGAGTGGTCGGTGAGGCCGAGGTAGCGGTACCCGGCCGCGCGGCAGGCGTCGGCCAGCTCGGCGAGCGTGTTGGTGCCGTCGCTGTACACGCTGTGGCAGTGCACGAGGCCGCAGAGGTCCTCGCGCTCCACCAGTCTGGGCAGCCTCCCGGAGGCCGCGCGGGCGACTTCGTCCAAGCCTTCGCGCAACTCCGGTGGAATCCACGGCAGGCCCAGCGCCGCGTACAGCGTCGCTTCGTCGGGGCACGCCACCGGCTCGGTGCCCCGCCAAAGCCCCAGCTCGTCGAGGCGCAAACCCTGCTGCGCGGCGCGCTCCGCGAGCAGCTCCCAGTGCCGCGCGGAGCCGGTGGCTCGGACCCACGCGTGACCCAGCCGGTCGGCGCTCACGCAGTAGAGGTCGGCTGAAGCGACGGGCGGAACGGGTCCCCTGCACACCACGACCAGGTCCAGATCCCGGACGATTTCCGCCCGGCGGCGGACGCTTCCTGCCAGCTCCACCCGCTCGACGCCCGGCGCCGCGGCCAGCGTATGGCGCAGCTCCTCGGCGGCGCGCGCGGCGTCATGCGAAAGGCGGAACGCGCTGGCGCGGCGCAGGAACTCGATTCCCTTGAGGATCTTCTGCGCGGTCCGGTCGCCGAAGCGGGGCAGGCGCGCCAGCCTCCCGTCCCGGGCGGCTGCCTCCAGCTCCGCGACGGTGGCGATGCCGAGCTGCTCATGCACGGCGCGGATCTTCGTGACGCCAAGGCCGGGAATGCGCCGCATCTCCGCCAGGCCCTCGGGTACCTCGCGCTGCAGCGAGTCCAGGGTGCTCGAGTGGCCCGTCCGGGCCGTCTCCCGGATCACCTCCAGCGTCGCGGGGCCGATCCCCTTCATCTCGGCCAGCAGGCCCGTCTCCAGCGCGTCGTCGAAGTCGCCCGCGTAGCTCACCACCACCTGCGCCGCGGTGGTGAACGCCCGGACCTTGAAGGGGTTCTCCCCCTTCAGCTCCAGCAGCGAGGCGATGGTTTCGAGGACGTGTGCGGCGGCGTGCTTGTCCACCGCCGGGATTCTAATGCCGCGTTGCGGGGAGAGCGAGCAGAGCGAGAAGCGCGAGTTCCGGCGCGGTGGTTACCGAGAAGAGGCCCATGCGCTCCCCGGCCGGGAGCACCGTGGCGAAGGGCGGCGAGCCGTCGGGCCGGGGGTCGAGTCCGGGCGGAGACGGCAGCTCCGCTTCGATGGTCGTGAAGCCCTGCCGGTCCGGCCGGAAGCCGAGCACGGCGAGGGTGCGGCCCGCGCTCGCCGATTGCATGACGAAGATGCCGTCCATCGGCTCGTGCGGCGCTCCCGGCGCCGGCGCGGCCCAGACGAGGCGCTCGGGCAGCTGGACGTAGGCGACGGTCGGGCCGGCGACGGTGGGGACGCTCTGCGGCGGCGCCGAGAGCAGGGCGGTTGCGACGTCGCGCTCCAGCACGTGTACCGGCGAGCCGCGACTCCAGTGAAGGTAGAGGGCATGGAGGAGCGCCCCGTACTGCGTCACGGCGTCGGCGGGCGCGTCCGGGGGCACGAGGTCGCGCAGCACGCGCCCGGCCGCGCCGTCGAGGAGAAAGGCGTCGCGGTCGAAGGGGTCGGTCCCTGCCTTCGCCAGCGCCACCCGCATCGCTTCGAAGTTGTCCTCGCCAAGCGCCTCGACCAGCGCCGTCCAGGGGAACGGGCGCGGCGCGCTCACCGGGCGGACGGCAGGAACGCGTCCAGCTCACGCACGAAGCGCTCGGGCTCCTCGGCGTAGAGCGCATGGCCGGAGTCTTCGAACACCACGAGTCGGGCGTTGGGGAGAGCGAGGACCAGCGCCTCGGATGCTGCCAGCGGGATCGGGTCGTAGCGGCCGTGCAGAACCAGGGTCTCCGCCGTGATTTCGTGGAGCCTCGGGCGAAGGTCCATTCCCTCGAGGCTCTCCCACACGGCGCGCTGGGCGCGCGCGGCGACGCGGAACGGCGTCAGCGAGGACGCGCGGGCCGGCTCCTTGAAGTACCCTGCCACCGACAGCTCGAACGCCTTGCGCCAGAAGGCGTCGGCGTCCCGCTCTCTGAGGCCGGAACGGGAGAGAGCCGCGCGGGCGGTCACGATGCCGGGGGCCGCCTGGCGCTCGGCGAAGTTCCGCTCGAACTGCGCGCGCACGTCGGCGTGAGTGCCCGCGGGCGCGACGAGGGCGAGGCGCTCGACCGACCCGGGATGCTCGAGCGCGAACAGGATGGCGAGCAACCCGCCCCAGGAGAAGCCGAGCAGGGTCAGCGGCGCGGGGGCGGCTGACGCTGCGAGCGTCGCCAGGTCCGCGACGTGTTCGCGCCAGCCCAGGGGGACGTCGCGCCGCACCTCGGATCGGCCGCCGCCGCGCTGATCGTAGTAGAGGAGCGTCCGGCCCGCGGCCAGCGCATCGAACTGCGGGCGCAGGTAGTCGTGCGACGCGCCGGGGCCGCCGTGCAGCGCCACCACGGTGGGACCGCCGTCGCCCACCCAGCGGGCGAACAGCTCGACGCCCGCACCGGGGAGGCGGCCGGTGCGCTCGATCAGCTCCTCCGGCCCAGCGTCACGGTGAGCGTGAGCACCTGGTCGCCGCGCCGCACGCGGATGTCCACGATGTCGCCGGGGTGGTGCTTGACGAGGGCGTTCTGCATGTCGTTCAGGTCGGCCACCGTGTCGGCCCCGATGGCGACGATGACGTCCCCGGCCCTGATGCCGCCGGCATCGGCGGGGCTGCCGGCCCGCACCCCCGACAGGCGCACGCCGCCGGGCTCGCCGGTCATGTCGGGAATGGAGCCGAGGTAGGCCCGCTCGCCCGTGCCGGAGGCCATCTGTGGCACCGGCGCGTCCACGAAGGTCAACGGCGCGGGCCTCGCGGCGAGGTGGCGCGCCAGGTCGGCCGCGAACTCCGCGACGGTCGCGATGCCCGACGCGTTGATCTTGTCCCAAGTATCGGAGGGGCGATGGTAGTCCGCGTGCAGGTCGGTGAAGAAGAAGAGTACGGGGAGGTGCTTGGCGAAGAAGGAGGCTTGATCCGACGCTCCCCAGCCGTCGCCCGACGCGTGCAGGTCGAGATGGTACGTGGCATTGACGGAGTCGAGCAGCGGCTGCCACTCCGTCGCGGACTTGACGCCGAGGATCAGGAGCCGGTTGTCGCGCAACCTCCCCACCATGTCGAGGTTGATCATCGCCAGCGTCGAATCTCTCGGGATGGCGGGGTGGTCGGCGTACCAGGCCGAGCCGAGAGTGCCTTCCTCCTCGCCGCTGAACAGGACGAAGACGATTGTGCGCGCGGATCGCTCCCGCGCCGTGGCGAGAAGGCGCGCGATCTCCATCACGGCGGCCGTGCCGGATGCGTTGTCGTCCGCGCCGTGATGGATCAGATGCGCGGAGTCGCCGGTCGCGGCGGAGGCGAAGGGGCCGCTGCCGAGATGATCGAAGTGCGCGCCGATCACGATGTCCTGGCCCGCGAGGCCGCCCCGGCCGCGCAGGATGCCGACGACGTTCTCGGTGCCTCGGCCCGCCACGGTCGCCTCGCGCGTCGCCGCCGTCGAGCCCACGGTCCAGTGCTGGAGCCATGAGCCGTCGTCGCCGCCGGGCTGAAGATGCAACTCCTGGAAGCGGCGGGCGATGTAGGCGGCGGCCGAGTCGTTCCCGGGTGATCCGGTGAGGCGGCCGGCGAGGGCGTCGGATGCCAGGTACCGGATGTCGGACTCGATCTGCGCGGTGCGTGTCCGCACGATGCCGGGGGCCGGCTGTGCCAGTACGGGGGCGCTCAGCGCGAGCAGCGCGGCGATGGCGAGGCGAGTCGTGTTCATGCGCTGAAGCTAGTGCTGGCGCGGCTCGCGCGGGAAGGGAGGCCTCTGGTCGGGCGTCGGGCGCCGTTGCATCATTCCCGGTCATCATGGCACGCGGCGGTCCCGTCACGATCCGGCCCGCGCGACCCGGCGACCGGGACTGGATCCTGGCGCTGGCGCCGCGGCTGCACGATTTCGGTCCGCCGTCATGGCGCCCGCGCGAGGTGATGGACCGCGCGGTGACGGCGTCGATCGACGAGGGGTTGACCGCACCGGCCGCCGATCAGACGGTGCTGGTGGCCGAAGGGGCGGAGCGCGAGCCGCTGGGATTCGTCCACCTGCACGGCGCGACCGACTTCCACACCGGTGAGCGGCACGGGCACGTGTCCGACATCGTGGTCGCGCCGGCCGCCGAGGGGCGGGGCGTCGGCGCGGCGCTGATGGCGGCCGCCGAGGATTGGGCGCGCGCCCACGGCTTCCGGCTCCTCAGCCTCCACGTGTTTGACGCGAACACGCGCGCGCGGGCTCTCTACGAGCGGCTCGGCTACCGGCTGGACATCGTGAAGATGATCAAGACGCTGCGGTGACGGTCGCCCCGTTCGAGCTTCCCATCCAGGTCCAGGCGTCGGACATCGACGAACTGGGGCACGTCAACAACGTGGTGTACCTGCGCTGGGTGCAGGAGGTGGCGGTCGCGCACTGGCGCTCGGCGGCGACCGCGTCGCAGCAAGCCGATGTTCTCTGGGTGGTGATCCGGCACGAGATTGACTACAAGCACGCGGCGCGGCTGGAGGACGCTCTCGTGGCCCGCACCTGGGTGGGCGCCGCGACGCGCAACACCTTCGAGCGGCACACCGAGATCCTGCGGGCGAGCGACCGGCGGCTGCTCGCCCGGACGCGCACGCTGTGGTGCCCCATCGATCCGCGCAGCGGCAGACCCAAGCAGGTGTCCGACGACGTCCGGGAGCGGTTCTCCGTGCCGGCCGACGCTCCGGGCGCGTCGCCCTCCAACTCACCCAGGAGCAACTGATGGCGGCAGTGGCAATCGCGCGCCCGGCGCCCGACGAGTACGTGCCTTACTACGCCCTGTACGTCAATCAGGTGCCGGAGGGGGATGTCCTCGGCCTGCTCCGGCGGCAGGTGCAGGAGACGGCCGGGATGGTGCAGTCCCTGAGCGACCACGACGCGCAGTACCGGTACGAGGAAGGAAAGTGGAGCATCAAGGAGGTCATCGGGCATGTCTCCGATACGGAGCGGATCTTCGCGTACCGCGCGCTGTGCTTCGCCCGGGGAGAGGCCGCAAGTCTCCCGGGGTTCGACGAGAACGAGTACGCGCGCCGCTCCAATGCCGGGTCGCGCCCGCTGCGGCCCCTGGTGGATGAGTTGCGGGCGGTGCGCGAGGCTACGCTGAGCTTCTTCTCCGGGCTCACGGAGGAGCTGTTGCTGCGGCGGGGGACGGCCAACCGGAACGGGTACAGCGTCCGCGCGATCGCCTTCATCATCGCCGGCCACGAGCGGCATCATGCGAGGATCATTGTCGAGCGCTATCTGCCTGGCCTGAAGCAGCGATGATCTCGCTGGTCATCCCGGCGTACAACGAGGAACGCTTCGTGCCGCGGCTGCTCGACACGGTGGGCGCCGCGGCGGCCGCCTATCGGGCGGAGGGCGGCGAGCTCGAGGTCATCGTCGCCGACAACGGCTCGACGGACGGGACGGCGCGCATCGCGGCCGGGCGGGGCTGCCGGGTCGTGCCGGCGATCCCGCGCTCCATCGCGGCGGTGCGAAACGCGGGGGCACGGGCCGCCCGCGGCGAGATACTGGCGTTCGTGGACGCCGACGCGCGCCTCCACCCGGACACGTTCCGCGAGATCTCCAGGCACCTGGCCAACGCGCGCGTCATCGGGGGGACGACCGGCGTCTGGCTGGATCGCTGGTCGTTCGGCATCGCGGCGACCTGGGCAGTGATGATTCCCCTGGTCTGGATCACGGGGTTCGACACCGGAGTGGTGTTCTGCCGCCGTGCCGATTTCGAGGCCGTCGGCGGCTACGACGAGGCGCTCCGGGTCGCCGAGGACGTCGCGTTCCTCTTCGCACTGTGGCGATTCGGGCGTCGGACCGGCCGCCGGCTGGTGCGGGCCCGCCGGGCCAAGGCGATCGCCTCCACCCGCAAGTTCGACGAGCACGGGGACTGGCACTATTTCGGCTTGATGTGGCGCGGCCTCACCCACTATCTCGGTCTCGGGAACATGGACGAGCTGACCGAGCGCTACTGGTACAACCCCAAGCGCTGATGGCTGCGTGACGTCGCTCCTGGACGAGCTGGATGCGCGGATCGCGGACCTGCCCTTGGCCGCAGGGCCGTTGCGGGGACTGCGCCGCGAGTTCTCCAGGAGGCTGACGAAGGCGGAACCCCGAGACGTCGTGACGCTGGCCATGCGGCTGGTCGAGCGCGCCGGCATCGAGCGCCGGTTCGTCGCGTACGAGCTGGTCCACCACCAGCGGCGGGCGCTCGCGAGTCTGGGGGCGCGCGACGTCGAGCGCCTGGGGCGCGGCCTCGACGGCTGGGGTGCCGTGGACGCGTTCGCCTGCTACGTCGCGGGTCCGGCCTGGCGCGAGCGCCAGGTGAGCGACGCGCTGATCCGGCGCTGGGCGCGTTCCCGCGACCGCTGGTGGCGGCGAGCCGCGCTGGTGAGCACCGTGCCTTTGAACAACCGGGCCCGCGGCGGGCGCGGAGACACGGCGCGGACGCTGGCGATCTGCCGGCTGCTCGTGGCCGACCGGGACGACATGGTCGTGAAGGCGATGTCGTGGGCGCTCCGCGAGCTGGCGAAGCGCGACCCGACGGCCGCGCGGCGGTTCGTCGCGACGCACCGGAGCGCGCTGGCCGCACGGGTCGTGCGGGAGGTCCGCAACAAGCTGGACACGGGCCTCAAGAGCCCACGCCGCGGTTCGGGGCGGCGCCGCCGGGCCACGTGACGCTCCGCGATCTCGTGCTGGTCCGCCTCGGGGTGGCGATCAACCTGGTCATCGGGCAGATCGTCGTCGCCCTGCTCCTGCCCATCTACCTCGACTCCGTCGGCACCATCCTGGTCGCGGCGCTCGTCGGTCCGCGCGCGGCGATCACGGCGGGGCTCGTCTCGCAGGTCCTGAGCGCGGTGATCTCGGGGAACTTTTCCTGGCTGCCCTTCGCCGTCGTGCAGATCGTCATCGCGCTCTACGCCTCGGTTGTCGCGCGGCTCGGCGCGTTTCGCCGGCTCTGGACGGCGGTGGCCGCCGGCATCGGCCTGGGACTGGTCGCGGCGTCCTGCTCGGCGCCGATCTCCTACTTCCTGTTCGGCGGCGTTACGGCCGGCGGGGTGACGGTCGTGACCACCGTGCTGCGCGCCCTCGGAGCGCCGCTCGGCGTGGCGGTGGCCTCCGCGAGCTACGCGACCGACCTGTTGGACAAGGCCATCGCGTGCGGGCTGGTCTGCGTGATTCTGCGCGGGCTTCCCAGGACGCTGGCGGCGCGCTTCCCGGTGCTCGCCCGATGATCGGGTACGTGACGGGACGCTCGCCGCTGCACCGGGCGCACCCCTACACCACGCTGGCGCTGGCCGGGGCGGTGCTGCTGGCGGCGTTCGCGATGACGGAACCGCGGACCGTGTGGCTCCTGGTGCTGGCCGCGGCGGCGCTCGCTGCGGTGGGGGGCGTGCTCCGATCGAGCGTGCGCACCGCGTTGCTGCTCTCCCTTCCGATCTGGGCGCTCTTGTTCGTGTTGTACGCCCTGCTCGGCGCGGACCCGCGCGTCGCGTTCGGCCCGCTGTCCCTGTCGTCGCCCGGGATCGCGCGGGCGCTCGTGCTCGGCGGGCGGGTGACGGCGATCGTCCTGAGCTTCCTCACGGCGCTGGCCACCACCTCGCCGCACCGCCTGGTCGAAGCGATGACCGCGCGCGGCGTCCCGTTCGGGCGGACGTTCCTGCTGGCCTCGACCCTCACGATCCTGCCACGGATGCGGGAGCGCGCGGCGCAGATTCTCGAGGCGCAGCAATGCCGTGGGCTCCGGCTCGGCGGCTCGGTGCTGGCGCGGCTCCGGGCGCTGGGTCCATTGGCGCTCCCGCTCATCCTGGGGGCGCTCGCGGAGGTGGACGAGCAGGTGTTGGCGCTGGACGTGCGCGGCGCCGCGGCCGGCGCGCGGCGCACCGCCGTGGACCCGCCGCCCGACTCGCAGATCCAGCGCGCGCTGAGGTGGAGCCTGCTGCTCCTGGTGACGGCGGCGTACGCGTGGAAGTTCTGGAGCATGCGCGGATGACGCCGCGGGTCTCGCTTGTCGGGGTGACGTTCACGTATCCGGGAGCGGATCGCGCAGCGCTGGCGGGCGTGACGCTCGACATCGGTGCCGGCGAGATCGTGGTCGTCGCGGGCGCGGCCGGCGCCGGCGCCTCGACGCTGCTGTTGGTGGCGACGGGCCTGGCGCCGCGCCTGGTGGGAGGGACCCTCGCCGGGCAGCGCGCGATCGGAGCGCGGCGCTGCGGCATCGTGTTCGCGCGTCCCTGGACCCAGCTCACGGGCCTTTGCTCGACGGTCCGCGACGAGGTGGCGTTCGGCCCCGCCTCCTACGGGCTGCCGCGCGAGACGGTGCTGGCGGCGGCGGAGCGCGCGATGCAGCGGCTCGGTATCGCGCACCTCGCCGCCCGCGATCCGGCGCACCTCTCCGGCGGCGAGCTGCAGCGCGTGGTCGTGGCTTCGGCCCTGGCGCTCGAGCCGGATCTGCTGGCACTCGACGATCCCGCGGCCGAGCTGGACCCGGAGGCCGCGGATGCGTTGTACGCGATGCTGCCGCAGCTGGGGCGCGCGGGGACGGCGATTCTGATCGCGACCCCGGACTTGGGGCGGGCGACAGCGGTCGCGACGCGGGCAGTCCAGCTCGAGCAGGGGCGCATCGTGCGGGACGGAAGCCCCGCGGAGGTGGAGGCATGACGCCGGTGCCGGCGGTGGGCCTCCAGGTGGTCTGGCAGGATGTGCGCTTCGCCTACGGCGCGGGCGCAGCCGCCGTGCGGGGCGTGTCCCTGTCCATCGGGGCGGGAGAGAGCGCGGCGCTGGTGGGCCCCAACGGAGCGGGAAAGACCACGCTTACGCGCATGGCGATGGGCCTGGTGCGCCCGCAGGCGGGGCACGTGACCGTGGGCGACTGGGACGTGGCAGAGCGACGCCCCGACCAGATGGCGTCGCGGGTGGGGTACGTCTTCCAGCACGCGGACCAGCAGCTGTTCGCCCGGTCGGTCGCACAGGACGTGGCGTTCGGGCCGCGGCGGCTGGGACGCTCCGAGGCGCTGGTCCCGCCGCTGCTGGAGGAGCTGGGCCTCGCCGGTTACGCCGCGGTGCACCCGTACGACGTGCCGGCGCCTGTCCGGAAGGTCGTGGCGCTCGCGGGGGTGCTGGCGATGGCCCCCGCCGTCCTGATCCTGGACGAGCCGACGGCGGGCCTCGATCGCGAGTTCCGCTCGCGCGTGGTCAGTGCAGTCAGGGGCCGCAGTGACGCGGGGGTCACGGTCATTGCGATCTCGCACGACCGGCCGTTCATCCGAAGCATGGGCCGCGTCGTCGAAATGAGAGATGGACAGATTGCAGGCGGGTAGAGATCGGGACAGTTCCCAGACGGCAAGGAGGAAGTGGTTACCAGTTGCGAAGCTGCAAGAGGCCAGACCAGTCGCAAGTACTGACAAACTGGTCTGGCCTCCGTCTACTTACGACTTGTAACCACTTCCCACTTCGCCGTCTGGCAACTTCACTGTTGTCAGTTCGCCGCCTTCAGGATTCCCAGCAGGAAGTCCCAGAACTTCGGCACGGTATCGATGAAGATCTTCTCGTCCGGCGAGTGGACGCCCTCGAGCGTGGGCCCGAACGACACCATGTCCATCCCCGGGACCTTCTCGCCGATGATGCCGCACTCGAGCCCCGCGTGGATCGCCTTCACGTGCGGCTCCTTGCCGTACAGCGACTGGTAGGTCGCCTTCGCGATCTTGAGGATGGGCGACTGCAGGTTCGGCTTCCACCCGGGGTAGCCGTCGGACGTGGCCGCCGCCGCGCCGCCCAGCTCGAGGACGGAGCGGACGGTGTCGCAGGCTTCCGTCAGCTCCGAGGCCACGGAGCTGCGCTGGCTGGTCACCAGGCTGATCGTCTTCGGGGTCGTATGGACCGCGGCGACGTTGGTGGACGTCTCGACCAGGCCGGCGATGTCGGCGCTCATCTGGAGCACGCCGTGCGGCATGGCCGAGATGGCGCGCGACAGCTTCTGCTGCAGCGCCTTCTTGAGGACCTTGCCCTTCTTCCCCTTGAGCGCCGCGAGCGTGATCTGGAGCCCCGGGTCCACCGTCTTGTACTCGGCCTTGATCGTCGCCTCGAGCTTCTTCACCGCGGCCGCGGCGGCGTCCCACTGCTTGCCCGGGAGGTACACGGTCGCTTCGGTTTCGCGCGGGATGGCGTTGTGCTTGTCCCCGCCCTCGATCGACGCCAGCCGCGCCCCGAGCGGCGCCAGCGCCTGGACCAGGCGGTTCATGATCTTCACCGCGTTGCCGCGCCCCTTGTCGATCTCGAGGCCGGAGTGGCCTCCCTTGAGGCCGGTGACCTTGAGCGCGCCTGCCACGGATCCCGCGGGAGCGGCGTCGAAGGCGGCCTGCCAGGTGCCGATCGTGTCCCTGCCGCCCGAGCACCCGACGTACAGCGCCCCTTCCTCCTCGGAATCGAGGTTCATGAGGGTGCGGCTCGCGAGGAAGTCGGGGGCAAGGCCTCCGGCGCCCGTCAGGCCCGTTTCCTCGTCGATCGTGAAGAGGAACTCCAGCGGCCCGTGCACCAGCGACTTGTCCTCCATGATCGCGAGGTTGGTGGCGACGGCGATGCCGTTGTCGGCGCCCAGCGTCGTCCCGTTCGCCATCATGAAGTTGCCCTTGCGCACCAGCTCGATCGGGTCCTTCGAGAAGTCGTGGACGGTGCCCTTGTTCTTCTCGCAGACCATGTCGAGATGGCCCTGGAGGGCGATGCTCTTCACGCGCTCCTTGCCCGGCGAGGCGGGCTTCTTGACGACGACGTTGCCGAGCTTGTCGGCCTTGGCGGACAGGCCGAGCTTCTTGGCCGTGTCGAGGATGAACCTGGTCGCCCGCTCCTCGTGCTTGGAGCACCGCGGCACGCGCGCGAACTCCGCGAAGTACTTCCACACCAGCTCGGGCTTCAGTCCTTCAATGGCGTTGCTCATGAAGATCGTTCTCCTGTGAAGGCGTAGTCGCCTACATCACTGCCGACGGCGGCGCGGGCTCGTCGGGCGCCCCGGCGTTGCTCAGCGGAACCCGGACCAGCAGCCAGCCGAGGAACACCAGCACCACCAGCGCGAACCAGAATCCGAGGACGGCGCCGCTCGGCACGAGGAGCGTCGCGTAGTTGACGTTGCCGAACGCGAGCGCCGCGAACAGGAGGCCGATGAGCGCCTCGCCCGCGATCAGCCCGGCGGCGAGCAGGATGCCGGTGTTCTCCGCCCGGGCCTTCTGCGCGGCGTTGTGCTTCAGCCGCTCGACGAACCAGTTGACGATCGCGCGGATGACGCCGCCGATGAAGATGGCGAAGGTGGTGCCGAGGTTGATGTACATCCCGACACACACCAGCATCGGGCTGGGCACGCGCATCAGGATCATCCCGATCCCCAGCATGATCCCGACGATGATGAGGGGCCACGCCATGTGGCCGCCGACGATGCCCGACGACAACAGCGCCATCAGGCTGGCTTGGGGCGCGGGGAGGTTGGGGCCGCCGAACCCTCCCTGGAAGGGCGGGACCGCCATCTGCCCCGCCTTGATGTCGCCGACGTGCAGGACCACCAGCGGGAGGAACATCACGGATGCGGCGAGCGCGACGCCGAGCAGGTCGCCGACCTGCATCTTCCACGGCGTGCCGCCGAGGATGTGGCCGACCTTGAGGTCCTGCAGCATCTCGCCCGCCACCGCGGCCGAGACGCACACCACGCCGGCCACGCCGAGCACCGCCGCCACTCCCTTGGTCCCCGTCATGCCCAGCGCCACCATCAGGAGCGCTGCGACCACCAGCGTGGACAGCGTCAGCCCGCTGATCGGGTTGTTGCTCGAGCCGATCATCCCCACCAGGTAGCCGGACACCGCGGCGAAGAAGAAGCCGGCGACGATCATCACGACCGTCGCGACCAGCGCGGCCCCGGTCGCGTTGCCGGTGAAGAAGTTGTAGATGAAGAAGGTCACGACGCCGGTGGCCAGGATGCCGATCATGATCCAGTTGAACGGGAGGTCGCGCTCCGTCCGGTCGCCGATCGGCGCGCCGGCGGCCGCCTTCTTCACGTCTCCGACCGAGCGCTGGATGCCCGCGATCAGGCTGTTGCGCATCCGGAAGAGCGTGTAGGCCGCGCTCATCAGCATCCCGCCGATGGCGATCGGCCGCACGATCGTGAACCAGACGTTGTTGGCGAGCGCGATCCAGGTCTCCGTCGTCGGCTCGGGCGCGCCGGCCGTGAAGACCGTCGGCGCGATGAAGTACGTGAGGATGGGGACCATCAGCCCCCAGGCCACCAGGCCGCCGGCGAAGTTCAGCGACGCCAGCTTGGGACCGATGATGTACCCGACGCCGATGAACGCCGGGCTGATCGAGGGCGAGGTGAGCAGCATGCCGCTCTGCCCGGTCGCGGTGCCGCTCGACCGCAGTCCGATGGTCGTGCGCGCGAAGGAAACGAACTTCTGCCAGGTCGAGGTGAAGAGGTTGATCTGGGCCAGCCCCTGGATGACGGCGCCGATCGCCATCGCGCCGAACAGGAACTTGGCGCCCGTGCCGCCGCTCCGCCCCGCCTTGTGGATTTCCGAAGCAGCCACCGATTCGGGGAAGGGCAACTCCTTGTCCTCGACCATGACGCGCCGCAGCAGCGCCACGAACATGATCCCGAGGACGCCGCCGGCGACCATGATCGCCGTGGACTGGAGGTAATGGCCCGTCGTCGCGAAGTCGCTCCAGATGCCGGCGATGTAGAACGCCGGAATCGTGAAGATCGCGCCGGCCGCGACCGATTCTCCGATCGAGCCCACGGTGCGCGCGAAGTTCTCCTCCAGGATGGATCCCCGCATCGTGCGCAGGACCGCCATCCCGATCACCGCGGCGGGATAGGTCGCCGCGATCGTCATCCCCGCCTTGAGCCCGAGGTACGCGTTGGCGGCGCCGAGGACCACGCACATCACGAGGCCGATGATCAGCGCGCGGACCGAGAACTCCGCCATGTCGGTGTTCGCGGGCACGTAGGGCTTGAACGGTTGGCTCATGCGAGGCTCCGCTTCGTCAGAAGGGGATGAACGAGGTGCCGGGCCCGAGGCGCCGCGCCCACGCGGCCAGGAGCGCCGCGGCGCGGTCGAGGTCGTCGAGGGCGACCATTTCGTTGGGGCTGTGCATGTAGCGGCACGGCACCGAGACCAGTCCGGTGGCGATGCCCCGCCGCGACGTGTGGATGGCATCGGCGTCGGTCGAGGTGCCGCGCGGCGCCGCTTCGATCGTGAAGGGGATCTTCTCCGCCTCGGCGGCGGCGACCAGCTGGTCGAAGACCACGGGACTGACCGCGGAGCCGCGGCTCAGCGCCGGCCCCGAGCCGAGCTTGAAGTCGCCGACCTCCTTCTTCTCCACGCCCGGGTAGTCCGTCGCGTGCGTCACGTCCACGACCACCGCCGCGTCCGGCTCGAGACCGAAAGCGCTGGTCCGCGCCCCGCCCCCGGAGTATGCGATCTCCTCCTGCGTAGTCCCCACCGCCATCACGCAGGCCGCGGGCAGTTGCGGCGACAGGCGCCGCAGCGCCTCCAGGACCACAAAGGACCCGATCCGGTTGTCGATGCTGCGCGAGACGAGCTTCCCGTTGGGCAGATCCAGCGGGGCGCCGGCGAGCACGCCGGCGTCCCCCACCCGAACCCGCTCGGCAGCCTCCGCCTTCGTCGCGGCGCCGATGTCGATCCAGAGATCGGTGATCTTCGAGACCTTGTCCCGCTCCTCCGTCTTCATCAGGTGAATCGCCTTCTTCCCGATCACGCCGTCGACGGGGCCCGCGCGACCCTCGAGCCGGACCCGCTGGCCCACCAGGACCTGGCTGTCCCAGCCGCCGATCGGCGCGAAGTGCACGAACCCCTCGTCGTCGATGTGCACGACCATCAGGCCGATCTCGTCGAGGTGGCCCGTGAGCATCACCCGTGGCGTGCCGCCCGGGTTGAGCCGGGCGACCGAGTTGCCGGCGACGTCGGATTCCACGGTCGCGAAGGTCCCGGCCTCCTCCCGCCACAGCCGCGCGGGCACGCGCTCGAACCCCGAGGGGCCCGGCGCGTCCAGCAGCCGTTTCAGGAACGCCAGGGAACGGGAGTCGAGCATCAGTCCCCCTCGGACGGGAGCAGCCGCGTCGTGGCCGTGCCCACCAGCCGGAACGCGGCACACAGCATCACGATGAACATCACGACGGTGAGCCCGCTCCACGTGCCGTACGCGGCCTGCAGGAAGAGATACCAGCCGATCTCGACGCCGACGTTGAGCGGCCGGCCGAGCACGCCGATCGCGATGACCAGGGGCACGGCGCTGGCGAAGACGATCAGCGCGCTCGCCGCTCCGGTGAGCGGACGCCGCGTCGGCCCGATCCAGGGCCAGAGCCACGCCGCCAGCACGAACAGCCAGACCGCCGCGAATGGATCCTGGACGATCGTGATCACCGCCACGACGAGCAAGGTTGTCAGCGCGGTGGCGCGCCCGGCGAGCGGGTGGGACAGCGTGAGTCCCGGCTTGCGGCGCATCGAGTTCAGCAGCAACGCCACCACCACCATGATCAGGACCACGGCCAGGACCGGCACCCAGTGCGTCGAGTAGAGGAACGGGTCCCGGACCGCCGGGGGCGCGTTCTCGTATTCCGGCAGCATTCCGACCTGCACCGTGGACCAGGTGGCCAGGAGGCCGACCGCCCCGAGCAGCCACCAGCCGCCCCCGCGCACCAGCTCCGACCGGATCGCGAGGCGTGACGCCGGATCGGCGCGGGCCGCCAGCCACGCCTCCCAGGTGGCGAGGGCCAGCGGGATGAACAGCGCGATGGCCGCCAGCAGGATCGCAAACCCCTTCACCATCCGGTCGCCGCCGAGCGTGAGGTAGTGCAACGGACCGTGCGGCCAGGGGGCCGCGTCGAGCGCGACCACGAGGCGCTCGGTGCCGACGCCGAGCAGCGGGAAGGAGCGTCGGTCGAGCGTCTCCCAGCGGTCGCCCGGCGTGTGATAGAGGAAGGCCGCGTACTCCGGGCGGCGCGACTCGACCTCGAGATTGATCGCCGGGACGTCGGCGTCGATGAACGGACTCTGGTCGGTCAGGCTGACGCCGAGGGTGCGGTGGACCCATTCCTCCAGCGTGCCCACGTCGAGCGTGCGCACGTCGCCGGCCCGGAACGCCTCCGCGGCCGCCCGGCGGAGCCAGAGCGGCGCGTAGTCGTCTTCGATCCCCTCGGCGCCGATGAGGATGCCGCCCCCCAGGCCGTTCTCGATGTGATCGAGGGAGACGGCGGCGACGATCTGGCGCGGCTCCTCCAGGCCCTCGACGAAGTGCCGCGTGCCGGCCATGCCCCATTCGGTCGCGTCGGCGGCGACATAGACGATGGAGCGGCGGTGGCCCTGGTGCTCGAGAACGCGTGCCAGCTCGAGCAGCACGGCGACCCCGGCCGCGTTGTCTCCCGCGGATTGGTCGGAGGTCGGCTGCCCGTCATAGTGGGCCAGGAGGACGATGGTGCCGGGCTCCCGGCCGGGGCTCCGGGCGTAGACATTGCTGCCGCGCAGCAGAACGCTCTTGATGACGATCGGGAAGTCCTGCCTGGCCGGCGTCAGTCCGAGGGTCCGGAACCGCGCGGCGATGTAGGCAGCCGCTTCCTGGGCGCGCAGCCCTCCCGTGACGCGGTTCCCGAAGTTCTCCGAGAGGATACGGGTCGTGACGAAGGCAGTATCGCCGTTGAACTGTGGAACGTTCTTCGGGATCGGCACGTGCTCCGCGCGTGCCCCGGCGAGGCGTAGAAAGAGAAAGGCGGCGACGAGCGCTCCGGCCAGCGCGGACAAATCGATCGCCGGGTGGCGATGCAGCCTGATCCCACGGACGTCCATGCGGGCACCAATGTACGGCTCGGCGCGGTGCCCCTCAACCGGGCGGCAGGGTACCCCCCTACCTCAGATCGTCGCCGATCACACCCAGCGCGGCCTTGAGGCGGCGCACGAACTCGGGCGGCGGCACCTCACGCGCCGCGTACGCCCGCACGAGGGCGTCCAGGAACCGGAGCTGAAACTCGTACTGCGGGTTGCAGTCGGCGCACTCGGACAGGTGCAGGCGGATCTCGTCGGCATCGCCCTCGGGCAGTTCCCCGTCCAGGTACTCCCAGAGCTGCTGGAGCACGTCCTCGCAGTCGCTCATTCATCGCTCCCCGGAGGGGGAAGGAGCCCGGCGTCCCGCGCGTAGTCCACCAGGGCCTCCTGCAGCAGGCGACGGCCGCGGAACAGCCGCGACTTCACGGTGCCGAGCGGAACGCCGAGCACCTGGGCGATGTCGGCGTAGGACTGGTCCTGCAAATCGGACAGCTCCACGACCTCGCGGTACTCGGCGGGCAGCTTGTCCAGCTCCTTTCGGATGACGTCGCCCAGCTCCGGCGCGTCGAACAGGGCGCGTCCCCCATCCGACGGAGCGGCGAAGGCCTGGTCGGCGCTGGCGAGGGCGTCGAGCGCGGCGTCCTCCGTCGGCTCCTCGCGTGCCCGGCGCTCCCGCTGCCGGAGGAAGAGGTTGCGACAGATGGTGAACAACCAGGCCCGGGCATTGGTTCCCGGTCTGAACTGGTCCCAGTGGCGCAGGGCCTGGAGGAAGGTGTCCTGGGTGAGATCCTCCGCCTCCGACCGGTCCCGGGCGAGGGTGTACGCGTACCGGTACACGGCCTCCAGATGCGGGAGGGCTTCCGCCTGAAAAGCGGCGCGCCGGCCATCGTCGGGCTGGGTCATCTGGCCGTGTAGATTACCCGCCCATG
>Ga0326726_10001842_pt1 | contig 19766 bp, 19 predicted proteins | sample MHFenrmetagenome_2_FD_207603 | JGI IMG/M metagenome (GOLD analysis project Ga0326726, IMG submission 207603) | Lab enriched peat soil microbial communities from Michigan Hollow, Ithaca, NY, United States - MHF15MN | ecosystem: Environmental > Terrestrial > Soil > Wetlands > Peat | place: USA... | reverse complement strand
GTCTGAAAGCAGCTATGAGTCCAGGTACTTCATGAAGATGACTTCGTTCTGCTTCTCGTTGTACACGAGCTCATCGACCTTCGCCCGAACCATCAGGAGGCCGAAGCCGCCCGCGCGGAGTCCCTTTTGCTCGCGAACCTTCATGTGTTCGAGCGGATCGCCGGGGTAGGTGATCGCCGCGTGGTCGAGATCCTCCAATTTGAATCCGGGGCCGGGATCGGCGATCCGGTACATGAGCACCCGGTTCGTCCGCACGCACGCGATGCGCACTTTGTGGTTGGGATCCAGACGGCCACCCCACTCGATGGCGTTCAGCAGCAGCTCCCGGAACGCATCGCCAACTGATTCGACCACCGCCTCCGGCAGATCCGCTCCCAGCCGGGCGACGACCGGCTGAATCTGGTCCGCAGCTTCGCGCGTACAGGGGACGAGCAGCTCCACCCATGTCGGGTGAGCCGAGATCACCTCGATCGCCAGGGGTACCGGGGACGACTGCAGCGCGTCCTTCACCACGTTCAACAGGTTCCGCACTTCCAGTTCGCTGACGAGCCTGGCGAGACGCGACGCGTCCTCCGCCTGCGCCTTCCGCGCGACTTCCAAGTCGCGTGAATAACGCGCGATCGTCGCGGTTGCCTCTTTGCGCTCGGTGATGTCGCGCGCGGCGGCGTAGATCGTCTGCTCGCTCGGATACGACACGGCGGCCCATTCCAGCCAGCGATACGTGCCGTCTTTGGCGCGGTAGCGATTCTCGAACGCGAGCACGTCTCGGCCGACGCTGAGCGTGTCGGCCGCCGTAGTCGTCGGGGTCCGATCGTCGGGATGAACGAAGTCCATATAGGGCCGCGCGAGCATCTCTTCTCTCGTGTAGCCGAGGACACGCTCGCAGGCCGGATTCACGCGCTTGAAGTAGCCGTCGAATCCGGCCACGCACAACATGTCGAGCGACAGCGTGAAGAATCGATCCAGTTCCTCTTCGGCGCGCTTGCGCTCCATGAACTGGCCGACCTGCGCGCCGACCCGCGCCAGCATCCGGAGGAGTTCCTTGTCGGGCTCACGGATCTCGCGACTGAAGAATTCCATGACGCCGACGACCGTCCCTCCAAGCAGAAGAGGCAGGGCGAATGCGCCATGCAGCCCTTCCTCCCTGGCAATGGCGGCACGTGGAAAATTCGAATCGGCGACGACGTCGGGAACCCACGCGGGCTCGCCGCTGGCCCATACCCGTCCAGGAAGTCCGACACCACGGGTGAAGGCCGTGCCCCGGCTGGCCGCTTCGAATTGCGTGACGCTGATGGCTGGCAGATGCCAGGTGTCCACGCAGTTCAGGACACCACCGTCGGCATCCACGGTCCACAGCGCGCCATAGTCCCAGCCGAGCGCTTCGCAGAGAGCCTGCAGAACGCGCACGGCCGCCTCGGCGAGCGTCGCTGATTCCGCGAGCGCGCGGGCAGAAACGTATTCGGCTGTGAGGCGTTGCGTGGCGTGTGCCGGACGATCGGTGTCAATCCGCACGGCTGACCGGTGGGAGCGACGCGAGCTTACCATCAATTTCCAGCCTTTTTTTCACGGGCGACCGAGCTAGCTCGCAACGACGGCAAACCACGAAGGCACGAGAACACGAAGATTCTCTTATACAAGAAAAGCTTCGTGCCTTCGTGTCTTCGTGGTTTACGGGCGATCGAATCGCGGACGCCTGTGAAAGCAGACTGGTTCGCTATACTTAGCCTCATTCATGGCGACGATCCTGCAGAGTGTCCCCAAGGGACAAAAAGTCGGCATCGCGTTCTCGGGCGGTCTCGATACGAGTGCCGCGCTCCATTGGATGCGCGGCAAAGGCGCGATTCCGTACGCATACACGGCGAACCTCGGTCAGCCTGACGAACCGGACTACGACGACATTCCCCGCAAGGCACTCGCGTACGGCGCCGAAAAGGCGCGGCTCGTCGACTGCCGCCAGCAGCTCGTCGCCGAAGGGCTGGCGGCGCTGCAGTGCGGCGCCTTCCACATCTCGACGGCCGGCGTGCCGTATTTCAACACCACGCCGATCGGCCGCGCCGTCACCGGCACGATGCTCGTCGTCGCCATGAAGGAAGACGACGTGAACGTGTGGGGCGACGGCAGCACCTTCAAGGGCAACGACATCGAGCGGTTTTATCGCTACGGCCTCCTGGCCAACCCCGGCCTGAAGATCTACAAGCCGTGGCTCGATCAACTGTTCATCGACGAGCTCGGCGGCCGGAAAGAAATGTCGGAGTACATGCAGAAGGCCGGTCTCGCGTACAAGATGAGCACGGAGAAGGCCTACTCGACCGACTCGAACATCCTCGGCGCCACGCACGAAGCGAAGGATCTCGAGTTCCTGAACAAAGGGATCAAGATCGTCGAGCCGATCATGGGCGTTGCCTCATGGCGAGACGAGGTCGCGGTGAAACCTGAGACGGTCTCCATTCGCTTCGAGGAGGGCCGCCCCGTCGCACTGAACGGGAAGCCGTTCGACGATGTGGTGGCGTTGATGCTCGAAGCCAACCGGATCGGCGGACGCCACGGCCTGGGCATGAGCGATCAGATCGAGAACCGGATCATCGAAGCGAAGAGCCGTGGCATCTACGAAGCGCCCGGGATGGCGCTGTTGTTCATCGCGTACGAGCGGCTCGTCACGGGGATCCACAACGAAGACACCATCGAGACGTACCGCGAAAACGGGCGAAAGCTGGGACGCTGGCTCTATCAGGGCCGCTGGTTCGACCCGCAGACGCTGATGCTGCGGGAATCGGCGCAGCGCTGGGTCGCCAGCCAGATCACCGGCGAAGTGACGGTCGAACTCCGGCGCGGCAACGACTATTCGATCCTCGACACGACGAGCCCGAACCTGACGTACAAGCCCGAGCGGCTGACGATGGAAAAAGGCGAGGCGTTCTTCACGCCGCAGGATCGCATCGGGCAGTTGACGATGAGGAATCTCGACATCACCGATACGCGCGACAAGCTCACGACGTACGCGAAGATCGGGCTCCTCGCACCGGGCACGGCGACTGCGCTGCCCCAACTGCCGGAGCCGAAGAAAAACTAGTCGTTCCAGAGGTGCCAGAGGTGCCAAGGGTTCCAGAGGTTCGCGGAGGGGTTCTTGGAGTTCTGGCGGTTCTCGCGATCTGCGCGGTCCCCGGCGCGCAGGCGCAGCGAACGGCGGCGCCGCGGGATCTCGTCGGCACGTGGACCCTGTCGGGTGTCGAGCGGATGGGTGGAGGCGCACCCACGCCGGTTCCGCTGCCGCGCGGTCTGCTCGTCTTCGACGCCGCGGGCCATGCCTTCGAGCTGGCGTCGGCCGGGCGCCGCATTCTTTACGCCGCCAACCAGCCCACACCCGCCGAAGCCCACGCGGTGTACAACAACTACTCCGGGTTCTGGGGCAGCTATCAGGTGGGCGACCAGAAGATCACGTACAGGCCCGAGGGCGCTGTCAGCCCGAATGCGATGGGACAGGACATCGTCCGCTCGTTCGCTCTCAAAGGCGACCGTCTCACCATCGAGTCGGCGACCGGCGCGGCCGACGGGCAGGACCAGACGCGGTGGACGTGGGACCGCGTCCCGCTGCTCGAGAACCTGACGCCGGCGAACCGTCAGCTCGTCGGCTTCTGGCGTCATGTCGTCGAGCGCCGGCTGAACGAGGCGACCGGCGCCGTGATGAACGAAGCGACACGCGCGCCCAGCGTCATCGTCTACACGCCGTCGGGATATGTCGGCGTCCACTTTCCGCCGCTCAACCGCGCGAAATTCGCCGCGCCGCTCCCGACAGACGACGAAGCGCAGGCCGCGATCAGAGGGTTCGTCAGCTACTACGGCTCGTACACGCTCTATCCGGGTCTCGTGTTTCACCACCGCCTGATCATTCTCGGCAACGGTCAGAGCGACTCGCTCCGCCGCTTCTACGAGATCAAGGGCGACGAGCTGACGCTCAGGTTCCCGCCGGGAGGGGCGAGCCCGCTCGGCCCCGACGGCCGGACGAATGTGATCCTGAAGAGAATCAGCGGCGAGAAAGACATGATGTAGAGGACGATGATGAACAGACGCAATCTTCTCAAAACCGCCGGCGGCGCGTTCGTGGTCTCGATGATTCCGCGCGAGCTGCTCGCGGCGGGTGCGAACGTCAGCCCGCTGATGACGACGCTCTCGGAATACATGGCGTCCGCGGGCGCCCGGCCGCTGCCGGACGCCGTCGTCGAAAAGACGAAACACATGATTCTCGACACGCTGGCGGCCGCGATCTCTGGGTCGGATCTGCCGCCCGGCAAGTTCGCGATCAACTTCGCGCGCGCGTACGGCGGCGAGAAGATCTCGACCGTGGTGGCGTCGAACGTCGTCTGCGGGCCGATCGAGGCGGCGCTCGCGAACGGCATGCTGGCCCACTCGGACGAAACCGACGACACGCATCCGCCGTCGCAGTCGCACCCCGGCTGCGCCGTCGTCCCGGCGGCGCTGGCGGTGGGCGAGAAGCGGAACATCGACGGACCCCGGTTCATGCGGGCCGTCGCGCTCGGCTACGACATCGGCCCGCGGTTCACCGCCACGCTCGGCAAGCTGCAATACATGGCCGACACGCACCGCAGCACACACGCGCTGGCAAGCACGTTTGGATCCGCGGCCGCGGCGGCCTGCGCCGCGAGCCTGAACGCGCAGCAGATGCGGTGGCTCCTGTCGTACACGGCGCAGCTGGCGTCGGGCATTGCCACGTGGCAGCGCGACACCGAGCACGTCGAGAAGGCGTTCGACTTCGGCGGCATGGGCGCGAAGAACGGCGTCACCGCCGCGCTCCTCGTCGAGGCGGGCGGCACCGGTGTGGACGATGTCCTCTCGGGCGCGGACAACTTCTTTCTGGCGTTCGGGCCGAAGAACGACCCGTCGATGGTCGTCGACAAGCTGGGCGAGCGCTACGAGATCACGCGGACGAACATCAAGAAGTGGACGACCGGCTCGCCGATCCAGGCGCCGCTCGACGCGCTGGAGATCCTGATCAAGAAACATCGCTTCGAGCCGGATCAGGTGAAGAGCATCGTGGTCACGGTGGCGACCAACGAAGCGAAGATCGTCGACAACCGCGAGATCCCCGACATCTGCCTGCAGCACATGATGGCCGTGATGCTGATGGACAGAACCGTGACGTTCAAGTCGGCGCACGACAAGGCGCGGATGACGGACGCCACGACTCTCCGGCACCGCGCGAAGGTCAGGCTTGTCGGCACCGAGGAACTCGAGCGCTTCATGCCACGCCGCGCCGGCATCGTCGATGTCACGCTCGTGGACGGCAAGACCGTGACCGAGCGCGTGAACGACGTGCGAGGGACCGCGGAGAATCCGATGCCCCGCGACGAGGTGATCGCGAAGGCCCGCGACCTCGTCACGCCAATCCTCGGGGTCGCGACATTCGACAAGCTCGTGGAGCGGGTCTTCGACCTCGAGCACCTGAAGAGCGTGCGCGAGCTTCGTCCGCTGCTCCAACGCACATGACTCTATGCAAGGCGACCCTGAAAGGGTCGCCCTACGTCGCTCTCTTGATTGTCGCGCTTGTCGTAGCGCGGCCCTTTGAGGGCCGCGTGATCGGCCAGCGCGGGCCGCGCGCGACTGTGTACGAAGGCGCGCGACTCATCGACGGCAGCGGCGGCGCGGCCATCGAAGACTCCGCGTTCGTCGTCGCGGACGGCCGGTTCACGCAGATCGGACGCCGTCGCGAGCTGCAGGCGCCCGTCGATGCCCTGCACGTCGATCTGGCGGGCAAGACCGTGATGCCCGCGCTCGTTGACGCCCATGCCCACCTCGGCTATCGCAAAGGCACGACGTTCACGGCCGACAACTTCACACGGGAAAACATCCTCGACCAGCTGAACCGGTTTGCGTACTGGGGCGTGTCGGGCGTGCTCAGTACCGGTACCGACATCGGCGACCTCATCTTTCAGATACGAAACGCCGCGAACGCGCCGGGCGCGAAGGGCCCGCTCGTTCGCACGGCGTGGCGGGGCATCGCGCCGCCGGATGCGGGCCCATTTCCGCCGATGCGCGCCGCGCCGTTCGGCGTGAAGACCGAAGCCGAGGCGCGCGCCGACGTCCGCGAGCTGGCCGCGAGAAAGGTCGACTTCGTCAAGATCTGGGTGGACGATCGCAACGGCACGCTGCCGAAACTCAGCCCCGCGATCTACAAGGCGATCATCGACGACGCGCACAAGAACGGCCTCCGCGTGATCGCCCACGTCGTCACGCTCGCCGACGTGAAGGATCTGCTGCGGGCGGGCATCGACGGCTTCGCGCACTTGTTTCGCGACCACGAGGCCGACGCCGAGGTGATCGCGCTTCTCAAGGCGCGACCCAAGGTCTTCTTCATGCTGACGCTGTGGGCGCCGCGCCTGGCCGCGGCCACCGAACGCCCGTCGTGGCTGGACGATCCGGCGCTGCGCGAAAGCGCGTCAGCGGATCAGATTCGTCAGTTCGGCGAGCCGTTCGCGGGCAGGACACCGCAGTCGGTCGCCGCTGCGCGCGAGGAGTGGAACAACCTGCAGAAGAACGTCGCCGCGCTCGGCAACGCCGGCGTGAAGCTCGTGCTGGGCACCGACGTGGGCGGCAACACCGGCGGGCCGCTGCTCGGCTGGACAGAGCACATCGAGCTCGACAACATGGTCGCGGCAGGCATGACGCCGGCCGCCGCGATTGCCGCCGCGACGCGCGGATCGGCCGACGCGCTCAGGCTCACCGAACTCGGCACGATCACCGCCGGCAGGCGCGCCGACTTCATCGTCCTCGACGCCAATCCCCTGGCGGACATCACGAACTCGCGGAAGATTTCGAAGGTCTATCAGCGGGGTGCGCAGATCGATCGCGGCGCGCTGCGCGCCAGCTGGCGCTACTGACTGGTACTAGGTACTCGGTACTAGGTACTCGGTACTAGGTACTCGGTACTAGGTACTCGGTACTGGGTACGAGCTACTCCACCTCTGCGATCGCTGGGCCGAATTCCCCAGATGTTTGACGGCACTGCGCGTGCAGGGAGGCACGAGCATGTCCACAGAAAGAGCCTATCGCGAGTTGGAGGCGTGGCGCGCCAGCATGACCGTGGTCGAGAAGACGTACGCGGCGACGCGGCGATTTCCTGACGATGAGCGGTTCGGCCTGACCGCCCAACTGCGGCGAGCATCGGTATCCATGCCCGCCAACATCGCGGAAGGCTGGAGCCGACGCTCTCTGCGGGCGTATGCGAACCACGTCAGCATCGCGCTGGGATCGCACGCTGAAGTCGAAACATGCTTCGAAATCGCGAAGCGACTCAGTTACATCTCGGAAAAGGAGCTGAACGAACTGACCGTCGTGGTTGACCAGGCAGGCCGGCTGCTCGCAGGGTTGTTCAAGTCCCTCGCAGCAAGAGCTAGTACCTAGTCCCCAGTACCCAGTACCTAGTACCCAGTACCTAGTTCCTAGCACCCAGTACCTAACGTCCGTCAGTAGCGAACAATCCCGCCGATGAATCCGCCGCCGATCGTGAAGTCGCCCGTGTTCACGGGCGAGCTGAAGTGGTGTGAGGCGTTGAGAAGCCGGTATCCGCCCTGGATTCCGATGTATTTTGAGACGTTGATCGTGCCGTACAAGTCCACGTCGATGACGTGTCCATGCGTGCTGGTATCGCCGCCGGGGAGAAAATAGCCAGTGAAGGCGCCCGTGAACGACACGCGGTGCGTCGCGTAGTAACGGCCGATCGCGCCAAGCCCCGGCATCGGGATGTGCACGCCCGCGGTGCCTTCCTGCGACCCGTTGGAAAGCTGACCGCTGACGGAGTAGAAGTTCGCGCCGGCGACGCCGCCGACGTATCCGCGATCGAAGGTGAGCACGTCGTACTCGTAGCCGAGCTGCCACTCGTTCCAGTAGAGCGACGACGCCACGGTCTGCCCCGCCAGATACGTCTGACCGTTGAAATTGATGGTGGATGACAGCGTGGCCGATTGCTTGTAATAGAGCGGGTAGAAGTCGAACCGGATCTTGTGCCTCGGCTGCGGCTGAATCACCACGTGGAAGGCGGGAACCCACTTCTGGGCGGGAAGCCCGAGCTGCTGCCTGAAGTCGATGTCGGTCCCGGTGACGGTCGTGCCGGTCGTGCTGCCGGACGGCGTGACGGTTTCCGTGTCGGAGTACCTCACGGTCGAGGGTAATGTCGACCAGGCATCGACGGAGACCTCAAAACGGTAGGTCTCGCCGACGGGCACGAACGACGGCACGGGTTCCGATGACGGCGGAGTCGGCTGAGCCGGCTGAGCCGGCGGTTGCGCGGCCTGGGCACGGGCCGGCGACGAGTAGAGGACTAGCGCAAGAATAGTCGCCGTGAGCGGAATCCAGAGGGGATGAAATGAGTTCAAACGGGTCGGCGTCATATAGCTTCGAGCGTACCACCGGTGAATAAACATGTCGTTAGCCGATCTTGCCAGTCACACTCATGTCACGCGAAGATCGGCCCGAGCCACCCAAGTCGCGACAGCGCTGCAGCTTAGCGATAATTTAGCGGACAGGCAACGGCCCTGTCGATTTGCGCGCGGCCCGTTCGACGTGTCAGCAGGAGGAGATAAGACAATGCGAGTCATGGTGATGGTCCCCGCAAGCAAGGAATCGGAAGCCGGCATGCTCCCAGACACGAAGATCCTGACCGACATGGGTAAGTTCAACGAAGAGCTCGTCAAGGCCGGCGTCATGCTGGCCGGCGAAGGACTGCGCCCGACCTCTCACGGCAAGCGCGTGAAGTTCTCCGGCGGCACGCCGACCGTCAAGGACGGCCCGTTCACGGAGTCGAAGGAGCTCATCGCCGGCTTCTGGCTCTGGCAGGTCAAGTCGATGGAGGAGGCGGTCGAGTGGCTGAAGCGGGCGCCGTTTGGCGGCGGCGTCGAAATCGAGGTTCGGCCGATCTTCGAAATGGAAGACCTCGGCGCGGCGATGACCGACGAGTTGAAGGCTCAGGAAACGCGGCTGCGCGCGCAGACCGCCGGAAAGGCCTAGCGATGAAGAGGAACACGGTGTTGTGGATCGCGCAGGGGCTGCTTGCGGTCATGTTTCTGTTCGCCGGCGGTTCGAAGCTGGTGATGTCGGCCGCGCAGATGACCGAGCAGGCAAATGCGGTGGGCGGCATGCAGCCGCCTGTCGTGTTCATCCGGTTCATCGGCGTCTGCGAACTGCTGGGTGCGATCGGCGTCATCGTGCCGTGGCTGACCGGCATCCGGCCGGGCCTCACCCCGCTTGCCGCGGCCGGCCTCGTTGTCATCATGCTCGGCGCTACCGTCGTCAACCTGACAACGACCGTGCCTGCCCTGGCGATCTTCACACTGATTCTGGGACTCCTCGCCGCCTTCGTCGCATACGGCCGCGGCTTGGGCCCAAGTACCTAGTACCTAGTACCTAGTACCCAGTACCTACTGAATGGAGCCTCCAATGCGCTATCTGTGTGTCTACAAATCCGAACGCGACGTCTCCGCGCCGCCCACCCAGGAAGAGATCACGAAGATGGGCCGGCTCATCGGCGAGATGACGCAGGCGGGCGTGCTGCTCGCGACTGACGGCTGCAAGTCGAGCAAGCACGGCGCCCGCCTCACGATCGAGAACGGCAAGATCACGGTCAAGGACGGCCCGTTTACCGAAGCGAAGGAGTTCATCGGAGGCCTCGCGATCATCAAGGTGAATTCGAAAGCCGAGGCGATCGAGTGGACCAGGCGGTTCCTCTCGGTGGTCGGCAGCGGCATCAGCGAAATCCTGGAGATCAACGAGCCCTTTGGAACTTAGAACTTGGAAGTCAGAACTTAGACCTTCCGAGTACCGCGTACCCAGTACCGAGCCCCGAGTCCCGAGTCCCGAGTCCCAAGCAGTTGCGGCGGCGATGGCGAAGGTGATGTGATGTTGGCCAGTGACGGCCGACGACACACACCGCGCCATCGACGCGGTCTGGCGCATCGAATCTCCGAAGCTGATTGCCGGCCTGACGCGCATGGTGCGCGACGTCGGGCTGGCCGAGGATCTCGCGCAGGACGCGCTGGTCGCGGCGCTCGAGCAGTGGCCCGGCGAGGGCATCCCGCGCAATCCAGGGGCCTGGCTGATGGCCTCCGCCAAGCACCGGGCCATCGACCAGTTCCGGCGCCGCAGGATGCTCACCGAAAAGCACGCCGCCATCGGCCACGAGCTCGAAGAGGAACAGCAGCGCGCGCCGGACTTCAGCACCGCGCTGGACGATGACGTGGGCGACGACCTGCTGCGGCTGGTGTTCATCGCGTGCCATCCGATCCTCTCGACCGAGGCGCGGACGGCGCTCACCCTGCGGCTGCTGGGCGGCTTGACGACTGAGGAAATCGCGCGCGCCTTTCTCGTTCCCGAACCGACGATCGCCCAGCGGATTGTGCGCGCCAAGCGGACGCTCGCGAAGGAGCAGGTGCCGTTCGAGGTGCCGCGCGGCGCCGAGCGTATGGCGCGCCTGTCGTCGGTGCTGGAAGTCATCTACCTGATCTTCAACGAGGGCTACACGGCGACCGCCGGCGACAACTGGACACGGCCCGCGCTCTGCGAAGACGCCCTCCGTCTCGGCCGTATCGTCGCCGAACTGACGCCAGCGGAAGCCGAGGTGCACGGCCTCGTGGCGCTCATGGAGATTCAGGCGTCGCGGCTGCGAGCCCGCGTCGGTCCGAACGGAGAACCGGTGCTGCTGCTGGATCAGAACCGGGCGCTGTGGGATCGGCTGCTCATCCGCCGCGGTCTCACCGCGCTCGATCGTGCCGCGGCGCTCGGCGGGCCAAAGGGTCAGTACGAGCTGCAGGCCTCGATCGCCGCCTGCCACGCGCGTGCGCTGACGCCCGAACACACCGACTGGCGCCGCATTGTCGATCTGTATGGGGAGCTCGCGGCGCTCATGCCGTCACCGGTCGTCGAGTTGAACCGCGCGGTGGCGGTCGGGATGGCGTACGGTCCGCAGGCGGGACTGGATCTGGTGGACAGGCTCCTGCGTGAGCCGTCGCTGCGCGACTACCATCTGCTGCCGAGCGTGCGCGGCGATTTGCTGGTGAAGCTTGGACGGTTCGACGAGGCGCGGCGGGACTTCGAGCGCGCCGCCTCGCTCACGCGCAACGCCCGCGAGCGCGAGCTCCTCCTGGCGCGGGCAAGAAGTACGTAGTACTAGCGAGCCAACTCGTGCACGGTGAACTCGCACTCTCGATAACCCTGATTTCTCGACGCCTGCAAGATCGCGTCCGCGCGCGACGCGAGATCTCGGTCGTCGATCCGCCGGGCCACCGCGCGAAACAGCGTCATCGACGAGACGAGCTTCAGCGCGTCGATCTCCGATCCCATGACGTCGGCCAGCGCCGGAGCCGGATCGCGCTGGACCTGCGCGAGCACCGCGTTCGTGACGCGAAGCAGGCGGTCCCGCAGCACGGGATCGCGGAGGTAGGCGGCCGCTTCATCCACGCCCTGCAGGCCGTAGTGGATCGCGGCGGAAGACTGCCCGAGGCCAGCGAGCTGCGGAAAGATGTACCAAATCCAATGACTGCGCTTGCGCCCGGCCTCCAGCTCGGCGAGCGCCGTCGCAAAGCCACTCGAACCGTCCTGGGCCTGCTTGAAGCGATCCAGCGCAATCACCAGATCACCAACTCACCAGATCACGAAATCAATCGAATGCGAACGGCGGGTATTCGTCGACGAGCAGCAGCAGGTACGCCTGGACACGAATGAGCCAGCGGAGTGAGCCTACGCCGAACTCATACAGGCCGGCCGGGTACTCGCCGGTGAACAGAATCAGGAACCACGCCACGATCGTAGTGACGCACCAGCCGATCATGACGAAGAACAGCACGATGAAATGAGGAATCGCAAGGAGAAGGCGGAAACCGACGCTGACACGATCGCGCGGTTCGGCGGGGTCGACGACGTCGACGGACGCCGGGTACTGGTCGTCGCCAAACGGCGGATACGCGTCCTCGAGCAGCATCAGGTACGCGATCGCCCGCACGCGCCAGCGCAGAAAGAACGTCGTGAACTGCCGGATGCCCACGATGTGCGTGCCGGTGAGAACGATCGTGAACCAGCTGATGATGGCGAGGAAGTACGCGACGGCGCCGAGCAGCCCGCCTTCTCCGCCGAAGGACCACCTGCGGTCGTCGCCGATCATGAACGACCCGCCAAGCGCGGCGCCGCCGACAAGGATCAGATGCGGAATCGCCAGAAAGAACCGGAAGAGCGTCGTCACGCGATCGCGGTTCGTCAACACCGGCTGCACGCTGACCGTGACTGGATAAGCCATCTGACCTCTCAATCACCAAGTCGCCAGATCAGTAAATGATAAATTCGAGGAGGTTGCCGTCGGGATCGCGGATGTACGTGCTCGATCCGTCGGCCTTGCGTCCGCCCTGGCGCGGGACCGGACCCTCCTCTACTCGTGCGCCGGCCGCGTCGAGCCACGCTTTGAGCTGGACGGCCGTGCCGTCCCACACGAAGCAGAGATCCCCGCACGGCGGTTTCGCGGCCGGCGCGCGCAGCGTGAAGCTGGCGTCCTGCCACCGCGTCGGACGATGGAAGTTGATCATGTTGCGGCCGGCATAGACCGAAACGGCGGCCGCTGACTCGCGGAGATCGAAGCCGAGCTTCCGATAGAACGCGACCATCGCGTCGGTGTTCAGCATCGGCAGCGCAACGTGGTCGTAGCCGCTGACGCGGTTCGTCTGCGCCTGACCCTGAGCCGACGGTTGCACGCCGCTCGCGGCCACTGCCACCACAGCCGCGCCCTGAACGAATCGCCGTCGCGAGATCCTTTTCATACCATCCTGCCCTTCCCGCCCTTCCCGCCCTCGTAGCCTGCCCATCCTGCCACACGTTCAGTCGTCGATGCCCGCCGGGCCGAGCATCGGGCGACCGCCGAGTGACACGCGGAAGCCATAGAGCGTGATCAAGGCCGTGACAAACAGCACGCCGTAGCCGATGCCCGCGTACCACGCCGACGCATGCATCGTGAGGGGTGAAAAGACGAACAGATTGGTGACGTAGTCGGCGACGATCGTCGCGAGGAGCCCGACGCGCATCAACAGCCAGACAATCAGGGCGGCATGGATCAGAGCGAGCGCCGTGCCAGGCCACGACGTGCCGCCGGTGAGCGAGAACACCGTCGCCGTGGTGACCATCCACAATACGAGCGCCGCCAGCCAATCGCGACGGAGCGCCGCCCGGAGGAGGACCAGAAGCAGCAGCCACGCCAGCCCGGTTATCAGGCCAGTAACGGTCAATCCGACGATGCCGGCGATGAACGACATGGAGCCGTTGAAGAGATTCCAGTCCGGCAGAAGGGCTGGCGTCAGGGATCGGCCGAACGCCGGCCCCGAGATCAGTGCGAGAAGACGCAGACAGCCACTCGCGATGCCGAGCGAGGCGCCGACGAGGACGTCGCGACCAACGACGGGATCGCGCCAGTCTCCCGAGAGCAGACGTGTCCACGACACGAGAATCTGCGGCCACCGGCGGCGCACGAATGGTTCCACCGCGATGTAGAATAACCAGAGCAGACCCGCGAGCGGGAGATAAAACCCCGCGGCGCCGGCGACGAGCTGCGCTTCGCCGAGGCTGGCCACGTGGTGCTCGACGAATGTCCAGGCCGTGGCCAGCAATCCCAAGGTCAGGAGCATCAGTCGCATGGCTCCACGCCGATCTCCGCGTCCGAGCCGCAGGTTCCTGCGCGCGAAGAACAGCCCACTGACGCCCAGCACCAGGCCGAGAGCAGCAATGGCATAGGCAGTCGTCGAAAAAGCCGCCTGGAAGCCGCCGGCCAGACCGCGGATCGGCGTCGTGAACGACCACGGGCCCGTGATCGCAAAACTCACCGGCTTCCCGCGGTACGCGGCGGCCTCGATCCGGACGGGCACGTCGGGAACCTCGGGAAACACGCCCTGCCACGCCGCTCGCGCATCCGCATAGAACGTCGGCGTCCGTTCAGGCTCAACCGATGTCCACTGCGCGATGTCGAGGCCGGCCTCCGAAAAGAGAGCGGCCCAGTCGGGCGCCGATGCCGGCGCCGCTGATTCCACGCGATCGGGCACGGCCGTGAGCGCGCGCAGCCGTCCCTCGCCGTCCATCTGAATTTCGATCTCTCCCGGATACTGCATCGGTGGGTTATCAGGATCGACACCGCTGAGCGGGCCAACGCCGAGCAGCGGAACGGGACTCTCACGATAGAAGAATCCGACCGCGACGGCGGCCTCGAGGTCGTCAGGGCGGTTGACGACGACTTTGCGATCCCTGATGTACTGAAGCGCGTCGCCGTCCACGAAGAAGCCGGAGCCGCGGTCTCCTGGCGCGTCGGAGTAGCCGGCCTTCCGGATGAAGTCGCGCGCCCGTTCGATGAGCGCGTCAGGAGGCTTTGTCAGCTGCGCGCGCCGCGAGATCCCCACGCGATCGTTCATGACGACGGCGGCGAGCGTCCCTAGAATCGCGACGGCTAGCAGGGCAACCGCGATCACAGGACGCAGTCCTTCCTTCGGCCCCGCGGCAATCAACAGGTCGGGCGACGGCGTCTCTCCAGCCGCGATCGCGGCGGCCAGCGGATCGCCGCCAGGCAACGCGGCGGCGACCTGCGCGGCCGAGGCCGGCCGCATCCGCGGGTCGCGCTCGAGGCAGCGCATGATCACACGTTCGACGACGGGATCGACGCCAGCGCGGAGATCCGACGGAGCCGTCGGCGTGCGTGTTTCTTTCTGCTCGCGAAGCTCTGCGATCGACGGTGCCTTGAACGCGCGCTGGCCGGCGTAGATCTCGTAGAGGACCAGCCCGAGTGAGTAGATGTCGCTGCGGACCGTCGTGCCCTTCCCTGCGAGTTGCTCGGGCGCCATGTACGCCGGCGTGCCCGACACGTCGGTCGCCCGCGCCTCGTCGTCAACCGCAATCGCCAGCCCGAAGTCCGTGATGCGCACGCGGCCGAAGCCGTCGAGCATCACGTTGGACGGCTTGAGGTCGCGGTGCAGCACGCCGCGCTCGTGCGCAGCCGTCAGCCCCGCCGCGAGCTGCCGGGCGATGTCGAGCGCCTTTTCATTCGAGAGGTGCCCGATGCGCTGGAGCAGCGACGCGAGATCCTCGCCGTCGATGTACTCCATCGACAGGAAGTGCTGTCCGCCGGCCTCGGCGATGTCGTACACGCGGCAGATGTTCGGATGCGCCAGCTGGCGGGTGATGCGGACCTCGGCGAAGAAGCGCTCGCGCTGGACCGGATCAGCGGAAACCGCGGCCGGCAGGAACTTCAGCGCGACCGGCTGGCCGAGCTTCAGATCGTCGGCGCGGTAAACCTCGCCCATGCCGCCCCGACCGAGCAGCCCGATGATGCGGTATCGGTCCGCGAGGATCGCGCCGGGTGCCAGCCGGGCCACCGGCAGTGAGTCCGACGAAACAAGCCGCCCGATGCCGACGGCAACCGCGGGCACCAGACCGGGCGAGGTCACCATCTGCGAAGGCGACCCGAGCGCCTGTCCGCAGGCCGAGCAGAAGCGGCTCTCGACGGGCAGCTCGGTCGCGCACGATGGGCATCGGATCGTGGCAGGCGTCATGTGCCGAAGCGCGCGGCGATCATGGTCAGAACCCAACAGCGAGTCAACCGAATTGCCCGCTGGGCGCGACGAAGCCCTCCGCCGGCGCATCGCAGTTCCGTGTTAGTGTGTCGCCGCGACTCGCGCGGATCGCTGGCCTCTGGCTGAAAGGACGTCATGGCGACATTCGTTCTGGTGCACGGTGCGTGGCACGGCAGCTGGTGCTGGAAGCGTGTCAGGAAGACGCTGCAGTCACAGGGGCATGACGTGTTCACGCCGACGCTGACCGGCGTTGGAGAGCGCTCGCATCTCTTATCGCCTCGTGTAGACCTGGACACGCACATCAACGACGTCGTCAACCTGATTCAGTGGGAGGAACTGTCCGACGTGGTGCTCTGCGGCCATTCGTACGGGGGCGCGGTAATCAGCGGCGCTGCGGACCGCGTTCCCGATCGCATTCGTGCGCTGGTCTACCTGGATGCGTTCGTGATCGAGGATGGTCAGAGCCTTCATGACACGTTGCCGCCCGCTCAAAGGAATCTGCAGATCGAACTGACCGGGCAGCATGGGGACGGCTGGAAGGTTCCACCGATTCCGGGCGAAGTGTTTGCCGTGAACGCGAACGACCTCGAATGGGTGAACCGTCAATGCACGATGCAATCGCTCGCGACGTTCCAGCAGGCCATCAAGCTGGAACGGAAGGGCAACCCGGTCGGAAACACGACGTTCATACTGGCCACGGGTTGGAGCGATTCACCGTTCCACCAGTTTTACGAAGGAGCAAGAACACGAGGCTGGCAAACGCTGACGATGCCGTGCGGGCACGACGTGATGCTGGACCGGCCCGAGGAGCTGACGAGCGCGCTTCTCGGCATCGCGGCGGCCGAGCCGGCCGCACTCTGATATCCGCCGATATTCCGCCTCAGCCGACGCCGCGCGCGAGCCACGCGAGCGCGATGACCAGCGTCACGAACGTCGCCAGCGTGCGCGTGTCGCCGGGACCGGCTTCCTGCTGAAACGATCGCCAGACGGCGACGGCTCCGACGACGAGGAGGAGGCGCTGCTCGGTCAGCAGCAGCGCGACGGCGATGGCGGCCACGAGCGCCCACCGCTCCCCTCGCGCCAGCACGTGAACGCCTCGCGAGCCGTCCAGCTGCCAGACGGGCGTGAGATTGAACAGATTGAGGAACGCGGTCAGCTGCGCGAGCGCGAGCCAGATCTTCACGTGTGACAGTTCGTAGATCGCCAGGGCAACGAGGGCCGCACCCAAACCCCACACGGGGCCGGCGAGGCCGATCTTCGCGTCGGTCAGCGGATCGTCCACGCGCTGCTTCAACTGAACGAGCGCTCCAATGCCGGGAATGAACATCGGCGCGCTCGCCGCAATGCCGCACCGGTTCAGCATCGCGACGTGTCCCATCTCGTGGATGTAGATGGAGAAGACGAGCCCGAGCGCGAGCGGCCATCCGTAGATCGACCAGTACACGCCGAAGAACGCGAACATCGAGACGAACGTGCTGGCTTTCGTCAGCCCCAGCAGCAGGAACTTGAGCTTGCTCGCGAGCAACAGCGCGGCCGTGGCGAATCCGGGCCACCCGCGGCGCCACCACGGCAGCTTCGCGGTGCCGGCGGTTCCGCCGTCAGCGGACGATGTCTCGATCGACCGTGTGATTTCGACGATTCGATCCCGAATGACTGCGTGCTGCTGCGAATCGACCGGCAGCAACGACAGCGCTGCCGTCCAGTGATTCCGCGCACCTGACGCGTCACCCGCGCGCGTCGCGGCCTCGGCGTCGGCCGCAAACTGTTTCAGTTGATCTGAATGAACGAGCGCCGCGCATGCCGGACACACCAGCGCGTCGGGTGCGAGCTCGGTGCCGCACGACGCGCAGGGCGCCGGCGTCACGAGGCCGCGGGCCGCGGAGCCCCGACGCGATACGGCCCGACGACCCTCATGACCGGCGCACACGTCATCTTCCAGGCCTGCCTCATGCCGATGAAGATGATGAACGCGCTGATGAGGCCGGACGGAAACGACCCGATCACGACGAGAACGGGGAGCGCCGCCATCAGCCCTGAAAGGACGACCAGGCCCAGGACCGTGCGGCCCCTTCCCCGGCGCGGCTGAGCTGGACCCGCGATGCCTTGAGACGACGAGGAGTCAGCACCGGCGGCACTTACTGTTGAGGCCGCCTGCGGAGCCGGCTTCTCCCCCATCGCCTGCTGGATCGCCAACGGCGCGTACGCGAGCGCGACGGACAGATACGTGAGCACGGCGGCGAGCACCTGAAACCGGCGTCCGCCGCGCCCCCGCACGCCCTTGCGAACCGAGTAGCCCACCATGTAACCGATCAGAATGGCGACGATGCCGATCTCCAGGTGGGCGATCTCGATCACCGCGTAATAGATGGCCGCGCCCACCACGCCCGCGCCGGCGCCGAAACCGGCGGCCTTGAGGAGCGGCAGCATGCCCTTCGGCGTTTCGGCCGCGGCCGCGACGGCCGTTCGGCATGTGCCGCAGAGTGCACTCCCGTTGACGTCGTAGTACTGCGTCTGGATCCTCAGCTTGCAGCCGGCGCAGACGACGACCGGGCTCGGAGGCGCGGCGGCGACTCCGGACTCCGCCACGGCGCGGTCGAATTGAAGAGTCTCAGCGCCGGCGGGAGCGTCAGACTGAGCCATCGTGCCTCCTCAGCGTTCACAGTTCACAATTCTTCAGTCACCGACACCGGCCGCCGAACTGCTGTACGATCTTCCGGGGGATTTGATCTCGATGCCTGGACACCACCGCACCGCCAATCGACTGTTTATCGGCGGATTCGCTGCCGCACTTCTCGTCGCCCTCAACATCGTCGCCACGGGGCAATCGCCTGCACAGGCCCCGGGCGAGAAGAACATGTTCATCGAGACGCCGGCGGGCTGGAAGGCGCCAAGGACCGCGTGGGGCGATCCGGACCTTCAAGGGACCTGGCCCATCAATTACGTCGGCAGCGTTCCGCTCGAGCGATGCGCCGGCGGCGGTGGCCGTGCCGGTGCACCGCTCCCGCCCTGCGATCCGAACAAGGCCTTTTACACTGACGAGGAATTCAAGGCGCGCGTCGACGCCGCCAACGGACGAGGCAGCCGCTACGCCGACGCGATGAAGAAGGGGGATTTCGGCGCGGCCTTCAACGCCGGCAACACCGACCCCACGACACCGCAGCGGCAGACCTCGTTGATCGTCGACCCGCCGAACGGCAGACTGCCGGCGATGACCGAAGAAGGCAAGCGGCTGTCGTCGCTGATGCGCAGCAGCTGGGCGGCGTATCCCGACGAAGTGCTGACCTTTGAATCCGAGCACGACTTCGACACGTGGGATCGCTGCATCACGCGCGGCATGCCCGCCTCGATGTTCCCCTTCCGCTACAACAACGGCGTGCAGATCATCCAGATCCCCGGCTACGTGATTCTCAACATGGAGATGATCCACGAGGCGCGCATCGTGCCGCTCGGCAACCGGCCGCCGGTGTCGCCGAAGATCAAGCAGTGGCTCGGCGAGTCGCGCGGCCGCTGGGAGGGCACGACGCTCGTCATCGAGACGACGAACTTCAAGGCGGGCGCGTCGATGACGAACATCGGCGTCGCGGGATCGCCGCAGGGCAACCGCTTCCCCACCAGCGAGAAGATGAAGATCACCGAGCGCCTGACGCGGCTGAACGACCAGATGATGCTCTTCGAGATCACGACGGAGGATCCGGTCGTGCTCACGCGGCCCTGGACGGCGCGCTTCCCGTTGAAGCTCGACAACGGCTACAAGTGGTGGGAGTACGCGTGCATCGAAGGCAACCGCACGATTCCCGACTACATCAGCGCCTCACGGGCCGAACGCGCGGCGGCGGCGAAAGAAGCGCCGAAAGACTAGGCAGGACGGGCAGGAGACGCGGGATGGGTTGAGCCGTTTCGCCCGCCGATCCCGCATCCCCTCTCGAGCCACTTCTCGTGGCTTGGAGGTGGATGGCAATGCACGTCCGAACCCGGCCCCTGGTAGCGGCACTCTGCCTGCTGCTCATGCCGATTGCGGCCCACGCACAGGAAATCGCCAGCTCGCTCGATCAGCTCCGCGTGCTCGTCAGGCCCGGCGACAGCCTGACCGTGACCGACGCGGCAGGCGAGGAGCTGCGCGGGAAGGTGTTCGAGCTGTCTTCGACGTGCCTGGTCATCCAGGCGCGCGGT
>Ga0326726_10001841_pt1 | contig 19769 bp, 18 predicted proteins | sample MHFenrmetagenome_2_FD_207603 | JGI IMG/M metagenome (GOLD analysis project Ga0326726, IMG submission 207603) | Lab enriched peat soil microbial communities from Michigan Hollow, Ithaca, NY, United States - MHF15MN | ecosystem: Environmental > Terrestrial > Soil > Wetlands > Peat | place: USA... | reverse complement strand
ACGCGGTATTGCGTCTGGCATTGAGGGCACTGGGTGTACACGGTTGGATCTGGTGGATCAGGTCAGTCGGCGCTGGCCGTCGATGCGTGCCCAAATGTCGCGCTGGCAGGGCTCCTTCATATCAAACCATGACTGATAAGCCAGTGTCACGGCGTCTGTCTCGGATGCCATGACGCCCGACAGGACAAGATCGCCGCCAGGGACCACCAGAGCAGCCAGGCGCGGCGCCAGGTCGATGAGCGGGCCCGCCAGAATGTTTGCGATCAGGACATCGCAGGGGGCGCGCAGCTCGTCCGGCGCCGTGATCTCGATCTGCGCGAGTACGCCATTGGCCGCCGCATTGGATCGGGTCGCAAGCAGCGCTTGCGCATCGATGTCGACCGCATGGACGCGCGTCGCGCCAAGCTTGAGTGCGGCCACGGCGAGGACTCCCGAGCCGCAGCCGTAGTCGACGATGTGCCGTCCATCGAGTCGGGCGCCGTCGAGCCAGTCGAGGCAGAGCGCAGTCGTCGCGTGGGTGCCGGTGCCGAAGGCAAGACCTGGATCCATGGAAACGACAACTGCGCCCGGAGTCTCGACCGATTCATGCGTTGGCGCGACCCACAGCCGCTTGCCGAAGCGCATCGCGTGAAAATCACGGAGCCACTCGCGCTCCCAGACACGATCGGCAATGCGTTCGACGGAGACCGCGGATGTCGCGAGGCCCGCCAGGGCTGCGCACAGCGACCTGACGACCGCCTGCGCGTCGCAGTCGATGGCAAAGAGCGCGCTCACGCGCAGGCTGGGCCAGAGCGGGGTGGTGCCGGGGGCCGGCTCCAGAATCGCCTCGTCCGCTGCGTCGGTAAGCGTCACCGACCCCGCGCCGAGCTCGAAGCACGCCGCTTCCGCGCTCTCAGCGGCCGCAGCGTGTGACGGAAACGAGACCTGCAGAAAGGGCATCGTCGCGTGGCGCGGCGGCGCTATTTGAGCCCCAGCCGGCGCTCGAGGTAATGGATATCGAGTGCGCCCTGGCGGAATGCGGCGTGATTGAAGATTTCCTGGTGCAGGGGAATATTGGTCTTGATGCCCTCGACCACCATCTCCGACAACGCATTCTTCATCCGGGCAATGGCGACCTCGCGCGATTCGCCATGCGCGATGACCTTGCCGATCATGGAGTCGTAATAGGGCGGAACGTTGTAGCCGCTGTAGATGTGACTATCGACGCGGATCCCCGGGCCACCGGGCGCGTGCCAGAGTTTGATGGGCCCGGGGGATGGGACGAAGTTTTTTGGATCCTCGGCGTTGATGCGGCATTCGATCGCATGGCCGCGAATCTCGACGTCGCTCTGCTCGTACGGCAGCGGTTCGCCCGAGGCGATGAGGAGCTGCATCTTGACGATGTCGATGCCGGTGATCATTTCGGTCACGGGGTGCTCGACCTGCACGCGCGTGTTCATTTCAATGAAGTAAAACTCGCCGTCCTGGTAGAGAAACTCGAGCGTGCCGGCGCTGCGGTAGCCCACTTCACGGCAGGCCTGCGCGACTCGCTCACCCATGGCCTTGCGCTGTTTGCCGCTGATGCCCGGTGCGGGCGCTTCTTCGATGACCTTCTGATGGCGGCGCTGCATGGAGCAGTCGCGCTCGCCCAGATGGATGACGTTGCCAAAGCTGTCGGCGAGCACCTGAAATTCGATATGGCGCGGGCGTTCGAGAAACTTCTCCATGTAGACCATGTCGTTGCCGAACGCGGCCAGGGCTTCGCTCTTGGTGATATTGATGGCGCTCAGGAGCGTTGCATCGCTGTGCACGGCGCGCATGCCGCGTCCGCCGCCGCCGCCCGAGGCCTTGATGATGATGGGATAGCCGAGGTCGCGCGCGATGCGGAAAGTCTCGTCGTTGTCGGGTCCGATCGGGCCGTCCGAACCAGGCACGCAGGGGACGCCCGCCTTCTTCATGACCTTGATGGCGGAAACCTTGTCACCCATCAAGCGTATGGTCTCCGCGCGCGGGCCGACGAACGTGAAGCCGCTGCGCTCGACGCGTTCGGCGAAGTCCGCGTTCTCCGAGAGAAATCCGTAACCCGGGTGGATGGCGACCGAGTCGGTGACTTCGGCGGCGCTGATGATCGCGGGCATGTTGAGATAGCTGTCGCGCGCCTGGGCGGGTCCAATGCAGACGGTCTCATCGGCGAGCAACACGTGTTTGAGGTTGTAGTCGGCGGTCGAATGGACGGCGACGGTCTTGATACCAAGCTCGCGGCACGCGCGCAGGATACGCAGCGCAATTTCGCCGCGATTGGCAATCACCAGTTTTTCGAGCATGGCGTGGGCTTACTCGATGACGAACAGCGGCTGACCGAACTCCACCGGATCGCCGTTCTTGACGAGAATGGCCGCGACCTTTCCGGCCTTGTCGGATTCGATCTGATTCATCATCTTCATCGCTTCGATGATGCAGAGCGTCTGGCCCACCTTTACCTCGGTGCCGAGCTCGACAAACTGCTTGGCGCCCGGTGCCGGGGAGGAGTAGTAGGTTCCGACCATCGGCGCCGTAACGACATTTTCGTCCTTGTGGCCCTTCTCCGGAGCCGCTGCGACTGCCGCCCCTTGCATTGGCATCGGTGCCGCAGAGCTCATCATGTGGCTCGGATGCGGCGGCGCGTGCATCATCTGCATCGGTGCGCTCTCGGGCGCGCTCAGCCTGATACGGACGCTCTCTTCGCCTTCCTTGATCTCGAGTTCAGAAATCCCCGATTCCTGTACCAGCTCGATCAGCTTCTTTACCTTGCGGATATCCATCCGGCTCCCCTTCTTTTTCGAATTGTTCACAGGGCTCTACTGCCCCGACGCGAGACGTGCGGCGGCGGCCTCGAGCGCAAGCTCATAGCCCTGGGCGCCCAGACCGAAAATGCAGCCGACCGCGATGTCGGAGAAATACGAGTGATGGCGAAAGCTCTCGCGCGCAAAGATGTTCGACAAATGCACCTCGATGAATGGCACTTTGACCGCGAGCAAGGCGTCGCGCAGGGCGATGCTCGTATGCGTCAAGGCGCCCGGGTTGAGAAGGATGAAGGCGATGCCGTCCGTTGCGGCACGTTGCACCTTCTGGATCAGTTCATGCTCCGCGTTGCTCTGAAACGCTTCGACCGTATGCCCCAGCGTCCGCGCACGCGCGGTGAGGCGCGCTTCGATCGAAGCCAGGGTGTCGTGCCCGTAGACCGCCGGCTCGCGGCTGCCGAGCAGATTGAGATTGGGTCCGTTTAACAATAAGAGTCTGGCCATAGGCCAAGGCTCGTTTCCCGCCGCATTGGAAGGGCGCAAGTTTAATCATATTTGCAGCGAATCCGGTATTTTTTCTCGGAGTTCGCCGCCTGATCGCAGCAACTTAGCTGTTGCTTTCCTGCGTCAGCGGGGTCGGCGCGCGCGAATTATGCCGTATTTCCCGCGCGTGCAGGACTTTCCGCGGGCTTGATTGCGAGTAGGCCAGCCGCAACACGAGCCTTGGCTTGGGCTAGCTCCAATTTGCCCGTATCCAGATCGCGGAGTGCATCGAGGATGACCTTGGCCTGGTCTTCATGGAGTTGGCCAAGACGTAGCACCAGAATCCTCCCGCGATGATCGACGAAAACCGAAAACGGCAAGGCGAGGTCGGGCACTCCAAGGGCGGCGGCCACCTGCACGCCATCGTCTTCGCCGCTCAAGATCGGATATGAGATCGGATGTTTGGCGACAAATGCCTGCACGTCCGCCTTGAAATCGACGGCGATGCCGACAACTTCAACGCCATCAGCCTTGCGTTCCTCGCGCAGTCGCTCGAGGAGCGGCATCTCTTCCCGACACGGACCGCACCAGGTCGCCCAGAAGTTGATCACGAGAGGCCGCCCCGCCCACTCGCGTATGGAATGGGGCCTGCCTTGCAGATCTTTGAGAGTAAAGTCCGGCAGCATGTCCGGAATTGCGGGCTTTGGAGCTTCGGCCATTGCCTCCGAGGCGGTCACCGCGGCCTGCGGGGCAGAGTCGCGCTTATGGCCGAACTGGTAGTAGGCGAGCGCACCCGTACCGAACGCGGCACCCAGTGCCACGACCGTGAGCGCCAGTTGTCCCGCAGATCTCATGCTCCGGCACGGAGGGCTGTGGTCGCAAGCTCTCGGAAGCGGTCTGCTTTCACATAGCCGACGATACGCTGACCCTTGAGTTCCGTGCCCCCGCGATCAAAGAAAAGAATCGTCGGCGGCCCGACCAGGCCAAATCGGGTCAACAGTGCCGAATCGTTGGTTACATCAACCCGAATCAGCTCGGCTGGCGCCAGAGTCTTGATGACGTCGTCATCGGAGAACGTGTATTTCTCCAGCTCTTTGCAGGATGTGCACCAGTCGGCATAGAAATCGACCAGCGCAGGACGGCCCGCGGCCTTGGCGGCGGCCAGTTTCGAGTCGAGCTCTGCGGAGGTCTTCACCATCACAAAGCGATCCTTGCCAGCGGCGGGTTGTGCCCCTCCTGAATTCGCTCCGCTCGCGGCGAGGCCCTGCAGAGGCTGCAGCGGATCGGTCCGGCCCGCAGCGGCACCGACGGCGAGGATGCCGCCGTAGAGCATCAACATCAGGCCGAGCGCGGCGATCACAACATTGCCGCCATGTTCCCGCGCACGCCCCAGGGTCCAGAGCCAGTACCCGCTCGCGAAAGCGAGCACCGCCCAAAGCACCATGACGACCGCCGCAGGCAATGCACGATCGAGCAGGTAGACAGCCACGCCCAGGAACAGCACGCCAAAGAATGCTTTGACGTTGACCATCCAGGGGCCGGATTTCGGCAGCAGCCGGCCAGCTGACGCGCCGACGACGAGGAGCGGCACGCCCATGCCGATACCCATCGAGAAGAGGGCGAGGGCGCCGCGCATGACGTCGCCTGTCTGAGCGATGTAAGTCAGCGCGCCTACGAGTGGCGGAGCAACGCAGGTCGTGACGATGAGCGATGACAATACGCCCATCACGAATGTGCCGACCAGCGTTCCGGCCTTCTGCTGATTGCTGGCACTCGCGACCCGCGTCTGGATGAACGACGGCATTTGCAGTTCAAAGAGCCCGAACATCGGCAGCGACAGGAATACGAAGAGCGCCGCAAATGTCACGATGACCCAGGTCTGCTGAAAAGCGGCCTGTGCCTGCTTGCCGGCGAGCGCGAATACCGCGCCCGCCGCGGCATAGGTGAGCGCCATGCCGAGCACATACACGACCGAGAGTGAGAATGCGCGTGCGGTGGTGGTGTCCTTGCCTTGCGACACGATGATGCCCGACAGAATCGGAATCATCGGGAGCACGCACGGAGTCAGTGACAGCACGAGACCGCCGAGGAAGAACCAGAAGAGCGCCGTGACGAGGGGCCCGCCGATCGCGGCCGCGAGTCTGTCCTGGTCGGCCACCGGGCCCGAGGGCACCGCGCTGGCGTCGGGAATGTCGACCGTGACCGTCTTTGTCTCGAGCGGGTAACAGACGCGGCCTTCTGCGCAGCCCTGATAGGAAACACTGAGATCGACTTTGCCGCCTTGCGCGCGGCCGCGCGAGAACGGCACTTCGACATCGAGGACGCCGCGATAGACCTCCTGCCGTCCCAGGGACTCGTCCGTCAGCGTTTCACCGGCCGGCAGAACGGGCGTCCCGAGCGCGATCAGCGAGCTCTGGGTCGCGACTGAAATCTTGCTGCGATAGAGGTAGTAACCCTCGGCGATCACCCACGTGAGCTTGATGCGCTCGGGCGCAGTGACATCGGCGCTCAGCTGAAATGCCTGGTCGACCTGCAGGAGGTCGCCGGTCATTCCATGTATCGCGCTGCTCGGCTTGAGCGGTTTGCCTAGAGTCAGCGAGCTGGCTCCCGACGGCGCCGCAGCCGGTGCCAGCGCAATCCGGGTTGACCAGACCTGCGGCGGATAGCAGATGCCGCGCTTCTCGTTGCAGCCTTGCAGCTTCAAAATCAGATTGAACGCGGACGGTCGCGCGCCCGACACCGAAAACGGCACAGGGATGACGGCGCTGCCAACGTAAATTTCCTGTTTGCCGAAATTCTCATCCTCGTGCATGCGCCCGGCGGGGAATTGCGCCTGCCCGAGCGTCACGCCCGGAGTGTCCGTCGCGAAACTCATCCGCGAGCGATAGAGGTAGTGATTCGGCGCGATCGTGTACGTCACTATCACTTGCTCGCCACGGGCCTGGTCGCCCTGGACTTGCGTCGTGTACTTGAACACTGCGGAAGCCGGCGGCAGATAGTCGTCTGCCTGGGCGTTCGCAATCGCACTGCCGGCAAGCAGGCAAAGCGCGGCAAACGCTGCTTGGATCAGCGCAGCCAGGCTCCGGAATCGGCCGAAGTCAGTTGTCATAACGTCACCGGCAAGGGCGTAAGGCGTTCACGCGGGCGATGATTCCGGACCGGATCAGCCGCCATGGGTTCCAGCGGGCGAACGCGCAAACCGCCAACATGACCGGAATCGGGTCTGGATTCATCAACTTAGGGCAGGCACAGGGTTCTCTGAGGGCGGTGGCAAGCATAACGACCGAACCCGGGCTTGTCATGGCGCGGTTCGCGCTTGATTTCGAAGGTTCTGCCACTATGATTAGCACCCGCCTGGGGAGAGTGCTAACGCGCTTCGACCCACCAAATACCAAAACGTTGAAATTCTAGGAGTGAGCAACATGAAGATCCGACCGCTTCATGATCGTGTGATCGTCAAGCGCCTCGAAGAGGATCGTACCTCTCCGGGTGGCATTTTGATTCCGGACACTGCTGCCGAAAAGCCCATTCAGGGCAAAGTCATTGCCGTCGGCAAGGGCAAGATTCTTGAGTCGGGCGAAGTTCGCCCGCTCGATGTGAAGGTCGGCGACAAGGTGCTGTTCGGCAAATACAGCGGCACCGAAGTGAAGATGGATGGTGATGAGCTCGTCGTGATGCGCGAAGAAGACATCATGGCCGTCATCGAATCCAAGTAAACCGCCAACAGCATTCGCTCTTAAGAGCATAGAGGACTACATCCATGGCTGCTAAAGAAGTACGGTTCAGCGACGACGCTCGCAACCGCATGATCAAAGGCGTGAACATTCTCGCGAACGCCGTCAAAGCGACGCTCGGCCCGAAGGGTCGCAATGCGATTCTCGAGAAGAGCTTCGGCGCCCCGACCGTCACCAAGGACGGCGTGTCGGTCGCGAAGGAAATCGAACTGAAGGACAGGTTCGAGAACATGGGCGCGCAGATGGTGAAGGAAGTCGCGTCCAACACGTCCGACGAAGCCGGTGACGGCACGACGACTGCCACGGTGCTCGCCCAGGCGATCATCCGCGAAGGCCTGAAGGCCGTCGCGTCGGGCCGCAACCCGATGGACATCAAGCGCGGCATCGACAAGGCGGTGATCACCGCCGTCGAAGAGCTGAAGAAGCTCTCCAAGCCCTGCAAGGATTCCAAGGCCATCGCGCAGGTCGGCACGATCTCCGCGAATTCCGATGTCGATATCGGCAAGACCATTGCTGATGCGATGGAAAAAGTCGGCAAGGAAGGCGTGATCACGGTGGAAGAGGGCTCGGGCCTCAACAATGAACTCGACGTCGTCGAGGGCATGCAGTTCGATCGTGGCTACCTCTCGCCCTACTTCATCAACAACCAGGCGGACCAGGTCGCTGAACTCGAGAAGCCCCTGATTCTTCTCTATGAGAAGAAGATCTCGAACATCCGCGAGTTTTTGCCGCTGCTCGAACAGATCGCCAAGGGCGGCCGTCCGCTCCTCGTGATCGCCGAAGACGTCGAAGGCGAAGCCCTCGCGACGCTCGTCGTCAACACAATCCGCGGTATCGTCAAGGTCTGCGCCGTCAAGGCGCCGGGCTTCGGCGATCGTCGTAAGGCGATGTTGCAGGATATTGCCGTCCTCACGGGAGGTACGGTGATTTCGGACGAAGTCGGCCTCTCCCTCGAGAAGGCAACCGTCAACGACCTCGGTGAAGCGAAGAAGGTTGTTGCCGAGAAAGAGAACACGACGATCATCGACGGCGCCGGCAAGGCGTCCGACATCAAGGCGCGGGTCGAATCGATCCGTCAGCAGATCGAGGAAGCCACCTCCGACTATGACAAGGAAAAGCTGCAGGAGCGCGTTGCCAAGCTCTCCGGCGGTGTTGCCGTGATCAAGGTCGGTGCGGCCACCGAGATCGAAATGAAGGAAAAGAAGGCGCGTGTCGAAGACGCGTTGCACGCAACCCGTGCGGCCGTTGAAGAAGGCGTCGTTCCGGGCGGCGGAGTTGCGCTCATTCGCGCCCAGCGCGCGATAGAGAAGCTCGAAGGCGCCAACGAGGATCAGACCGTCGGTATCCGCATTCTGTCGCGCTCCATCGAGGAGCCGCTGCGCCAGATCGTGACCAATGCTGGCGACGACGCTGCTGTCATCGTCAACAAGGTGAAGGACGGCAAGGGCAACTACGGCTACAACGCGGCGACCGGCGAGTACGGCGACATGATCGAAGCGGGCATTCTCGACCCGACGAAGGTCACGCGCCTTGCTCTGCAGAATGCATCGTCTGTCGCGGGCTTGCTGCTCACGACCGAAGTGATGATTGCGGAGGCGCCGAAGGAAGAAGCAGAACATGCGCACGGAGCTCCGGGCGGCATGGGCGGCATGGACATGTAGGGTCCAGCGCCTCTTTGCAGAGTCGACACCAGTCGATACGAGAACCCCGCCACCCGGCGGGGTTCTTTTTTTGGGCTACCATTTCGCCCACATGACGCACCGCCTCCCCACCCTCGACACGGTTCCTGAGCCGCTGCGTCCTTCGCTGCGGCAGGCGCTCGATGTGCTGGCGAGCCATGAGGGGGGCCGGGACGTCCTCCAGGGTGCAACCGCGACCGTCGTCGATTCGATTGCGGCCGTTTGGGCGGCCAGTGAGTTTGTTGGACTCTCCTGCGCGCGGGATCCCGCGCTGCTCGAATCGCTCATCCGGTCCGGAGACCTGACATCGCGACGATCGGGCGACAATGGAGTCGCCGCGGCGTTCGCGGCGCTCGATATGGCGGCTGACGAGGTGACGTTCATGAGCGCGCTGCGCCGCCTGCGGCGGCGCGAGCTCGTGCGCATCGCCTGGCGCGACCTCGCGGGCTGGGCCGAGAGCGCCGAGACGCTTATCGACCTCTCAGATGCCGCCGATGCCGCGATTCGCGCGGCGCAACGTTTCGCCACGGCGCAACTCGGCGCGCGTTACGGCGTGCCGCGCTCGCCCGATGGAATTGCCGGGGAACTCACCATCCTTGCGATGGGCAAGCTCGGTGGCCGCGAGCTCAACTTTTCCTCCGACGTCGACCTCGTGTTTCTCTTTCCCGAGCACGGCGACACGGATGGCCGCCGCTCGATCGCGAACGAGGAGTACTTCACCCGGTTGGGCCAGCTCATCATCCGGCTGCTCGATACGCAGACCGCCGATGGCTTCGTCTATCGTGTCGATTTGCGACTCAGGCCCTTCGGCGACAGTGGGCCGCTCGTCGCGAGTCTCGGCGCATTCGAGGACTATCTGGAGAAGCACGGCCGCGACTGGGAGCGCTACGCCTATGTCAAGGCGCGCGCCGTAACCGGCGAAGCGCTGTTCGCGAGCTGCTACCGTGACCTGTTGCGGCCGTTCGTCTATCGCCGCTATCTCGACTATCGCGTATTCGAGGCGCTGCGGCAGATGAAGGAGCTCATCGAACGCGAGGTCGAACGCCGCGAGCTCGAGCACAACGTGAAGCTCGGGCCAGGCGGCATTCGCGAAATCGAATTCATCACTCAGGCATTTCAACTGCTGCGCGGCGGCAGCGATCGGCGCCTGCAGTCGCAGAGTCTGCTCGCAGTGTTGCCGCAACTCGCCGGTGACAAGCTGTTGCCCGAAGCGGTCGTCACGGAGCTGCTCGCTGCCTATCACTATCTGCGGCGCGTCGAGAATCGCCTGCAGATGTTCGCCGACGAGCAGCTGCACGAGTTGCCGCGCGACGCCGCGGGGCGCCTGCGCATCGCCTATTCGATGGGCCACAGCAGCTGGGCAAGCTTCCTTGCCGAGCTCGAGACGCAGCGCGCGACCGTCAGCCGTCACTTTCGGGAAATCATCGTTTCACCCGCCGATGCGCGCGAGGCGGGCGGGTCGTCACCCGCATGGAATGGGTTTTGGAGCGCCGGGCATGATGATCGGGCGCTCACGGAGAGCGGCGCGCTCGCCGGATTTCGCTCACCCGACGAGCTGCTGCGCCGGTTACGGGCGCTGCGCGACGGACTCGCGTTCAAGGGCGTCGATGAGACCGGACGGCGCAGGCTCGAATCCCTGCTGCCGCGAGTCGTTGCCGCGTGTGCCAGCGGTGATGAACCGGATGCCGCGCTCGCACGCGCGCTACGCATACTGGAAGCGGTTGGCGGCCGTGCGACCTACTACGCGCTCCTCAATGAGAATGCCGGCGCACTGGCGCGGCTTGTCGATGTCTGCCGCCGCGGGGATTTCCTTGCTGGGCAGATCGCCGCGTTTCCACTGCTGCTCGATGAGCTCGTCGATCAGCGCGTACTCGAGCAGACGCTGACGCGCGCGCAGCTCGCCGACGAGCTCGCCATCCGTTGCCAGAATGTCCCGGAGGACGATCCCGAGCGCGAGATCGAGGCATTGTGTCAATTCCAGCGCGCGGCCATCTTTCGCATCGCGCATGCCGATCTCTCCGGCCGGCTGCCGTTGATGAAAGTGAGCGATCGCCTGACCGACATAGCCGAGCTGATCGTCGAAGAAGCCATGCGGCTCGCGTGGGGGCAATTGACCCGCGTGCACGGCAGACCTTTATGCGGGGACTCTGCAAGGCTGCGGCCCGTGGGCGTCGCGGCCGTTGCCTACGGCAAGCTCGGCGGCCTTGAGCTCGGTTACGGCTCCGATCTTGATCTCGTGTTTCTGCACGATTCGAGCGGTGACGTGGAGCGCACGGACGGCGCGAAGCCACTCGACAACGGCGTGTTCTTCGTGCGGCTTGCCCAGCGTATCGTGCACCTCCTGACGATGCACTCCGCCGCGGGCCGGCTCTACGAAGTCGACATGCGGCTGCGGCCGAGCGGCAAGGGCGGCATGCTGGTTACGTCGGTCACCGCGTTCGCGCGCTACCAGAAAGAGGAGGCGTGGACCTGGGAACACCAGTCCCTGCTGCGTGCGCGCAGCGTCGCGGGTGATCGCGACGTGCGCGCCGCATTTGAAGAGGTGCGGACCGATACCCTCGCGCACGCGGTGCGCAGGGAGAGCCTGCAAGCGGATGTGCGCGCGATGCGCGAGCGGATGCGTGCCGAGCTGTCACGGAGCCAGCCCGGCGAATTCGACCTGAAGCAGGATCCCGGCGGTATTGCGGATCTTGAGTTCCTGGTGCAGTACTGGGCGCTGCTGCATGCCCGTGATTACCCACCGGTCGTTCTGTTTACCGACAATATTCGCCAGCTCGAGTCGCTGGCGTCCGCGAACCTCATCGAGCAGAGGATCGTCGACATTCTGATTGCGGCCTACTTGCGCTACCGCGCTGAAACGCATCGCTGTTCACTCGCGGGAGTGAGCGCGGTGGTTGCAGCGGAGCCCTTTGCCGGCGTCCGCGCACAGGTACTCGAGGTCTGGGCGCAGACCATGGAGAAATGAATCGAGCTAGCGACCCTCGGCCCTGGGCCAGTGCGTCAGCTATAATGGCTCATCTGTGCACCCGATCGAGGTGACCCGCAATGCCCGCCGTCGAAAGCGCCCGGCCGCTCATTCAGCCCAACGCCCAGAATCGCTACGAAGTGTCCGCCGAGGACCTGCCGCTCGCCTGCCCGATGCCGCAGATGTATCTGTGGAACTCGCATCCGCGCGTCTATCTGCCGATCGAGGAGACCGGCCGCGCGAAGTGCCCGTATTGCGGCGCGGAGTACGCGCTGCGCAAGTGATTCAGTATTTTCGATAGGATTTTTCTTCGACGATCGCCGATCCCAGCCGGTCGTTGATGACGCGCTTCAAACGCGCCCGCTCGTCGTTTTCGATGTAGACCGAGCGCGCGAGCTCGATGAAGCGCGCATCGAAGGCGCGTTCGCGTTCCTTGTCGCGGATTTCATCCTCGATCCTCCAGAGCTTGCCATTCACCGCTTCGAGCGCGGCAACTTCCGCCGCGACGTCCTTGCCCTGCGCATACGCGGACTCACGCCAGGTGCGCTCGAGTACCGCGAGTTCATGCCGCACGTTCACGAGCTTGCCCGCGTCCGCGATGCGCGCGGCCTTGATGCGCAGAATCGTGATCTTGTCGAGCATTTCGCCCGGCGATACGGGCACCAGCAAGTCGGCCATGGGTTACCTCGTGACCTTGCTCAGACTTCAGGCGAGACGCCGCGGCAGGCGCGTGCGTTTGCGCATGAAATCATCGAGCTTGCGAATGACGTCCCCGGGCGTGATGAGATCCATCACGCCTTTGCGCTCGATCTTGGTGTGCCAGGGAATCTGTTCGGCGGACTTGCCGAGGAACTTCCGCGCCGCTTCATCGTACTTGTTCACGCACCACTGGCGGCTGAAGTAAGGGCCACTCCGTTCCGGATTGGTTGCGGCATAGAGGCCGATGACGGGCGTGCCCACTGCGTTCGCAAGGTGCGCGGGTCCCGCGTCCGGACTGATGAGCACATCGGCCTTCTCCAGGAGCGCCAGCAATTGCGGCAGAGTGTCCTTGCCGATCTGGTTCGTGACGCTGACCCCGATCAGGCGTTCGATATCGCGACCCATCGCTTGTTCGGTGGCCGACGGGCCGCCGCACAACACGACGCGCATCTTGTGCTTGCGCACCGCGTGATCGATGACGGCTGCATAGCGGCTCGGCTGCCAGTTGCGGCGCGCGTGACTCGAGCAGGGGCTGACGACGAGCGTCGGCCGGTCATCGCTGATGATACGCGCGGCATAGTCGTAGGCTTCATCGGGCAACGGGATGTCCCACTGCATCACACGATCGTGCGCGCCAAGCAGCTCCGCGAAGGCATAGAAGCTGTCGAGCACATGCTCGCGCGGCCGTGGCACGATACGGTGAGTCGTGAAGAGCCACTGCAGCTCCCGCGCCCGCGCTCGATCAAATCCAATCTTGATCGGGGCGCGCACCAACGACGACAGCAGGCTCGCTCGAATGGAGAGCTGCATGTGCAGGCACAGATCGAAGCGCCGCGCCTTCAGGAGTTTGCGCAGCCGGAAGTACTCGCGGACGCTGTGGCGTTTGTCGAAGGTGATAAACTCGACATCACTCACGAGGCTCATGAGCCGGGCTTCACTTTTGCCGATGATCCAGGTGATTTTCGCGTCCGGCCACTGATGCTGCAGCGTGCGTATGACCGGCAGCACATGGCATGCGTCGCCCAGCGCCGAGAGACGCAGCACGCAGATGCGACTGGGAGAGGTGGCGAGCTTGAGCGGCATCGGGGAGCAACGCGTCGCGATCGAAGGCGGCGCCATCCTAACGGACGGTTCCGAGAGCGGCAACGCCGCGCTCGCCTATCTGGCTTCTCATGCTGAGCTCAATGCGGCGGCGCCGACCGCTGGCGTCGCCGTCGCCAAGGGACGGGGCGGCGCATTCTTTCTCGACGTTGCGGGTCATCACTGGGTTGCGCGCCCCTATCGCCGGGGCGGTTTGATCGCGCATTTCAGCCGTGCCCGCTATCTCTGGACCGGCGAGGCAAACGTACGGAGTTTTCGCGAGTGGCGCCTGCTCGCAAACCTGCACGCCCGCGCGCTTCCCGTTCCGCAGCCGATTGCTGCGCGCTATCGGCGCGCCGGTTGGACCTATGCGGCGGATCTGATCACGCGGCGGCTCGACGGGACGGAAACTCTGTCAACGCGGCTCGAACGCGCAACATTGTCGCTCGACTTGTGGGTTGCGATCGGCCGTTGCATCCGGCGTCTGCATGATGCCGGCGCCTGCCACGCGGATCTCAACGCCCATAACATTCTGCTGACGACGGGCAACGCGCTTGAGCCCGTGTGGGTCATCGATTTCGACCGCGGCCGCCTGCGCTCGCCCGGGCTCTGGCGTGACGCCAATCTCGCGCGCCTCTATCGGTCGCTGCGCACGGTGAGCGCACCGCTTCCCGCGGATCGCTTTGGCGACACCGAGTGGGAAACCCTGCTCGCTGCGTATCGCTCCAAGGAGGGTGCGACGGGCAGTCCGACGACAGGCGCTCCCGGCACCGCTGCGCGCGGAGCGGCCTGATTGTTGCGGCTCGTCTACGTGGCGTTGGCGCGCCTCATCGCTCCCTTCGCGTTTGCCGTCGTTCTCTGGCGCGGGCTCAGCGACCGTTCTTATTGGGACCGCTTGGGCGAGCGTTTCGGCTTCGGCGCCGTGAAGCTGAAGGAACGCTGCATCTGGGTGCACGCCGTTTCGGTTGGCGAGGTGCAGGCGTCCGCCGCTCTGATCCGCGCGTTGCGTGCGCGTTATCCCGAGATTCCGCTCGTCTTGACGACGGTGACGCCAACAGGTGCCGCGCGCGCGAAGAGTCTTTTCGGTGACGACGTCTATCACAGCTTCGCGCCCTACGATCTGCCGGGCTCGGTGCGGCGCTTCTTCGATCGTGTGCAGCCGCGGCTCGCGATCATTCTTGAAACCGAGATCTGGCCGACTCTCTTCGACGCGTGCGGCAAGCGTGGCATTCCGCTGGTGCTTGCAAGCGCCCGCCTGTCGCAGCGTTCCATCGGCCGCTACCGTCGGCTTGTCGGACTCTTTCGACAGACGCTGTCGCACGGCATCGTGATCGCCGCCCAGAGTGAAGGCGACGCCGAGCGCTTTCGCTCGATCGGTGCGAACCCCGATCGCACGCACGTCACAGGCAACATCAAATTCGATTTCCAGGTGGCGGCAACGCTAGCGGCGGACGGCGCAAAGCTCCGCGCCCAGTACGCCCCGGCACGCCTGGTGTGGATCGCCGGCAGCACGCACGCCGGCGAGGAAGATGTGGTGCTCGATGCCCACGAGCGGCTCCTTGCGTCAGGAACGGATGCGCTGCTGGTTCTCGTGCCGCGACATCCGAATCGCTTCGATGACGTTGCGGCGAATCTCAAGCGCCACGGGCTGATTTTCGTGCGACGCAGCCGCGCGCAGACGGCGGCGACCGATACCCAGGTGCTGCTCGTCGATTCGCTGGGTGAGCTGATGACGTTTTACGCGGCGGCGGATGTCGCGTTCGTTGGCGGGAGCCTTGTGCCCATTGGCGGCCATAATCTGCTCGAGCCCGCGGCGCTTGGACTTCCGATCGTGAGCGGGCCGAACACCTATAACGCAGAGGGCATTGCGCGCCTGCTGATCGAAGTCGGCGCAGTGCAGACGGTCCACAGTGCCGCCGAACTCGCGGCCAGCGTGGCCGGGCTGCTGCGCGATCCGGAAACGCGCCGCGCCACCGGTGAGCGCGGGCGCGCGACCGTGGAGGCGAACCGCGGTGCCCTCGAAAGGCTGCTCGCGCTCGTGCCGCCGCTGATCGGCTAGCGCGCTCTGCTCGCTTACTGCTGCGTGGGTGTCGCCGCGGGTGCCGTTGCTGGTGCTGGAGCGGGCACAGTGGGCGGCTTCAGCCAGGAATTGATCTCGCTGATATCCTTGTCCTCGAGATTGCCCGCCGCGAGCTTGAGGCTGATCAAGTTGAGCAGGTAATCGTAGCGGCTGCGCGAATAATTGGTCTCAGCCTGGACGAGCGTGCGGCGCGCCAGCAGGACATCCACCGCCGTGCGCGTGCCGACTTCATAGCCAGCTTCGGTCGCCTGCAGCGCCGTCGTGCTCGATTCGAGCGCCTGCTTGAGTGCCTTCACGCGCGACATTTCGCTCAGCACACCAAGGTAGGCATCGCGTGCCGCCCGTTCCGTTTCGCGGGCCGCGCGGATGTAGCGTTCGTTCGCGGCCCGGTACCGGTACTCCGCCTGGCGCACGCGCGACTGTGTCGCTCCGCTCGCAAAGATCGGCACGGTGACCTGCAGCATCAGCGCCTTGTCGTCAATGTTCTGGTCGGGTGGTGAATTGACCGATACGCCGTTTGCGGTGATGGTTTGATCGCCGGACACGTTGTTATTCGATCTCGTGTACGAGAGCGATACAGCAGGCAGATGGCCGGCAAAGGCGACATGCACGTTGTCGCGCGCAATGTCGCTCGCAAGATGGCTCGAGATCAGTGCGAGATTCTGCTCCATGGAGATCTGTACCCAGCGTTCCTCGTCGGCCGGGTCCGGCGTCTTGAGCGGCATGTCATCGCCTGGGCGCGCGAGTGACTCGTATTTCTCCCCCGTAAACTCGCGCAGCAGCTCTTCGCTTGAGGCGAGGGCGCGTTTGGCGGCAATCACGTCGGCAGTACCGGTGTCGTGCGCGGCTTTCGCCTCCTGTACGTCGGTGATTGCGATGAGGCCCACCTCGAAGCGCTTTTCCGCCTGCTCGAGCTGACGCGTGATCGCCTCATTGGCCGATTCCTGCGCGTGCAGATTGTCTTCCGCTGCCAGCACGTCGAAGTAACGCTGCGCAACCCGCAACACCAGATTTTGCTGAGCACTGTGATAGTCGGCTTCCGCCTGGGCGACCTCGCTGCTCGACCGCTTGAGCGCGATCCACTGGTCCCATTGGAATACCGTCTGCTTCGCCTGGATCTGCCAATAGCGGTTCTTGGTATCGCTGTTCAGCTCCGCGGGCGGGGAGGCGCCGGTGTTCTGCCGCAATCCGAAGGTGCCATCGGACTTGTCCTTCGTGTACTGGCCCATGCCATTGAGCTGCGGCAGCAGCGCCCCAAAGGCCTGCGGCCGGGATTCGCGCGCGGCGAGCCGATTGGCGTCCGCCTCGCGGATCTGTGGGTCTGCGGTGAGTGCCTTCTGGTAGACCTGCATCAAATCCGCAGCGGGCACCGCCGAAGCGAGACCCAGACCTACGACCGATGAGCACAACAGGACTCGCACGCGCATATCGCTTCCTCGAGATGAAAGGAAACCCCCCGAAAGCGGGGGGTCAACTAGTGTTATATAAGACTATATCACCCACGGTTGGGTCGGCAAGGGCCGGCCGCCGTGCTTGGAGTTAGCCAGTACTCAATAGGTTGGCAGACTTGGGTCGAGATCTCTGCCCCAAGCCAGTATTCCACCCTTCAAATTGGCCACCGACTTGAAGCCCTTATCCGCAAGAAAGCGTGCAATGTCCATGCTGCGTCGGCCAGAGCGACACATAACCACGGTCTGCCGTTGAGGGTCGAGCTCGCCGAGGCGCTCGGCGACCGATGCCATCGGGATATGGACGATTCCGGACACCTTGGCGACGTCCAGCTCCCAAGGTTCGCGAACGTCGAGCAGCACCACGTCCGCACCCGATTGACGGAGCGCGACAAACTCGGCGGGGGTCAGTTCCGGGACCATGCTAAAACACAAAACGCTGCGGTTGTGGCGCATTGACGAGCGCGGGAACCGAGGTTTCAAAGAGACTCGTGCGCGTAAATTCCGCTCCCTCGCCGCGTCTGACCAACAAGGCTTCCATCACGGGCGCGCTGCCGGTGATCACGAACAAGCGGCCGCCCTGCTTCAGGGCACGCTCGAAACGTGCGTCGTAGATAGGCAGTGAGCCGGTGATGACGATTGCGTCGTAGCGGTCGCGCTCATCGAGCTTGAAGGCGTCCGTCGTTTCGACCGACGCCTGTGTGATGCCGGCATTACGCAGGTTGCGGGTCGCGAGCGCCGCCAGGTCCGGAAAGATCTCGAGGCTGCGGACACGGCCGGCCAGGGTTGCAAGGCACGCCGCCAGGAATCCGGAGCCCGCGCCGATCTCGAGCACATCGGCGTCCGCCTGCAGTTCGAGGGTCTCGAGGATGCGGCCGTCCATCTTGGGCGGCAGCATGATCTGGCCGTGTCCGAGCGGAATCGGCGCGTCCGCGAATGCGGCGCTCCGATAGCCTTCAGGCACGAACTCCTCTCGATGTACAGTGGCGAGCGCGGCCAGGACGCGCTCATCGAGGACGTCCCAGGCGCGCACTTGCTGCGCGATCATCTGTTCCCGTGCCATCTCGACGTTCAACATATGAGTTGCGACCTTCGGAAGAATTGCGTTGGTCATTATGGTGAATTTTGATGGGGTGCGCCAAGACCATACGATATCCTGCGGGTGGGCGTCACCGGTCGTGCGCAAGTGCTGTTGAGGTACGGCTCTCCGGTCCTGCCCGTGATGTCTGGCGCCCTCCTGGCGAGCAGAAAAGGCGATCCCCGGTACCGTGCAACAGTCAAAGCTCGCGGGCGTACGGACCGGCGGCAATAAGAATTACAGGCTCGAAACTCGAGGAGCCTGCAGGGGAAGAGGATCCACGCAGTGATGCCAACCATGGCCGTCGGCGGCGCACTGATCGCGCTGGCAGCGTGCGCGCTGATCTTTCTCGTGCTGTGGCGGCGCGAACGGCAGCGGCGGGCGGCCGTGGCGAATCTCGGCGAAACCCTGCATACGATCGCCCACGACAATCGCTTCGACCGCCGCGTGCTCGCCTTGAACGGCGAGCCGACCGTCAATGCCATCCGCGACGCCGTCAACCAAATCCTCGCAAAGCTCGCGGAGCGCAACGCTCAGGCGCTCGAACGCGACACGCTCTTCGACCGGCTCATGGAGTCCGTCTCCGAAGCGGTGCTCGTGCATCGCGACAGCATCGAGTTCGCCAACAGCCGTTTCGGCGCGCTTGTCGGCATAGCACCGAAGGACCTGATAGGCCGCAAGCTGGGCGAGCTGGTGCCGAACGAATACGCCGAGCTCGTCACCGATAACATTCGCCGGCGGCTCGTCGGCGAACCCGCGGCGGAACGCTACGAGATCGAGCTGGTCGGCGCGCAGGGCCAGGTGAGCCGGCTCGAACTTGCGACCACGCCCCTCAATCTCGGCGGCTCGCCGGCGCTGCTCGTCACGGCCATCGAGATGACGCCGCGCCGGTCCTCTCCGGCGCAGTCCCAGGATCGGTCACGCGCGCTCGCGACCCTCGATTCGATCGGCGAGGGCGTCATCACGACGGACGCACGCGGCCGCATCGACTACATGAATCAGGGCGCCGAGACCCTCACGGGCCTGTCGGGCGCGGCCGCCGGCGGCAAATTGCTGAGCGACGTGGTGACGCTGGTCGATGAGGGCAGCCGCAAGGCGCTCGGCGATCCGGTCCGCCAATCGCTTGCGACCGGCGCACGCGTCACGCTTGGCAGGCGGGCGCTGCTGCTCTCGAAGCAGGGCTCGAATGAATTCGCGATCGAATTGAGCGCCGCGCCCATTCGCGCGGCGAATCAGGAAATCACCGGTGCGGTGATCATCTTGCACGATGTCACCGAGATGAGCGGCATCGCGCGCCAGATGTCCTATCAGGCGAGTCACGACGCACTCACGGGACTCGTCAACCGGCGCGAATTCGAGCGGCGACTGCAGGAGGCGCTGGAAGTCGCGCACGGCGGGCGAACCTCGCATGTGCTGTGTTACCTCGACCTCGATCGCTTCAAGGCCGTCAACGACACCTGCGGCCATCTCGCGGGCGACAACATGCTGCGCGAGATCGCCACGCTCCTGAAGGATCAGGTCCGCGACTCGGATACGGTCGGCCGGCTCGGCGGCGATGAGTTCGGGCTCCTCCTCGTCGGTTGCCCGCTCGAGAAGGCGCGGCAGATCGCGGAAGACGTCAATCATGCGATCAACGACTATCGATTTGTCTGGAAGGACAAGATCTTCAGCGTTGGCGTGAGCATTGGCCTCATCGAGATCGGCCAGGAGAGCGGCACGCTCGACGATGTGATGAGCGCGGCCGATTCCGCGTGCTACATCGCG
>Ga0326726_10001840_pt1 | contig 19781 bp, 19 predicted proteins | sample MHFenrmetagenome_2_FD_207603 | JGI IMG/M metagenome (GOLD analysis project Ga0326726, IMG submission 207603) | Lab enriched peat soil microbial communities from Michigan Hollow, Ithaca, NY, United States - MHF15MN | ecosystem: Environmental > Terrestrial > Soil > Wetlands > Peat | place: USA... | reverse complement strand
TCACGACCGTCGCAACAACCGGATCGGTTAACACTGCGCTCTCAGCCATGCATCCCCTAACGATAACGTCCGGTTTTCTGGGAATGTTTATCCAGTCGATTCCGGGCGGAAAAGGCATCGGCTTGATGTACATGGTAATGTACATAATAATCACCGTCTTCATCGTCGGCTTAATGTCTGGAAGAACCCCAGAATACTTGGGAATCAAAATAACTGGCCGCGACGTAAAGCTCGTAATGGTAGCTTTCTTAATCCATCCTCTTATAATCCTAATACCCACAGTAACCGCGTATGCTTCGGGTGCAGTGGCAGCCATCGGGGTCGGCGGAAGCTCTGTTGGCTACACGCAAATCCTTTACGAATTCACAACAGCGGCGGCGAATAACGGTTCCGATTTCCTAGGCGCCTCAGGAAATATCCCGTTCTTTAACATAGCTACCGGTATCGTTATGTTAATAGGGCGCTACGCTCCGATTGCAATCTTACTCGCGCTTTCAGGCTCGATGATCGGGCGAAAACGAGGCGGGGACACAGGTCTCAAAACCGACAGCCCAATATTCACCATAGTCCTAGTCGGCAGTATCATCATACTTGTAGCATTGACATTCTTCCCGTTCTTGGCGCTGGGACCACTTTCATCATTTTTCGGAGGGTTACCGAATGGGTTCTGAAAATGACGCCAAGTTGGCACAAACAAAAAGTGTCGAATCAACCCCCGGCGGAATGAGGTCGGCTTTCTCGAGAAAAGTGCTGGTCGACTCAATAGTCCGTTTAAGCCCCAAATCACTGCTAAAGAATCCTGTGATGTTCATAGTTGAGATTACGTTTTTTATTGTGGCGGCAATGGCTATCGTCCCACAAGCTTTCGTGCCGGTAGCAAGTCCAAGCCTGCAAGTCTTTTACGTTGAAGTCGCACTCATCCTATTAATCACAGTTTGGTTCAGCACACTCTCTGACGCTCTTGCCGAGCAACAGGCAAAAAGCACAGCGGGCAGCCTCAGGAAACTGGAGACTGAAGTTTCAAGCAAGAAAATCGTAACCGAAGAATGGACAAGGAAAACAGTCAAAACAAAATCTACCGAACTCAGAAAAGACGACATCACCTTCTTAGAAAAAGGCGATGTTGTCCCCTTAGACGCAGACGTCCTTGAGGGCATCGCCATGGTCGACGAATCGCTTGTCACAGGCGAATCAGCCCCAGTTCGGAAAGCACCCGGAGATTCGCTCATCGGCGGTTCACGAGTGGTTAGCGATACTCTAACAGCGAAGGTTACGACGAACCCTGGAGAGACCTTCATTGACCAAATGATTAAGATGGTTGAATCCTCAAAGAGGCCGAAGACACCAAACGAAGTTGCCATAACCATCGTGTTAATCGGGTTAACAGCCATTTTCACCATCATAATACTGGCATTGCTCGGTATGTCCGTCACGCTGGGTTTGGGAGCGGACCTTTCAGTCTTAATCGCGCTCTACGTTTGCCTTCTTCCCACAACCATAGGCGCCTTGCTGCCTGCAATTGGACTTTCAGGAATGTCCAGATTGTATAAACACAAAATCATCGCCAAATCGGGTAAAGCAATTGAAACCGCAGGTGACGCGGACGTTGTTCTTCTAGACAAAACGGGTACGATTACTGTTGGCAACAGACAGGCAATTGAGTTTGTATCGTTTGCCGGTAGTTCAGAAGAAGACGTGGGTGAATCAGCGTTCCTTTCCTCATGGCATGACGATACCCCGGAAGGGCGCAGCATCCTCAAACTAGCATACGAGAAAGGTTTCATACCTAAAGAGCTAAACTCTCTTGCTCTTTCAGTTTCTTATCCGTTCTCAGCCAGCACCCGGACGAGTGGAGTGAAAATAACTCACATAGGGCTAAAGCTTCCAAAAGGTGACAAATCAGGGCGATACCGAGTAAGAATCAGACAGAAATCCTCAACAGTTTCCGATCAGGGCTTTGCCGCAAGAATCGAACCTGAAATTGACATCGTCAAAGGCGCTCCAGAATCCATCAAGAAAATTGTAGCTGCCGTTCCCGCAAACTACGACCTTATTGTCGAAGGAATATCTGCAGAGGGCGAAACGCCCATAGCCATCGCAAGAAACCGCGAAGCCATCGGAATAATCAGGCTGAAAGATGTCCTCAAAGAAGGCATAAAAGAAAAAATTCAGGCTCTCAAAGCCATGGGAATACGCCCAGTCATGATAACTGGAGATCAACCGCTCACTGCAAAGAGTATTGCGTCAGAGGTTGGAATCGATGAATATGTTGCGCAGGCCAAGCCCGAGGACAAGTTCGGCATCGCCAAAAAGGAGCAAGCTGAAAACAGAATTGTCGCAATGATAGGCGATGGAACTAATGATGCCCCAGCTCTTTCAGCTGCGGATGTTGGGTTGGCGATGAATTCTGGCACCGAGCCTGCTAAGGAAGCAGCGAACATGGTTGACCTTGAATCGAATCCCGCAAAGATAATCGATGTCGTTATGCTCGGCAAACAATTGCTCATGACTAGGGGCGCCGTTACCGCTTTTAGCATCGCCAATGACATCGCCAAGTATTTCGCAATTATGCCAGTTCTATTTGGCGCGGCAATTCCGCAACTGCAAGCCCTGAACGTGCTGCAACTTGGCTTGCAAAGTGCAGTTTTGTCAGCCCTCATCTTCAACGCCATCATCATTCCCCTCTTGATTCCTCTTGCCATGCGAGGCATAGCATTTAAGCCTACAAGCACGATGACGCTTTTCCTGAAAAACACGCTTATCTACGGTGTGGGCGGAGTCATTGTGCCCTTCGTGGGAATCAAACTCATAGACCTGCTGCTCGTGGGAGTGTTTCATATTTGGGTGGTCAAACTATGACAGAAAACAAAGGAGAAAAAATTAGTTTCAAACCGATTCTGGGGTTGGCAGTGGTTTCGCTTTTAATCTGTGGGCTGCTCTTCCCTTTTCTTGTTACAGGCATCGCCCAAGTTTTCTTCCCGTATCAGGCAAACGGGGACATCGTCCAATCAAACGGAAAAGCCGTTGGGTCAAACCTCATAGCCCAAACCTTCACACTGCCCATCTTCTTCCATCCAAGAAATGACTCAGCCTCAGGCGTAGACCCACACATCACAATCCAAGATGCTTACTCCCAAATACCACGAATAAGCAACGCCACAGGACTGCCCGAAGACGTGCTAGCAAGAGTTGTTGACCAGAACCAAGAGGGGACTTTATGGATTTTCGGCGCTCCCTACGTGAACGTTCTGCACATCAACCTTGAACTCATCAAGCAGTATCCATCTATTTACAGCGAATTTTTAGGTTAACAGACTCGTTTTTAGTGCAATTGTCGTTGCATGTCGGAAATTGTTGTGCGTATGACTAGTAAAGTATAAATATGTGAAACTCGTGTCCAACTGGAAAAGTCGGATCTATATGCCGAGATTACTAGCTTTCGTGAATATATTCGTGGAATCCCCAGAAATGGACACCGTATTGAACTCTCTTGCCCAGCTTGAGCATCTGGAAGAGCTGTATGAAGTGACAGGCGAGTTTGACATCGTGACGTTGGTTTCTGCCTCTGACATCGAGGAGTTCCGAGACGTTCTGAAGAACAAAATCATGAAAATCAAGGGAGTAAAAAGCACGGTTAGCTCTATTGTACTGAAGACTCACAAAGGACCAAAATGCAACGGAGAAAACGTCTGATTAGCTTTCTCTTCCCGTATGGTTGCCGTTTTCTTTTTGAATGAATTTTCGATGTTTCCCTATTTCTTGATTGCTAATTAGATGAACTGGTTGTTCCTTTTCTTTTTTTTGGACGACTGTCCATAAATGAATGATTTACGTTGCCAAAAGGATACTCTTAAATATTTGTTCTGTGTAAACGACCAGAAAAGCGGAAACATTCAAAACATATGTTGAGAGGAAGGGAAGAACTGTGAGCGCAAATGCGGGAGACATTTCATGGGTCACCACGGCGACGGCGCTTGTCATGTTAATGACGCCAGCGTTAGGCTTCTTCTATGCAGGCTTAGTGAGGCGCAAGAACCTTGTTTCAACACTCATCCAGTGCATGGTCATCTTCGCCGTCGTGAGCATCGTCTGGGCTCTCTGGGGTTACAGCCTGGTTTTTGGACCAAGCGTTGGCGGTGTAATCGGCAACCTGAGCCTCGTGGGATTGAACGGCATAGATATTCACTCTGTTTACGCTGCGGCGCCACACGTGCCCGAGCTCCTGTACTTTGCTTTCCAACTGAAGTTCGCAGCAATAACGCCTGCGTTAATCATCGGTGCCTGTGCAGAACGAATCAAGTTCCGTTCGTTGCTCATCTTCATCGTGCTTTGGTCAACGTTGATTTATGCCCCCATTGCCCACTGGGTCTGGAATCCAAACGGCTGGTTATACAGTTTAGGTGCCATAGACTTCGCTGGCGGAATTGTTGTGCACATTTCCGCTGGGCTTTCGGCACTGGCTGCTGCACTGGTGTTGGGCAAGAGGCGTGGCTGCGTGTTCTGGAAGGATGAACTGAACGGCTTGGGCACGGCGAGCGTTGCGACCGAGTCGAAACCTTCAAACATTCCGTACGTGATTCTCGGTGCAGGTCTGCTTTGGTTCGGCTGGTTCGGGTTCAACGGCGGCAGCGCTTTGCAGGCGAGTGATTTGGCGGTTTCGGCGATTGTGACGACGAACCTTGCGGCTGCGGCTGCTGCGGTCAGTTGGATGCTTCTGGATTGGGTTCGAAAGGGCAAGCCGTCCGCTGTGGGCATTTCCGTTGGCGCTGTCGTGGGGCTCGTCGCGATTACCCCTGCTGCGGGCTACGTAACCGTGACTTCTGCGTTAATAATCGGCTTGTTGGCTGGCATAATCTCGAACTCTGTTGCGAGCTGGCGTTTGGCGAGGACACGCATCGACGACACCTTGGATGTGTTCGCTTGCCACGGTGTGGGCGGAATCTGGGGTTCCATCGCCACAGGATTGTTTGCGGTTGCGAGTGTCAACGGCGTAAACGGGTTGTTCTACGGGAATTCGGGTCAACTCGTGAATCAGTTGATTGCTGTCGGTGTGGTTGCGCCCTTCAGCTTCTTCGGCTCCTACGCTCTGCTGAGGGTGATTAACGTGTTCTCGCCGTTGCGCGTGAGTCAGCAAGAGGAGGATACGGGTTTGGACATCAGTCAACACGGAGAGGAAGCATACAACCTCGAGTAAAGCGAGAATTGTCGTCTTTATCAATCTTCCTTTTTTGATTCTCGTGTTTGATTTTGAATTTTTCTATCTCTTGGCTAGGTTTTTTGGACGTTTGTTCTTTCTTTTTAGGAATTGTCCTTGTTCTTTGTGATGGCTAGTGTTGGCTGGGCTAGTTGCTCACGTGGGACTATACCCCCCTTATTTAAAGCGGAAATCGGCGTTTTCTCTGCGTGATTCTAGCTTGGATTTGAATTAGCAATTCGTATGTGGACTGCACAAGTGATTTAAGCATTTTTCACCCGTTTTCTTCGCAACTGTTAATCAGTTTCCAGAAGGCAGGAGGTTGGCTAAACCGAAGTTCGAAGACGTGCTGCTGGAGTCAATCGATGAGTGTTTAGGCTCGCTGGGCGAGTCATCTAGGATTGCCGTACACTTCTACCAGCGGAGCTACAAAATCCGAAGCGCGGATATCGCGGAGAGCGTTGGAGCGTTCACTCAGGCGTTGGTGGGAATTTTCGGGGTTGGAGCTGACTATTTGGAGGCTTTGACGCGTAGGATTCTCCTTCATAAGGCAGAGCTCATTGGAGAAAACTCGTTTGAGCAGATTAGCTTTTCCCAGGCTTTATTGAGCGCCAAAAAAGAAATGGAGTGCTAGACATCCATGCGAATGCGGACGAAGATGTTCATTATATTAACCATAGGAGGCATCGCCTGCATCCTGACGCTCTACGCGATAGGACAGGTAATCCTGATGGGAAGCTACGAGCAACTCGAAAACTCGGAGGTAAAGGAACACGTCGAAACAACTCTCAGCGTTCTATCAAACGAGCTCACCGACTTATCAAGCAGGACTGGAGACTACTCCGGCTGGGATGACACGTACAACTTCGTCGAAAATTCGAGCCAGAACTACATCGACACAAACCTTGTAGATTCAACGTTTGAAAACCTTAGGGTCGACGTAATGGTTTTCATCAACACATCGGGCTCTGTGGTCTACTCCAAAGCCTTCGACCAACAAAACGGAATCGCGACTGCCGTTCCCCCTGATCTCTTGAACCTTGTCACCTCAAAACAGTGCCTGTGGAATTTCTCAGACGTAAACGGCGAAATAACTGGTCTCGTCTCTCTCGGCGAAGCCCCGATTTTAATTTCTTCAAAGCCTATCCTTACGAGTCAATACGAGGGCCCAATACAAGGGGCATTACTCATGGGACGGTGGCTAAATTCGGAGGAGATAAGCTACATATCCGATACCACCCACTTGCCGCTCACAATCTCCTACTCCAAGAATCCGAGCAACACTGAATTCCAAACTGCCTCAGCTTCGTTGTCTGAGGAAGAACCGTTTTTTGTTCGTCCCATCAACGGGACGGAAGTCGCGGGGTACTCGTTACTTCCAGACATCTTCGGCGAACCGTTCTTGATTTTCAAAGTGAACATGCTCAGAGATGTTTACCAGCAAGGGCAAACCAGTACCACCTACTTCACGCTGGCATCTGTTAGCATGGGAACTATACTAGCTGCAGTCCTCTTCATGGTAATCCAGAAAAGCATGCTTTCGCAGGTCGACCGACTCACGGGTGAAGTCAGAGACCTTGGTAAGGAAAAGGGCATCCAGGAGCATCTGTCTTGGAAGAGAACCGATGAGCTTTCGATTTTGGCGGACGCCATCGACTCCATGATGGACCAGCGGCTCAAGGCCATCGAGGAATTAGCTGCGATGGTGGGGCACGACCTCCGCAACCCTCTGACGGGTATTGCGGGCGCCGTGTACTATCTTAAGAAGAAAACTAATCCTGAGCCCGGAAGCCGTTTGGAAGAGATGTTCGGCGTCATCGACAAAGATGTTGAGTACGCCAATAAAATCGTGAACGACCTGCTTGACTACTCCGGAAAAATCCACTTACACCTCACGGACGCAAACCTGAAAACGGTGCTGAAAGAATCTTTGGCGCTGGTGAACATCCCGTCGAACGTTCACGTCACAGACGCTACCGAAGACGACTTAACCGCCAGAGTCGATGCCGACAAGCTAAAGCGTGTCTTCGTCAACATTCTGAAAAACTCCGTTGAAGCCATGCCAACGGGCGGACCCCTCACGATAAAAGCGAAAGAAGCTAAGGATAGAGTTAGAATCACGCTCAGCGACACGGGACCAGGAATCCCGAAGGAAACGTTGGAGAAGCTCTTCGTGCCGCTGTTCACAACGAAGGCGAAGGGCATGGGGCTGGGGTTGGCGATATGCAAGCGTATCGTCGAAGCTCACGGCGGAACGATAACGGCTGAGAGCACAGTTGGGAAGGAAACGACGTTCACGGTGACGATTCCCACAAAACCCGTCGTCGACGAAGCCGACAACGCCTAGGAAAGCTGCGCCTACTTCTTTGGCTGTCCCTTCAAAAGTTTGTAGCCGATGTCGACGCCCATGCCCAGCTGGAACGCCATGATCATTAGAAGCATCGCAATGGGCTCCAGATAGCGAGCAGATTTGAGCGGCCCAGCATCGACGGCGTTGAAGCCAATCTCACTGCCGAGCCTCATGATTGTCTGCTTCGCTTCGGCGTCGTCGGCAGCCACGAACAGCGTTAGCTGCTCCCCGCCAACCTTGCCCGTGCTCTGGTTCTTCGCGAAAACCGTGTTAAACGCCTTCACGACACGAGCTCTGGGCAGCATCTTCTGCAGCTCCTCCGCCATCGACGTCGTGAACCCGATCGTGAGGTTCCAGTCGTCGCCAACCGCGTTCGTAACATCCAACACGACTTTGCCGTCGGCGGCGGAGCCGATGTCCTTCGCCACGTTCTCCAAGCTGTCGTGGGGGACGGCGAGGATGAGGACTTCGCCCCACTCTGCAGCTCTGTCAACTGGCTCCTTGACGTCTCGATGGCCGTACTTGATGATGTGCCCTTTGCGGGTTAAGCCTGTGCCGATGGCGGTGCCGACGTTGCCCTTTCCGATAATACCGATCTTCAACGACAAAACCTCTGAAAAAAAGGTTCATTGTGAGCGCACTTAAATCTGTGTGACTGTGCCCAGACAGCAACAAAAAAGGTTTAGACGCGGAGCAACGTGTTCTCCGCAAACTTCCGCATCATGCCAGCGAACTCCGCAATCGCCTCGGGGGCGTACGGTTTCACGCCCTCAAACCGCTTGTCGAGCGTGTCCGTCGCGACGAACTGCTGGAACGCGTGAGTCTTGGAGCCTTTCACGAGTTCGCCTATGCAGACGACGTCTTCTGCGGTGACCAGTTCTGGCACGACAGTTGTCCTGAACTCGTACGGTACCTTGCCCGTTTTCAGTATCTCCATACTCCGCACCATACCTGACGTATCCTTCGCGCCTAGCTGGCCATACTTGTCGAGGCAGGTCTTCACATCCATCGCCACATAATCCACACTGCCCAAGCATTCCTCGAGAATCTCGGGGTAGAACCCATTTGTGTCCAGCTTGACTTGGAACCCGCGTTCCTTCAGCTTCGCCAAAAACTTGGGTAGCTCCTTGTGCATGCAGGGTTCGCCGCCCGTCACGACGACCGCGTCCACGTACCGCTTGCGTTTCTCCAGAATCTCCAGCGCCTGCGCCTCCTGCAGAAACGGCGGCTTCGGGTCGACGACGATGCGCCAGTTGTGGCAGAACCCGCAGCGGAGGTTGCAGCCTGGCGTGAACAGCACCGACGCTACCTTGTTGGGGTAGTCGATGAGGCTGATTTTCTGTAACCCGCTGAACTTCATTTTCTGGGTCACTCTAATGTGCAATTGGTACCTGCGTCGTCATGACTGACCTGTCGAACGTCCTGCGGATGGCGAACTCCGCCTGCTTCCCATCGTTCCATTGGTCCACGGGTCTGAGGTAGCCGACGACGCGGCTGTAAACCTCACAGTTCGCGCCGCAGACAGGACACAGTTTGTGCTCGCCAGCGGTGTAGCCGTGGGTGGGGCAGATGCTGAACGTCGGCGTCAACGTGAAGTACGGCAGCCGCGAATTCCACGAAACCTTCTTTATCAGCTCAGCGGCGGACTGCCATGAGTTGAGGCGTTCGCCGAGGAAGATATGAAACACAGTTCCGCCTGTGTAAAGCGTCTGCAGGCTCTCCTGATGCTCCAGTGCCTCGAACAGGTCGCCCTCGTAATCCACGGGCAACTGCGAGCTGTTCGTGTAGAATGGCTCCGCATGCTGCGTCAGGACTTGGTGTTGGTTCGCGAACGCGATTTCCGGGTGCCTCTTCCTGTCGATGCGTGCCAGCCTATACGACGTCCCTTCGGCGGGTGTGGCTTCGAGGTTGTAGATGTTGCCAGTCTCCTCTTGGAAATCCGTCAACGTCTCCCGCATGAAACTCAAAGTCTTCACAGCGAAGTCCTTGCCCTCGGGTGTGGCGATGTTGACGCCGAGCAGGTTCACGACGGCTTCGTTGATGCCGACTAAGCCGATGGTGCTGAAGTGGTTCTTCCAGAACCTGCCGTAGCCGTCCTTGATGTTGTGCAGATACCTGCGGCTGTACGGGTACAACCCGTTGTCCGTGAACGCCTCAAGCACCTTACGCTTAATCTCTAAGCTTGTCTTGGCGACCTGCATGACCTTCTCCAAGCGCTCGAAGAACTCGTCCTCGTCTTTGCTCAGGTATCCGATGCGGGGCATGTTCAACGTGACCACACCAATTGAACCCGTGAGCGGGTTGGCTCCGAAGAAGCCACCGCCACGTTTGCGAAGTTCGCGGTTGTCGATTCGGAGGCGGCAGCACATGCTCCGAACGTCTTCGGGCTTCATGTCGCTGTTCACGAAGTTCGAGAAGTAGGGAACGCCGTACTTCGCGGTCACTTCGAAGATTGCCTGAGAAACTGGCGAATCCCACTGGAAGTCTTTCGTGATGTTGTACGTTGGAATTGGGAACGTGAACACTCGTCCTCGGGCGTCGCCCTGCTTCATGACCTCGGCGAAGGCGAGGTTGAACATCTCCATCTCCGGAGTCATGTCGCCGTAGGTGTCGCCGACGATTTTGCCGTTGTAGAGCACGCCCTCGTCATTCATGAAGTCGGGCACCGTCAAATCCAACGTCAGGTTCGTGAACGGCGTCTGGAAACCCACACGAGTCGGCACGTTCATGTTGAAGAAGAACTCCTGCAGCGCCTGCTCCACATCCTTCGGAGTCAAGTGATCGTAGCGTATGAACGGCGCCAGGTACGTATCGAAGTTGCTGAACGCCTGCGCCCCCGCCGCCTCACCCTGCAACGTGTAGAAGAAATTCACGATTTGCCCGAGCGCCGTGCGGAAATGTTTTGCAGGTTTGCTCTCAATCTTGCCGTGAACGCCTCCGAAACCCGACAGCAACAGCTCGCTGATGTCCCAGCCTACACAGTAGGGTCCCAGCACGCCCAAGTCGTGGATGTGGATGTCGCCCGAGAAGTGCGAGGCGGCGATGTCCTCGGGATAAATGCGTGTTATCCAGTACTTCGCGATGACCGTGGACGAGAGATGATTGTTCAAGCCTTGCAGCGAGTAGCTCATGTTGCTGTTCTCTTTCACCCGCCAATCCTCAAGGTTAAGGTATTGGTCAACAAGGTCAGCGTTGCTCAGGAGCGCGGCTAACTCACGCGTGTCCTGATGCTGCTTGCGGTACAGGATGAACGCTTTCGCCGTCTGAGCGTGCCCGTTCTCGATGAGCATCTTCTCCACGGTGTCCTGAATTTCCTCAACTGTAGGGACGCCGTCCTCGCCGAAACGCGCTCTAAGGTCAGCTACCACCTGGTCGCTGATGCGTTTGGCTTGCTCGCGGTCTTTGCCGCCCACGGCTTTGGCGGCTTTCCAAACGGCGTTGGTTATACGTTCTTGATCGAATGGTTCTAGTTTACTATCACGTTTTAGGACGAACTTCATTTTCTAACCTCTTGCAATAGCTTCCGGAAATCTTCCGGCTCCTCAAACTTCCTGTACACGGATGCGAAGCGGATGTACGCTATGCGGTCGACATCTTTCAGGTACTGCATGACGAGGTCGCCGATTTCTTGCGACGTGACCTCTTCCTTGCCCTTCATCATCAGGTCCTGCCTAACCTTGTCCGCCAGAGCGTGGATTTGCTCCATCGTGACGGGACGTTTCTCGCAGGCTTTCTGCAGGCCACGGATGACTTTGTTGAGGTCGAAGCGCTCGAGTTTACCGTCTTTTTTTCTGACCATGATTTCGACGGTTTCGACGTACTCGTAGGTAGTGAAGCGTTTGCCACACTTGTTGCATTCCCTACGGCGACGCGTAGTGTTTTCCAGAGAGTCGCGTGTCTCAAGGACTTTGAAATCTTCGGACCCGCAGTACGGGCACTTCATGCTTCCCCTTTCATCCTCTGTTGGTAACGCACGTATAGTGTTGACGGCAGACCTTACGCACTATGCTTAGCGCATATATAAGCTGTTTCCACAACAACTATGCAATACCACGAGGACCGCCACGTGGGGCATCCGTTGAATTACACAAAATTGGTGAAATCGAAAACACGTCATCAACGGTTGTTTTCGGAAAGAGGTTTAATTCAGGCAGAAAGGAAGTTACCTTAAAACTTTCCACCTTCAGGGCTAAGATAGAAGAAGGTTGAGTGAAAAAGGGAGTGTTTAGGCATGACCCTTGGCGAAGTGCTCCTGCGTTTCCAGCTCTTTGACGCGGGTCTCGATGAATTCGGCAACTTTCTTCTCGTTGTATTTTCTCTCCTCGTTCTGCTTCTGCAGTTGCTCCTTGATGGTTTGCAGCATTTTCTCAACGTCGAAGGGCTTCATGATGTAGGCGTCTGCGCCTCGGTTCACGGCGGCAACGGCGTTCTGCAGCGTTGGGTAGCCCGTGATGATTATCTTCCGCAACTTCGGGTTCGTCTCTCTCAGCTTTTGCAGAAGGTCCACGCCTTCCATGTCAGGCAAGCGAACGTCGATTAGTGCGAGATTGAAGAAGCATGTTTCAGTTTTTTCCATGCCTTTCTTCGCGGTGTCTACGGTTTCCACGATGTATCCTTCGTCTTCAAGCACTGCTGACAGGGCTTTGCGGATGTTTTCGTCATCGTCTATGATGAGTATTTTGGCGGTTTCATCCATCTATTCCTCACCTCCACGCAAGAATTCTGAGTTTGTTAGCAATTGGCGGGTTAGGTCTAGTCTGTGCGTTGATGTAAGACACGAATCGGATTTTTCTATTCTGTGCATACGTCAATCTCCTCAATCGCTGATACGGTCGTTATCGATGTCTGTTCTAGATATTTCTCCCGGGAGGCGTTTATATAGGCGATGAACTCAAATTCGGCGCCGTTGAATCCAAGCGGTAGCCAGATTTTGGAATGAAGGTGCTTCATAATCAGAATCTCGATGAATCTTGCGCCGATCCCGAAGATTTTTTCGAGCCCCGCCTGAAACTGTTCCAGTTCCTCGGTGATGTGGTTTCGCGGCACGTTGAAATTCTTGTCGATGTGGAAGTAGATGGATTGTTTAACCGATTCCCCTAACGAACCTAAGGCATCGTCGATAGCGCTCTGGAGAAGCTTGTCAAACTCGGGGCATCGCGCAGGCAAACGCATCTGTCTCCGTGCTCCAGAAATCACGTTTGGACAATAAAGGCTGTGGCGTGTGCAAACTAGAACGCACAATTCATTAAACTTCAATAAGTGCGAGAGCACCAAAAATTGCGAGTATTTACAGCTAACTCTTGGCTTAAACACATGGTAACTCTAAGACGAGCAGCAATCGCAGAAAGAAACAATCGCCACTAAGACAAACGCATCAACAAAACCCCAGAAAAAGGACCTCTTTGCAATTCACGAATACCCTAAAACATAGAACGTGAATTCTGGATTCATACAGCTTTTATTCCTTCTCAGACAAACAGGGAAAACGAGAACTGGAGGATCCTGCTCCAAGTTTCCCATCTGAATGCTCTCCCCTCTCCATTTCTCCTTTCTCCTTTAGGGGAGCAGGATCCTCCAAAACTCCGCTAGAAGCGCGGTTATGGTTGTGGTTTCTTGCCGGTTTCGTTGGGTTTGTCGGGGATGAAGTCCATGGAGATGGAGTTTACGCAGTGTCTTGTGTTTTTCTCCGTGAAGCCTTCGCCCATGAAGACGTGCCCTAGATGAGCGCCGCAGTTGGCACATTGAATCTCGGTTCGTATGCCGTCGGGGTCGGGCAGGCGTTTGACGGCGCCTGGGATTTCTTCGTCGAAGCTGGGCCAGCCGCAGTTGGCTTCGAATTTGTTTTCTGAGTGGTAGAGTTTGGCGCCGCAGTGTTTGCAGACGTAGGTGCCTTTCTCCCAGAAGGCGAAGTATTTGCCGGTGAAGGGGGTTTCGGTGGCTTTGTTGACGATGACGTTTTCTTCTTCTTTGGTGAGTTTGTGGAGTTCGGTTGATGTGTTGTTGGACATCGGAAAACGTCTCTCTGAGAAGGTTATGGTTTGGTGGCAGAAAAACGCATCGATGGAGAGCTGGGAGCGCGTTGCTGTGGTTGCACAGTCACATAGGCTTAAAACGCAGTAAGATTTAGTAGGTTTTGTGCTTAGCTTAAGGGTTAGAGGAGGTGCATTTATTGTCAGAGAAACAGGTTGACATCATGGAGAAGATTCAGAAAATCGGCGAGCAGTTCACTAAGTACAAGGACCAGTTGACCGCGACTTTCAAGGATATGGAAGTAGACGTCAAGGATTGGAATTTCGCTGTAGCCAAAGCCGACAAGGAATACAACGTGGAGTTCACTGTGAAGCTGAACGTTAAGCCCAAGAAGAAAGCTTAGGAAGCGTGGAACCAACTGTCGGCTTTTGGGCGTTTGTCAACTCGAAAATCCCTTTTCTTCATGGCCATCGGCTTAATCGTCTTCTTCCTGTACCTGTACTTCTTCGTCGGGTTCTCAAGCCTTCTCGCCGTTTTGAGCAGCCTCAACTCCGTGAACTATGTTGTCTATTATTCGCTGGCGGTTTTGGCGGCGGTGTTCAGCATTTTCTTCGTCGCTGCGGCTTGGCAGGACTTGCTGAAAACGCTTTCGGTCAAAGCGAAATTGAGGAGTTTATTCCTGTACACTTGGGTAGGGTACTTCGTGGATTTGGTCGTGCCGTGCCAAGCGGTCTGTGGCGAGGTGACGAGGATTTATCTGGTGCACGACGAGAATCAGGATAGCTATGGTGCGGTTGCGGCTTCGTCGTTGACGAACAGGATAATCAGCTACTTCATCACGTCGGTCGGTTTGCTCACGGGCATTGCGTTGGTTTTGACGAGGGCAAGCGGTGTTCCGCCTTTGATTCTCGAGTTGCTTGTGGTGGCGTTGGCTGGGGATTTCGTCTATCTTGGTGGGCTGATTTATCTCGCGGTGGATGCGCAAGCGGCTGAGAAAGTTGCGGGCATCGTGTTCAAGGCTGTTGCTGCTCTACGGTTGGGCAGGTTTTTGCCCGCAGATTTGCCCGAACGCCTTCAGGGTTCGCTTCTGGTTCTCCATGAAGGGTTCAGGACTTTTCGGGACAAGCCAGCAAAACTGGTAAAGCCTTTTCTGTTCCAGTTTCTCTCCATGGCGTTGAACGTCGGCGTTTACGTCCTCGTGTTTTACTCGCTCGGGTTGACGACGCTGTTCCTGGATTTCTTCATAATCATCTACTTCATCGTGGGAACCGTGCAGATTGCAGCTGCGGTTTTCAGCGTGGGCGCCTTGGACATCGCGTTGGCGAACGTGTTCGCGTCCTATGGCGTGCGAGACATCGGGTTTGGGGCGTTGGCAGCGACGATGCTGAGGTTCTTGACGTTCTGGATGCCGATTGTGGTCGGTTACGTGACGGTGCAAGCCATAGGTGCGCGGAAATTGCTTAGCCCGAAAGCCGTGGCGACAGCGGTGGTGGAGAAGCCGAAGCTAGATGATTCTCCGAATTCTCAGCGTGCACCGTAACAGATAAAAACTGCAACACCATCGTTCACCTTCAAACGCGAGGAATAACCGTGCCAACCGAAGTCACAGACGCAGACAAGTTCGTGGCGCTGAGCGCCAAAGCCAAAGAATGCAACGTCAAACGCCTAAAGGACGTCGTCAAGCTGAAGCTGCGCACGCCAAATCAGCTTTACACGTTGAAGGTTGAGCCGTTGAAGGCGGATGAGCTCATAAAGAAGCTCAAATGCGAAATCGAAGAAGTCTAATCGAACTGTTGCACGATTTTTTGTCTATACCCCCTCTATAAATAGCACGTGCAAGTTGTCTTGGGAAAGTTACTTGACAAACTGAAACTCAGTTGTCGAGGTTTCATCATCGACTTGGCTTACTTCAGACGCAAAGCTGAAAAAGGGTAGAGAAGCCGAAGTCTCGGCTCGCAATCATAACTGTGCTGCTTATTCTTCAGTTGACAGCACGATGATGTAGTCTGCCGTGTCCGCGCACATGTCCGCCGCCTGCTCGATGAACTCGACAAGGTCGTCGAATATGACCATGGCTCCACAGTTAATCTCCTTGCCGTACTTCACGAAGAGGCTCTTCGCCTCCAGGTACTCCTCATCCAGTTCGTGCTCTATGTCTCCGACCTTCTTCGCCTGCGCGATGGCTTCTGCAGGGTTGGATGAGACCTTCGCGATGCTCACGCGCAACGTCTGAGCGGTCTCGACGAGTTTTGACGTCATGAAAACCGTCTTCTCACATAGCGGAGCGGGAATCTTGGCGTCACCTAGCATCTCCAAGCATCGAGCGGCGTCCTTCGTGTGGTCTGCCAGAGTGTCCAATCGCTTCACGACGTGCAATAGGTCTTCGCGGTAATCCGCCATCAACGCCGCGCCCTTGGAGAGCTCCGTGAAGACTTCCGTTCGGAGTTTGTCCACTTGCTCTTCGGCGGTGTAGAGGTTGTGCACATGCATCATGGTTTCCTTGAGGTTGCCCTCGCAGAAGCTTTTCATGGCTTTGTTGAGCAGCGTCACCGTGTCCAGCGCCTTCGTTATCTGTTCCTGAGCGAGGTCTAAGCCCTTTGTTCGGCGACGTTTTTCGAACCATTCATAGTTTCTTTTTTCCATAGATAAGTCACCTTAAACTCTGATCTAAGTCCAACGACCGCGCATAGCTTTCTAAGCGAATTTCTCCGTTATGTATTTTTCTATCAATCTGTGTTTCGCATTCTCTAGAAATGCCCGTTTTCGCCAAAGGACTTGCCTGTTGTCCTCGCGGGAGAGCCATCAGTGGAGATTTCTGGTTTCAGTTTCATCACCTCAGATGGCAAGAATCAACTTTTATGGAGGATTATGCAAGTATACTCACATTAAGCAACTATTGTGCGAGACCGGAAATTGACTTCACCCGCCGATTACGCAATACTCACACATAATCTGACCAAAATCTACAGGTCCAAAATCCAAACGCCTGAGCAGCGACCCTCATTCTTCAGACGCCAAAACATGAACGTCACCGCGGTTGACCACGTGGACCTGGAAATCCGAAAAGGCGAACTCTTCGGCTTGCTGGGACGCAACGGCGCGGGCAAAACCACCCTGGTCAAGGTCCTGTGCACTCTGCTCCCGCCCGACGACGGAACAGCAACGGTGAACGGCTTCGACGTGGTGAAGCAGCAGATGCAGGTTAAACGTTCCATCGGCACCATATTCAGCGTGGGGGAGCGCGGGTTTTTCTGGAGGCTGACGGGCTACGCCAACCTAGAGTTCTATGCTGCTATCAACAACGTGCAAAGAGGCGGCAGGAAGGAGCGAATCATGGAGGTCCTAGACCTCGTCGGCATGACGGACAAAGCCTTCGAAGTGTTCCAGAAATACTCGGGTGGCATGAAACGCAAGCTCGCCCTGGCACGGGCGCTGTTAGCTGACCCGCCGATTCTGCTGCTGGATGAACCCACAACGGGGTTGGATGTGATTTCCTCCCGAAACATTAGAGAATTCATACGCAACGAGTTAGTCAAGAACTCGGGCAAGACTGTCCTCTACACAACGCACTACATTGAGGAGGCAGCGCAGATATGCGACCGCATCGCCGTCATGCACAAAGGACACTTCATCGCCATAGACACGACGGACGCACTCAAAGCAATGACCAAGAAAGGCGAGGCAGTGGACATTGTCGTGAAGAACATGTCAGAAGCGCAAATCAACGTGTTGAGGAATGTGAACAGCGTTGCCAACGTGACCGCTGAAGTGCAAGACTCAGTGCTTGGTCAAACACGTCTGCGGCTGCGCTTGGAGAGAAGTGAAGTGTTGCCGGACATTTTTGACTTCTTCTTCAAAGAAAAAATCAAAATCCTCAACTTCAAACAAGAAGAGCCCACGCTGGAGGATGCGTTCATCGAGTTGACGGGCCAGGGGGTTCAGGAATGACACTGACGCAGGAACTGGACAAAATCTACTTCTTCATGAAACGCGACATCCTCTCCTTCTCCACCTATAAGACAAACATTCTCCTCAGCGTCCTGAGCGCGTTCTTCGGAGCGCTGTCATACGCGTTTCTGGGCAACAGCGCCGTGTCGCAGACCGTCGTCGACCTCTACCACACAAGCTTCACCACATACCTCGTCATCGGCCTCGCCTTCAACACGTACCTATCCCAGAGCCTCACGTTGGTGCAGCGCACGATTAATCCGTGGTCGCTCGAAGAAGTCCTCGTCTCCCCCACCGGGCTATTCACGTTCATCGTGGGAAGCAGTCTATGGGGCTTCATCTGGAGCACCCTTGTCATTGTAATCTACCTCGCCGTCGGCGTCCTCGCCTTCGGAGTTGTCCTCAGCATAAACATCATCGGAACCATCCTCGTCGTGGCGCTGGGCATCGCCACCTTCACCGGGTTCAGCATGATCGGCGCAGGCATCCTCATCCTAACCAAGCAAGGCGACCCCGTCACGACGGTAATAACCATAGCCACAAACCTCTTCGGCAACGTGCTCTTCCCACCCCAGGTTATGCCCCCCGCATTGCAGGCTGTCTCCTATTTCGTGCCGCAGTACTACTTCTTCACGACCATCCGAGAAGTCTTGACAGGGGCAACGTTGATGTCCATCCTGCCCGACCTGCTCATCCTCATCGCAATGTGCGCAATAATCGTGCCGCTCGGCTACTTCGTCTATTCATGGTGCCTCAAAACCTCAAAGAAGAACGGCACCCTCTCGTGGTTCTAAAAGACTAAACGCCATAAATGAGTGCCAATCAGAAACTCTATGCGCGAACCAGAGAGGGATAGGTCACGAAGAACACGACGTCTCCTTGCGATTCAGCAAGAGGCTTTCCCAAAAAAGGTTAGGCTTGGTCAACAACAATCACGAATCCTTCAGAAGGCACACAGTCCACCAGGTGTGCTGTTCCGTCTGGGCAGTAGACTCGCTCGCCCTTCACAACTCTCTTGTAGCGTTCCCTGCAAGCTTTGAGTTGGGAACAACCATCGCAGTCTCTCGAAATCACGTCAGTCACCTCCCCTCGAACGAGGAGCAGGCAAAACAACAATTGGAAAGAGCTCACGGAATCTATGACTCCGAATGCACCGGATCTGAGCGACGTCGAGGTCAATTGCCAACATCCAATCAAGAATGTCCAAACCTTGGCCAGCTTCTAATGGCTTCTTCGCTCGATTTTCCAGTTTGTCCATCGCGTTCAACTCAGACCTAGAGGCGCGCGAAGAACCAGGGCTGCTCGACTTCGCGTTTTCCAGTTCCTTTCTTGCTTTTCTTTGAGCCCATTTCACTTCATCAAGGAATATGCTGCCAGGGGAGCTTATGAGGAATACCCAAATAGACTATAGGAGAACAAATATTCTATATAGACACCGTAGCTGCTTGAAACAGGCCAAAAGGCACGCTGACGCCAGAACATACCCAACAAAGCCCGAATTTGACGAACCGGCCGTTGCCAGACCGTGACCATCTGCTTCCAAAGACCAGACAAAGCTATACACCGAGCCTCAGAACGCCAGCTATGCACGGCTGCTTGTGACGACCAGCACAACCAACCAGCAAACCCAAGCGCAAACCAAACCAAAACCACACCAAACAACTCCAACACTAAGAAGATGTAGTGTATAAGCCTCTCTCACAACTACTAGCAGAGAAAAACACTACAGGAAACTCGCTGCAAACAACTTGTCAAAATACCGTCAACAACTACAACCACACGGAACCCCAAACACAAACAAAACCAAAAAACCAACCAACAACACAGCCCCACGTAACCGCGGCACGTAGGAAACGCTAACAACAACAAACAAAGAAAAAAACAAAACGACCACAGCATCGACAAGCAACATTATGGTGGGCCGGACCGGATTCGGACCGGCGACCTTCTGCACGTCAAGCAGATGTCCTAACCAGGCTAGACGACCGGCCCACGTTAACTTAGTTTACTTTTGTTTCCTGATATATAGCTACTTCGCTCTGCACGAAACACGCGGAGCTCGGGTCACGCCTGTGGGTTTGCTGAGGCCCTGGACGGGGGATTCTGGAGAAAAGAGAAAATGCAACCTCCTGTGAGTTTACATTTTTTCTCTTGTCCAGGACCCTTTCAGCCCCAAGATTGAGCGTATCTTCTCGTTTTTCGCTGTGTTTTTTGACTTTGTGTAGTCTGAGCTGAAAACTATTAAAACATTGTAAGTTAGGCATTCTCTTACAGGGCAAACAGGACTCGAAAACCGGAACAACTGTACCTCATCAGACG
>Ga0326726_10001839_pt1 | contig 19788 bp, 17 predicted proteins | sample MHFenrmetagenome_2_FD_207603 | JGI IMG/M metagenome (GOLD analysis project Ga0326726, IMG submission 207603) | Lab enriched peat soil microbial communities from Michigan Hollow, Ithaca, NY, United States - MHF15MN | ecosystem: Environmental > Terrestrial > Soil > Wetlands > Peat | place: USA... | reverse complement strand
ATCCGCTCCAGTGGGGTCGAATTCCCTGCCGAGGCGTCCCTCTTTCTGGCCGGTGCCCGGGCACGTGGCGTTGAAGGCCGGGGTCCTGCGTGAAGGGCTCCCCGCAAACCCCGTCAGGACCGGAAGGTAGCAGCGGTAGCGGGACGGTCCCTTGTATGCGGTCAACCTCGCTGGAGCCGGCGGCCCGGGACACGCAGGGAGAGTGCTGTCGGAGCAGGGTGCACGGTCCTACCCGTAGCTCGCGAAGCGAGCGGAGGCGCAGAAATCCCCGGAGATACACGGAGGGGATTTCTGCTAAATATCCTAATAAAACACTTTCCCCAGATATTTATCAGAATCGCTCCCTCGAGTGCTCGGCAGCGATTCTGCGGGTCGCTCCGGAATGCTTCGCCCTCCGCTCCCTGCCGGTCCCCTCTCCACGGACGGGGATCTTCGAGGCAACGTCCCTCGCCGCCTCGAGAGGGAAGTCAGTATCCCGCTTCTTTGAGCACCGCTGCGATCTCGGCCCGGCCCTTGTCGTCAACGGAAAGAAGCGGGAGCCGGGTCGGTCCGCCGTAGAATCCGCGCAGGTCCTGAGCGCATTTCAGCCCGGCGATGCCGTAGATCTCGACCAGCACCTTATTGAGGGGCACCAGGTCGAGTTGGAGGCCGCGGGCTTCATCCTTGGCTCCGGACTTGAAGAGGCGGAAGAGCTCGGCGCACATCTCCGGCACGGCGTTGGCCACGGCCAGGATCGCTCCGCAGGCGCCCATCTCGAGGCCGGGATAGACGACCTGGCCCGAACCCAGGAAATAGTGGAAGCCGCCGCGGACCTCCCGCACGACCTCGGCCAGGAACGACAGGCTGCCACCGCTCTCCTTGAGCCCGGCGATGTTGGGATGGGTGGCCAGGTCGATGACCAGGCGGGGATCGAGAGAGATACCGGTGTTCTGAGGCATGTTGTAGATGAGGACCGGATAGCGGCTGGCTTCGGCCACGGCCAGGTAATGGGCCTTGAGGGCCTCGCATGTCATCTTGGATTTGAAGTACGAGGGCGGGCGGACGAGGACGGCCTCGATGCCATGGACGGGCAGGCGCCCGGTGAATTCGATCGTGGCCTTGGTAGATTCGCGGGCGGTGCCGACCAGGATCTTCTTGTCGGGGGCGGCCGCCTCGAGCACCACCTGGACGAGCTCCAGCGATTCCTCATCCGTCAGAGAAACGCACTCGCCGGTCGAGCCAAGGACGAGATAGCCGGCTAATGCCGTCTCGTTGAGCCGGCGGACGTTGGCCCGGAGCTTGCGAGGATCGATCTCGTCCCCGGCGAACGGGGTCGTCAGCGCGACATAGACGCCTTCGAGCGGCTTGTTCAATGGCTCTCTCCTTTGCGCTGCTCGCGGACGGCCCGCTCGATCTCCCGGAGCTCCGCCTCGTTCAGCCCGAAGTAGTGGCCGACCTCGTGCAGGACGGTGTCGCGGACATGGTCCTTGATGTCCTCGTCCGACCGCGAGATCGATTCGATGGGTCTCTGATAAATGATGATGACATCGGGCGGATGGCTGTAGGAGGCCGGACTGCGGTGTGGGTAGGGGACCCCGTGATAAAGCCCCAGGAGGTTCGTCCCGGGCGGGCAGTCCTCCTCGACCATGACGTTGACGTTGTCGATGAGCTTGCGGAACTTGACCGGGATCTCGTCCAGGGCCTCGGCCACCAGGGCCTCGAACCTGTCGCGGTCCAGGGCGGGGCGAAAGGGGCTCCGGCCGAACGGGTTCGGACGTCGGCTCACTTCTCGATGCCCTCCCGGGCTTTGACGCCCCGGTCGTAGTAGTGCTTGACCGCGCTCATTTCGGTGACCAGGTCGGCCCGCTGGATGAACGAGGCCGGGGCATACCGTCCGGTCAGGACGAGCTCGACGGCGGCGGGACGCTGGTCGATGAAGGCGAGGACCTCCGCCTCGGGCAGGATCTTGAGATGGACGGCCGTGTTGACCTCGTCGAGGACGACGATCCGGTAGGTCCCGGACAACATGGCTTTGCGGGCCCGGGCCAGGCCGGTCCCGGCCCGCGCGACGTCCTCGTCGTCGGGGCCGCCCGTGACCGTAACGAAGCCCTCCCGGCCGAACTGTTCGATGGTGACGAGCGGGGCCAGCTTCTCGGCCGCCTCGATCTCCCCGGTCGGCTGGGCTTTGAGGAACTGGGCGATATACGTGCGGAAGCCGCGGCCGGCGGCCCGGAAAGCCAGGCCCAGGGCGGCGGTCGTCTTGCCCTTTCCGTTCCCCGTGTAGACTTGGACGTAACCGGTCATCCCGTCTATTGTTGAACAATCCCCGGCTTCTGTCAAAGACCGGGAACCGGGTTCTCGAAAATGGGGACGCTCTTATTTTTCGGCCTGTCCCGGTCAAACGAAGGTCGATGCCCTGAAAAATAGAAACGTCCCCATTTTCCGCGTCCCCGATTTCCATGCTATAATCGCCGCATGCTCGACCCGAAATTCGTCCTGGAAAACCTGGAATCCGTTCAGAATAGGCTGGCGGCCCGCGGCCCCCGGATCAGCCTGGACGAGCTCGTCCGCGTCTCCCGGGACAAGAAGGACGTCCTCAAGAAGGCCGAAGATCTCCGGGCCGTCCGGAACAAGGCCTCCGAAGAGGTCTCCCGGCTGAAAAAGGCCGGCCAGGATGCGTCCGCGATCATCGCCGAGATGCGGACGGTCGGCGACGAGATCGCCGGGCTCGAAGAGCGGCTCAAGACCATGGACGAGGAGATCCGATCGACGCTCCTCAATCTCCCCAACGTTCCTCACGACTCCGTCCCCGTCGGGAAGAGCTCCGAGGATAACGTGGAAGTGCGGCGTTGGGGCGGCCGGCCCGAGTTCGGCTTCAAGCCCCAAGCCCACTGGGACGTCGGCGAGAAGCTCGGCATCCTGGACTTCGAGCGAGCGGCCAAGATCACAGGGTCCCGGTTCACGGTCTATTTCGGGCCCGGGGCCCGGCTCGAGCGGGCCCTCATCGCCTTCATGCTCGACCTGCATACGCGCGAGCGCGGCTTCACCGAAGTGCTGCCGCCCTTCATCGCCAACGCCGAGAGCCTGACCGGCACCGGCAACCTGCCCAAGTTCAAGGAAGACCTGTTCAAGCTCGAGGGGTTCGACTGGTACCTCATCCCGACGGCCGAGGTGCCCTTGACGAACATCTATCGGGGCGAGATCCTTGACGGCGGCGCGCTGCCGACCCGCTTCGTGGCCACCACGCCTTGCTTCCGCAGCGAGGCCGGCTCCTACGGCAAGGACGTCCGCGGCCTCATCCGCCAGCACCAGTTCAACAAGGTCGAGATGATGATCTTCAGCCGGCCGGAGTCGTCCTTCGACGAGCTCGAGTACATGACGGCCTCGGCCGAGGAGGTCCTGAAGCGGCTCGGCCTGCACCACCGGGTCGTCCTGCTCTGCACCGGCGACATGGGCTTCGCCAGCGCCAAGACCTACGACCTCGAGGTCTGGATGCCCAGCCGGGACGGCTTCATGGAGATCTCGTCCTGTTCGAACTGCCTGGACTTTCAGGCCCGCCGGTCCAATATCCGGTTCAAACGCGAGGCCAAGGGCCGGACCGAGTTCACGCACACCCTCAACGGCTCGGGGCTGGCCGTCGGCCGGACCGTGAGCGCCATCCTGGAGAACTATCAGCAGGCCGACGGCTCGGTCGTCATCCCCGAGGCCCTGCGGCCCTATATGGACGGGCTCGAACGCATCTCAGCGCCGAAAAAATAGATCGACGGAGGGATGGCCGAGTGGTTGAAGGCGGCGGTCTTGAAAACCGCTTTCCGGTCCTCCGGAACGGGGGTTCGAATCCCTCTCCCTCCGCCATTGTCGCTTTCCTTAGTGGGGTGGACATCGGGGGCCACGGGAAGGTCCCCAGGCCCGCTCTCAAGAAGGCCTTCGAATCGATGGGCCTCAGGGACGCGAGGACGGTCCTCAGGCTCATGAAAGGTCGGACATGACCATGTCCAAGCCCCTCAAATGGCTGATCATCGTGGTCCTCGTCGCCGGCGGATGCGGTCTTTTCTTCTTTACCAGGATGTACCGCGAAGACATCAAGGAGCTCAAGGGCTTCCTGGCCGCATACGATCGTTTTGACAAGGCCCTGTCCGCCTCCACGGATCTCGGCCGGACCGACGGGCCCCGTCAAGCCCGGGAGGCCCTAGCCGAGCTTCAGACGGCCGCGGCGATGCGGCTCTCCTCGCTGATCAAGAATGACGGCGAGCTCATGGCCATGGCCCGCGAGATCGCGGAGTTGGCGGAAAAGGAGGTCCAAAGCCGGGAGGGCTCGTCCGGGGAAGAGCCGATCGCCCAGAAAGAAAAGAGGAAGGCGGCCTTGGCCCGCTTTCTGGAGATGGCGGGAACGAACGGCCGCGACGGCCGGTAAGGTGAGTAAGGAGCGACAGCAATGCGTTCTGAAGCCAGGGACCGGGAACGGAAGCTGGCCGACCTGCCGAACATCGGCAAGAAGACGGCGACCCAGCTCGAGAAGATCGGGATCACCACCTGTGAGGATTTCCTGAAGCGGGACCCCTACGACGTCTTCCACGAGCTGAGGTCGAAGGTCGACAAGACCCTCTGCCGTTGCGCTCTGGCCGGCATTGTCGGGGCCAAAACCGGCCAGGCTTGGCATAAGGTGACAAAGGCGTCGGCCGCGGAATACGAGAAGCGCCACCCCGGCCACCGCTGGGGCCCCTGCTGACTTTGGCAGGCCTCTATGCTAAAATAGCCCGGTTCCCCGACCGCGGAGAGGTGCTGGAGTGGTCGATCAGGAACGCCTGCTAAGCGTTTGCCCTGGCTCAAACCGGGGCCGCGGGTTCGAATCCCGCCCTCTCCGCCATTTTTCTCTCCCGCCGCTCCTCATGTCTTGACTTTGAGTTCATGTTCCCCTAGATTTGGGGCCGATGCTATTCATCCCCGACAGACTCCGGCCTGCTCCTCTATCCCCGACCGGAAGCGAAAGGCATGCCTCATGACCATGAAGCGTCGGTCCCCGGCCCCGCTGGCCCTTCTCGTCCTGGCCTTCGTCGCGGCGGGCGCCACATGCGCCAAGCCGCGCCAAGGTTCTTCGTATGAGACGCTCCGCAAGACCTTTGCCGATCCCCCGGCCGAGTATCGCAGCGCCCCGCTCTGGGTTTGGAACGACGACATGACCAAGGATGAGATCAAGCGCGACCTCGGAGAATTCAGGGCCCGCGGCATCGGCGGGGCGTTCATCCATCCGCGCCCGGGCTTGATCACGTCCTATCTGTCCGACAGGTGGATGTCTCTTTGCGCCTACGCGGTCGAGACCGGCAAGAGCCTGGGCCTCAAGATCTGGATCTATGACGAGAATTCCTATCCCTCGGGCTTTGCCGGCGGCTACGTCCCGGCGGCCATGCCCGACGCGGTCCGCTCCGGGCTGCGGATGAGGAGGTCCGAGGGCAAACCGCCGGCTTCCGACCCCTCGGCGATCGCCGTTCTGCGGCGGACGCTGACCGGGTTCGAGGACCTCACCGGCAAGCCCATGCCGCGCGGGGGCGACGGGGCGACCTATTATGTCTTTGACATCGTCCGTCAGGCCCCCTCGCCCTGGTACGGCGGCTTCACCTATGTCGACCTGATGCGCAAGGACGTCACCGAGAAGTTCCTCGACGTCACCCTGAACGCTTACAAGCGCGCGATCGGGTCGGAGTTCGGCGCGACCGTTCCCGGCGCCTTCCAGGACGAGGCCGAGATCGCCCCGCCCGGCGGGACCGACACCGTCAATTACACCCCGGTCCTGTTCCAGGCCTTCCTGATCCGCCGCGGCTACGACCTGCGCTCGAACCTCGTCAGCCTCTATGAGCCGGTCGGCAGCTGGAAGCGCGTCCGGCACGATTTCTACAGCACCCTCCTCGAGCTCTTCCTCGAGAATTGGGCCAAGCCCTATTACGCCTACTGCACCGACAACAAGCTCATCTTCACCGGCCACTATTGGGAGCACGAGTGGCCGCGGCCACGCGTCGGGCCGGACAGCCTGGCCATGGCCGCCTATGCCCACATGCCGGGCATCGACATTCTGATGAACGATTACTCGAACGCCGTCGACGCCCAGTTCGGCAACGCCCGGTCCGTGCGCGAGATCCGCAGCTCGGCCAACCAGCTCGGCCGGGAGCGGACGATGTCGGAGACCTACGGCGCCAGCGGCTGGGACCTGACCTTCGCCGACCAGAAGAGGATCGGCGACTGGGAATATGCGCTGGGCGTCAATTTCCTCACCCAGCATCTGTCCTATGTCACGATCAAGGGGGCCCGCAAGCGCGATCACCCGCTCTCGTTCTCCGATGTCGAGCCGTGGTGGCCCCTTTACAACACCCTGGCCGACTACTTCGGGCGCCTGTCGGCGGCCATGAGCCTGGGCCAACAGGTCAACCGGGTCCTGGTCATCGAGCCGACGACGACCGCCTGGATGTATTATGCGCCCGCCGCGGAATCGGACGATTTCCGGTCCATCGGCCGGGATTTCCAGGCTTTCGTCAACCTCCTCGAGGCGGAACAGATCGAATATGACATCGTCAGCGAGAAGACCCTCCAGGAATTCGGCTCGACCAGCCACGCCCGGCTCACCGTCGGCGCCCGCTCCTACAGCCTGGTCATCCTGCCGCCGGGCCTGAGGAATCTCGAGAGCACGACCGTCACGCTGATCCGCGATTTCCTCATCCGGGACGGCCATATCGTCTCCTGGGTCACGCCGCCCGATTACGTCGACGGCCTGCCCACGGAGGACCTCCGCCAGCTCCAGACCTCCTTCGGCGACCGCTGGATCAACTCCGGTCCCGGGCCCGGATTCGACAAGGTCCGGCAGTTCGCGCCCCCGGCCATCACGTTCTCCGGCGTCCGGGCCGGGGCCATGCTCTTTCACCAGCGCCGCGAGTTCGACGGCGGCCAGCTGGTGCTCGCGGTCAACACCGGGACCGAGGCCGGCGTCGCTGGGGCCATGACCCTGGCCGGAGGATCGGCCGAGGAATGGGATCCTTTCAGCGGCCGGGTCAAGCCGATCCCGTTCAAGCGCCGCGGCGACAAGGTCGAGGTCGCCTTTGACTTGCCCGCCAAAGGCAGCCTCCTCGTCTGCGTCAGGGACGAACGCGCGAAGCCCCCGGCCGTCCCTCCGGCCCTGGCCTGGGAGGAGCTCGCCGCCGACGGGTCGGCCACGGTCGAGGCGCTATCGCCCAACGTGCTGACCCTCGACTACTGCGACCTGACGATCGCCGGCAAGACCGAGAAAGACCTTTATTTCTATGACGCCCAGAAGAAGACCTTCCAGGCCCAAGGCCTGCCCCGGAACCCCTGGGACTCTGCCGTTCAATACAAGACGAACATCGTGGACCTCAACAAGTTCCCGGCCAACTCGGGCTTCGAGGCCACGTTCTGGTTCCGGGCCGCGAAGGACGACGCCCGCGACTTCGCCGACCTCAAGGCGGTGGTCGAACGGCCGGACCTGTTCAAGGTCTTCATCAACGACCGGGAGATCGCGGCCATTCCGGGCGAGTGGTGGCTCGACCGGGCCTTCGCCGTCTATGCCGTCGGCGATCGGATCGTCTCCGGCCTGAACAAGCTCACGGTCAAGGCCAGGCCGTTCACGATCCACAGCGAGCTCGAGCCGGTCTATCTCCTCGGCGGCTTCCGCCTGGCCTCGATCGCCCGCGGCTTCGAGCTGAGGCCGCCCGCCCCGCTCGGCGCCGGGGCTTGGAACGCCCAGGGCTGGCCGTTCTACGGCGCAGCCGTCCGGTACACCAAGGCGTTCAATGTCCCGGACGCCGCGGCCGGCGCCTCGTACCGGGTCCGGCTCGGGTCCTGGCTCGGCGCGACGGCCGAGGTCTTCGTCGGCGGCCAGAGGGTCGGCCAAGCGGCCTTCCCGCCTTTCGAGGTCGACCTCGGCTCTCTCCCGGCGGGCCGGGCCGAGATCTCGGTCGTCGTCTACGGGACCCTGAGGAACACGCTCGGGCCGTTCCATAACAGCCCTCCGCTCGGCCGGGCCTGGCCCGGGTCCTTCCAGCAGGGGGCCAAGGGAGGCCGCCCCCCCGGATCGGACTATGCCTCGGTCGCCTATGGCCTGTTCGAGGATTTCCATCTGATGAAAGGCGCGGCCCGCTGAAGGCCGTGATGAAGGGCAGAAGCTGCTCATGACCCACGCCGTCGGATTCGATAACGCCCACTACCTCGAGGAACAGAAGAAGGCCATCCTCGGGCGGCTGACCCGTTTCCCGAACAGGCTTTACCTCGAATTCGGGGGCAAGCTATTCTTTGATTATCATGCCGCCCGGGTCCTGCCCGGGTACGATCCCAACGTCAAGATGAAGCTCCTCCAGGAGCTGCGGAGCCAGGCCGATTTCCTGCTCTGCATCTATGCCGGCGATATCGAGCGGAGGAAGATCCGGGCCGACTTCGGCCACACCTATGACGTCGATGCCATGAAGCTCATCGACGACCTGCGCGAGTGGGGCATCCTCATCCGGGCGGTCGTCATCACCCGGTTCGACAATCAGCCCGCCGCCCGGATCTTCAAGAACAAGCTCGAGCGGCAAGGCATCCGGGTCTACACCCACAGCTTCACCAAGGGCTATCCCACGGACGTCGATGTCATCGTCAGCGACGAGGGCTACGGGGCCAACGATTACATCGAGACCGAGCACCCGCTGGTCATCGTCACCGGGCCGGGGCCGGGCAGCGGCAAGCTGGCCACCTGCCTGTCCCAGCTCTATCACGAGCACCGCCGGGGCCTGGCCACGGGCTACGCCAAGTTCGAGACCTTCCCGATCTGGAACCTGCCCCTCAAGCACCCCGTCAACGTGGCCTACGAGGCGGCCACGGCCGACCTCGGCGATTTCAATCTTGTCGATCCGTTCCACCTCGAGGCCTACGGCAAGGTCGCGGTCAATTACAACCGGGATGTCGAGGTCTTCCCGGTCCTCAAGCGCATCATCGAGAAGATCACCGGGGAGACGTCCTTCTACAAGTCGCCGACCGACATGGGCTGCAACGCCGCGGGCTTCGGGATCATCAACGACCAGGTCGTGCGTGAGGCGGCCCTGCAGGAGCTCATCCGGCGCTATTTTCGGTATTCCTGCGAGTACACTCTGGGTTTCGTCGAGAAGGAGACCGTCCAGCGGGCCGAGCTGCTGATGAAGGAGCTCGGGGTCAAGCCGGAGGACCGTTCTGTGGTCGTCGCCGCCCGGCGGGCGGCCGAAGAGGCCCGGCAGGCGGGCAAGGGGAACAAGGGCGTCTTCGTCGGCGCGGCCCTCGAGCTGCGCGACGGCACGATCGTCACCGGCAAGAACTCGCCCCTGATGCATGCCGCGGCGGCCCTCATCCTCAACGCCGTCAAGACCCTGGCCGAGATCCCCGACAAGATCCCGCTGCTCTCGCCTTCGATCATCGAGTCGGTCGGCGCCCTCAAGATGAGCGTCTTCGGGGCCGAGGCCGTCAGCCTCGACCTGTCCGAGGTCCTGACCTCTCTCGCCATCAACGCGGCCACCAATCCCATGGCCCACCTGGCCCTCGAAAGGATGAGCGCCCTCCGGGGCTGCGAGGTCCATATCACCCACATCCCGACGCCTGGCGACGATTCCGGGCTGCGCCGCTTCGGCATCAATCTGACGACGGACCCCAATTTCGCCAGCAAGCATCTTCTGGCGAGCTGACGGAGGACGACGTGAGCCCTGTTTCTCTGAAGACCGTGAAGGCCCGGCAGCAGACCTTCAAGCGGAGGCACCCGTTGCGCCGGGAGGCTCTGTTCCTCGGCCTGGCCGGCCTGGCCTACGCCGCCAGCTCCGCGATCCTGGCCATCGTCGGCAACATCCCGATGGCTCCCGTCATCGCCGGCATGGACGTCGATAATTACTACGCCTGGGAGATCGTCTTCATCCTGCCGCTCATCTTTGCCGTCTGGATCCTGTCGTCGGGCGTGCTCTTGGCCCTCGGGCGGAAAGGCTGTCACCGCAGCGACGTTCTCGTCCGCGCCGCCCGGGCCTGGGGCGGGCCGCTCTTCCTGGCCTGGGTCCCGTCGGCCGTCGAGGCCGGCTTCGCGGCCGCGGGCATGGGCCAGCCGGAATGGGTGGATATCCTGTCGCCGCCGGGGCCGTGGCAAACCCTGTATCTGGCCATTTACGCCGCCGCGGGGGTCTGGACCCTGGTGAAGCTCGTCCAGGCCGCGAGGACGATCCATAAAAAGTCGTGGGCGTCGGCCATCTCGACCGGGCTGGCGGCCGCGGTCGTGGCCATCGGGGTCTTTGTCCTGTTCGTCCGCTGATCGTGGGGCGGCGAGGGTGGCCGCAGCGACGAACGGACCGGAGGGTGTGACCATGCCCGAGAATGATCGTCTGACCAATCTCGTGATCCGCGAATTCCGCCCCGGCGACTATGACCGGGTCATGTCCCTGTGGGCCGAGGGCGGGCTGCCGCTCAAGCCCCAGGGCCGGGACAGCCGGGAGAATATCGGGAAGCAGATCGCCCGGCCGAACGTGCGCTTTCTCGTGGCCGAGGCGGGCGAAGGCGGAGAGGTCGTCGGGACCGTGCTGGCCACGCACGATGGGCGCAAAGGCTGGATCAACCGTGTCGCCGTCGACCGCCGCCTGCGGCGAAGAGGTCATGGCGTCGCGCTCGTCCGGGCCGCCGAAGAATGGCTCGAGTCCCAGGGCATGGACATCTTGGCCTGTCTCATCGAGGAAGACAACGCGGCGTCCATGGCCGTCTTCGAGAAACTCGGTTACACGAAGCATCCGGAGATCATCTACTTCGCCAAGCGCAAATACCCTGGCGTGTAGTAATACGCCTGGGCTCAGAAGCTCGTGACGACGAGCTTGAAGGCGCGGCGGCCGGCCTCGGTTTCAGCGAACAAGCGCGGGATGTCGTCGAGGCGAATTTCGGTCAGCCAGTCCCGGACCTTGAAACGGCCGGACTCGAGCCAGCTCAGCGCGATCGGATAATCGCCGGCGGCGAAGTTGGAGCTGGTCGTGATCCGCCGCTCACCGCTGAGCCTCATGAAGTTCACGGCGAACTCCCGGTCGTGAACGGCCATGTTGACCAGGGTCCCTTTCTTGGCCAGGAGCCCCAGCCCGAGATCGAAGCTCTCCCGGCCGCCGACGCTGTCAAAGACCGTGCCGAAGCCGTCCGGGGCGAAGGCCCGGAGCTCGGACGCCAGCTCCCGGGCTGTCTTGTTTCCCGCGTCGACCACGCGGTCGAATCCGGCCTTCCGGGCGAGGTCGAGCGCGGCGGCCGCGATGTCCGTGACGATGACCGAGCCGGCGCCGAGGACGCGGGCCGCCTGGGCGATGCCGTGGCCGGCCGGGCCGGCGCCCATCATGAGGACCGGCCAGCCCCGCTCGATGTCGCCTTGATGGGCCACGTGGACGCAGACGGCCAGGATGTCCATCATGGCCGCCTCGCCGAAGCTCAGATCGTCGGGGATGACGTAACAGCCGCTGGCCCAGGCCGGAACGTACTCGGCGTAGGCGCCGGGATAGAACTCGCGTTGGCCCCAGCCTTGCCCGTGCCCCATATGGACGGTGTTCGGGCAGAGCTGGGTCCGCCCGGCCCGGCAGTCGGGACAGACGCCGCAGACCTTCGAACACATCGGGGCCACCCGGCGGCCGAGCAGGCCGGCGTTCTTTTCGTCGAGCACCGCCACGACCTCTCCGGCGAATTCGTGGCCGAGCACGATGCCCGGCGGGTTGTCGACGTGCCTGCCCAGCGTGTGCAGGGCCCAGGGATTCTCGCCGGCGTAGTAGCGGAAGTCCGAGCCGCAGACGCCGCAAGCCGCAACCTTGATGAGGAGGAGGTCGGAGTCCCCGTACGAGTCGATGGGCCAGATGGGAACGTCCCGCAGGACCAGTCGCCGGGGCGATTCGAGAACGACGGCCTTCATCCGCGGCGGGATGGCGCTCGGTGTGATCATGGGACCTTCTAGACTCCGGAATAGGCGGAAAAGCCCCCGTCGACGGGGATGATCGCGCCGGTGACGAACGAGGATGCCCCGGACACGAGCCAGATGAGGACGCCGGCCAGGTCCTGTGGCGCGCCGAAGCGGCCGAGCGGCGTGTGGGCGATGACCGCCTGACCTCGGGCCGTCAGTCCGCCCGTCCTCTCGTCGGTGAGAAGGAAGCGGTTCTGGTCGGTCAGGAAGAAGCCGGGGGCGATGGCGTTGACCCGGATGTGCAGCGGGGCCAGGTGGGCTGCTAGCCAGGCCGTGAGATTTGATACGCCGGCCTTGGCCACCGAATAGGCCGCCACCTTGGTCAGCGGTCTCGACGCAGTCATCGACGAGATATTGACGATCGTCCCGCCGCCGCGGCGGGCCATCTCCCCGCCCAGGACCCGGCAGGGGAGCAGGGTGCCCAGGAGGTTCAGGTCGAGGACCCGCCGGAGGTCCGCGACCTCCAGGTCGAAGATCGTCCGCGCGGTCCCGGAGCCCCCCAGGAGATCGTCCGGCCCGGCCATCTCTTTGGAAGTCGTCGCCGCCGGCGCGTTGCCGCCGGCCGCGTTGACCAGGATGTCGAGGCCGCCGAATTCCTGGGTCACGCGCGCCGCCGCCCGCGCCAGGGCGGCTTCGTCAAGGACGTCGCAGGCGAGGCCGATGGCCCGGCCGCCCGCCGCGGTCACCCGGCCGGCCGCAGCCACGGCGGCGGCCTCACGGATATCCAAAATAGCCACGGCCGCGCCGCGCGCGGCCAGGGCCTGGGCCATGACCCCGCCAAGGATGCCGCCTCCTCCGGTGACCACGGCGGTCTTCCCGGCCAGTTCGAATAGTTCGTCGGTCATGACAGCACCTCGTTGGCCGCCCGTTCGGCCAAGCCTTAGCGCAACAGGATCTAGAGGTTGGCGATCCCTGCCGCGACCCGGCCCCTGGCCCTACTCTAGACGGAGGCTGGACGGATTGTCAACCGCCGCCGCGGTGCCCTAGTGGCTTCATTGGCATGGCCGCCCGGCCGGCGATATCGTGCCGCGTAAGGTCCATTTCGAGGTCTGAGACGTCTAGGCCACTTTATTTTTCATCGAAAATCCTATAAAATGACTCGGAATTAATCATTCCGAGGAGACGGAACCGCATGAAACCCCGAGAGATCGTTCCCGATGTCCTTTATGTGGGCGCCCAGGACTTTGACCGCCGGCTGTTCGACGGCCTCATCCCCCTGCCCGACGGCACGAGCTACAATTCCTACCTCGTCCGCGGCCGGAACAAGATCGCTCTCATCGACTCCGTGGAGCCGGCCAAGGTTCACGTTCTCGAGGCCTATCTCGAGGACGTGCACAGGATCGACTATATCATCTCCAACCACACCGAGCAGGACCATTCGGGGAGCATCCCCTGGCTCCTGACCCGCTATCCGCAAGCCATCGTCCTGGCCTCCGAGACGGCCAAGCCCATGCTGGCCGACCATCTGGGGATCGACCCGGCCCAGATCCGGACCGTGGCCGACGGCGAGAGACTGGACCTCGGCGGCAAGACCCTGCGTTTCATCTATACGCCCTGGGTCCACTGGCCCGAGACGATGTCGACCTACCTCGAGGAGGACCGGATCCTCTTCAGCTGCGATTGGTTCGGTTCCCACCTGGCCCAGACCGACCTGTTCGTCGATTGCGTCGACTGCATCAAGGCCGAGGCCAAGCGGTACTACGCCGAGATCATGATGCCGTTCCGCAAGATCATCCTGAAGAACCTGGACAAGATCAAGGACCTCGAGATCCGGCTGACCGCCCCGAGCCACGGCCCGATCTATCGCGACCCTCAGTCCGTGATCCAGGCCTACCGCGACTGGACCGACGACAAGCCTCACAACACGGTCGTCATGCCCTGGGTGAGCATGCACGGCTCGACGGCTATCATGGTCGAGCATCTGACCACGGCCTTGGTCGAGCGCCGCGTCGAGGTCCTGCCGTTCAACATGGCCACGGCCGACATCGGCCAACTGGCCATGGCCCTGGTCGACGCCGCCACGATCGTCGTCGCCTGCCCGACGGTCCATGTCGGCCCGCACCCGGCGGTTTTCAACGGCGTCGTCCTGGCCAATGCCCTGCGCCCCAAGGCCCGCTTCGCCGCGATCATCGGCAGCTACGGCTGGGCCGGGAAGATGGTCGACACGATCAAAGGGGCGATGCCGAATCTCAGGGTCGAGCTGCTGCCCTCGGTCATCGCCAAGGGGCTGCCGAAGCCGTCCGACCTCCAGGACATCGACGCGCTGGCCGGGGTGATCGCGGCCAAGCACAAGGAACTGGGCCTGATCTAGCCTGGCCATTCGTCAAAACGCCAGGCCCGCTAGCGTCCGGCCAGGACGTCGACGATCTTGACGCTCCCCGAAGGCAGGGGATAGGTGCGGATGGCCCTCAAGGTGACCCAGCGGCGTCTAGTTCCGGGCTTGAACTCTTCGTTGCGGATGTGGCACCGGTAGGCGTGGAGCGTCACTTCGAAGCGCGTATAGGCGTGCCGGACGGTCGTCAGCCGGCGGACGTCCTCGATCTTGATCCCCAGCTCTTCCCGGATCTCCCGTCGGAGGGCGGGGACCAGACCCTCACCGGGCTCGACTTTCCCGCCGGGGAACTCCCAGAGGCCGGCCAGCAGCCCTCCCGCCGGTCTTTGCTGCAGCAGGAACCGGCCGTCCTTCTCGATCACGGCGACGACAACCTCGATCCGCTCGAGCCTGAGCGTCTTCGGCCGGGGGATCAGTTCCTGGATCCCTTCGCGGGCTGCCCGGCAGAACGGGCGCACCGGGCAGGCCAGGCACTGAGGGTTACGGCTGCGGCAGACGAGCGCTCCGAGCTCCATCATAGCCTGATTGAAATCTCCCGGCTCTCGCGCGCTAAAGACCGTCTCCAGGAAGGTCCATAGGGACTTGTCGACGCGGGGTTCCGCCGGCCCGTTGAGTCCCAGGACCCTCATCAGGACCCGCCGGACGTTGGCGTCGATGACGGGCAGCGGCCGGCCGTAGGCCAGGCTCAGCACGGCGGCGGTGGTATAAGGGCCGAAGCCTGGGAGACGCCTCAGGACGGATTCGTCGCCGGGGACCTTCGCGCCATGTTCGGCGGCCATGCGCTTGGCCGCCGTGTGGAGGTTTCTCGCCCTCTGATAATAGCCGAGGCCCTGCCACTCTCTGAGGACTTTTCGCAACGGGGCCCGGGCCAGGCTTCGGACATCGGGAAAGACCTCCATCCAGCGCTCGAAATAGGGGAGGACGGCCGGTACAGTCGTCTGTTGGAGCATGATCTCCGAGACCCAGATCGGGTAGGCCTCGCGGGTCCGGCGCCACGGCAGGTCCCGCCGGTGGGCCCGATACCAGGCCAGAAGCCGGGCCGCAAAGTTACTTTTTCTCAGCGGGCTTCTCTTCCGCTTTCGGCGGGACGGCCTGCCAGTCCTTAGCCTCCTTGGGCCAGTCCTGAAGGAACGATGGGTCGACGAGCCAGAGATAAGCGAGTCCCGGGCTCTTGACGGCCACTTGCTTCTTCGCCGCGTCCTCGCGTCCGACCGTGAGGACGATCTCCTTGGCCTGGCCTTGCGCGTCCTTGGCCCGGATGCGGATCTCGGCCCCGTGCGCGAGGCCGTAGGCGGCCAGCGGGCCGGGCGCGTCGACGAAGGCCGTGGCTTCGAGGCCCTCGATCTTGCGGAGGAAGTCCTCGACCTTGGCGCGGTCGGCCTCGATTTTAGCGGGGCCCTCGAGGACCCACTTGTCCGTGTCGCCCGCCTTCTCCTTGACCGCCGCGATCTCGACGCCGTCGTGCTTCAGGGCCACCCGGTCCGCATCCCAGGAATAGAAATCGGCGATCTTCTTCTCCCGCATCTCTTCGGCCTTGCGGTCGAGATCGGCCAGGAGCGTCCCCTCGAACGTGATGATCTTGGTTGACGGGGAGGTCGTCGCGTATTGGTTCTCGCCTTTCTTGTGCAAGGCGAAGACGATCTCCTGGCTCTTGGCGGGCAGGGACAAGGCCACCTCATAGTCGGGCTTGTCGAGGCCGAACTCCTTGAGCGTAGCTGCGTTCTTCGTTTCGGCCACGAAGGCCTTGGCCCGGAGGCCCGACAGCGATTCGAGTAGGGATTCGATCTTGCCCTTGGCCGCGACCGATGCGACGGGGGCCTTGAGGACCCAGCCGGAGTCCACCCGGTCCGCCTGCCAGGCGGCGTCCTTGGCCTTGGCCTTCACCCGGATGCTTTTGACGTCGTCGGCCGTGAACTTGAAGACGTCCTTCACGCGGAAATCGAAGACCGGCTTGTCGAGCGTCGTCTTGAGTGTCGAGGAGAGGAGGACGATCCGCGGGTCATCCTCGCGCTTGGCGAAGAGACTCTTGTCGAGCGGGTTCTCCATGCCGACGAGGAGCCGGATGGGCGCGTCCTGGCCCTTGAGCCAGATCGAAACCTGCGTCGTCGGGATCTCGTAGGCCTTGGGGTCCTTGGCCTCCTTCTCGACGACGCGCTCGATCCTGAGGGAGGCCAGCGCGCCGGCCAGGCTGTTCGCTTCCGACTCGTCGGCGGCGGCCTGGAGCGGTGAGGTCAGGCGCCAGGAGCCGGCCTCGTCCCGCTCGATGGCGAGCGTTTCGGGGCCGCGGACGAGACTGATCTTGTGAATGTCCCCGGCCGTGACGCTGATCAGGCTGTTCGACGCCTCCTCGGCGGTCTTCTTGGCCGCGCCATTCTTGTCGAAATAAAGGACCGCGGCCAGCAGAACGGCGAAGACCCCAAGCAAGATCAGGGTCGTCTTGATCTTCACAAGGACCTCCGGCGGGCCCAGACGGAGACGCCGAGCAGGAGAACGGCCAGCGGCAGGATCACGATGCTGACGAGGAAGAGCAGCCGCCCTTGCGACGCGGTCAGCTGGATCGTCCGCGGCATCTGGGTCTTCGGCTGGATCGAGATGAGGTCGGATTCCTCGGTCAGCCAGTTGGCGACGTTGAGGAAAAAATTGCCGTTGCCGGACAGCCCGTAGTAGTGGTTCTTGGCGAAATCGGAGTCGCCGATGACCGCCAGCCGGGCCTCCTTCTCTTCGGCCGGCTTGGCCGTCCCTGCGGGAGCCGGCTGGCCTGGCTTGGCGGCTTCGGGCGCCGCGGCGGGGGGGACGGGCTTGGTCTTGAAGGTCGCTACGGCCGCGAGACCGATCGGGCCTTGACGGTCCTTGCCCGCGTCGAACTTGACCTCTTTCTGGTCGAGCTCGTGCTCGGACCAGGAATTGGGGCTGGTCTTGGCCAGGATGGTCACGGTGGCGCCTTCGGGCTTGGTCTCGCCGGCCTCGACCGACCGGGCGTAGGGGAAGAACGTGGCATAGGAGAACTTCGACGTGATGGCGTGCGGTTCGTACTCGGTGACGACGGGCATGAAATAATCGCCGCCGAGCAGGCGCGAGACGGTGTCGACCACGAGGTCGTTCTCGAGCTTGATGCCGTATCCGGCCAGGAACGCCGGCAGGGTCGTCTCCGTCTCGGGATCGACCAGGAACAGGCAGCGGCCGCCGCCGGCGATATACGTCTTGAGCGTCTCGTATTCGTTGGGGACGAGGTCCTTCTGCGGCCCGGCGACGACGAGCAGGGCGCAGTCCTTGGGGAAGCGGTCGGACAGGGCCAGGGTCTGCTTCTTGACCTCGTAGCCGAGCTTTTCGAGCTCGGCCTTGAGCGCCGAGTAGCCGTTATCGCCCGAATCCTCGACCGATTGCTCGCCGTGGCCCTCGAGGAAGTAGAGGACCTTCTTCTGCGCCCGGGTGGCCTTGATCAGGGCGTTGGTGAGGTCCTCCTCGGTGGCCGTCGTGATGCGGCCTTCTTTGTCCCCGGCCTCGATGACGGTCGTCCCGTCCTGGGTGACGCCGTAGCGCTTGACCAGCCCGGGGTTCTTGTCGGGATCGATGAACTCGTACTTGACCCGGGCCGAGTGGTAGGCATAGAGCTTGAGCAGGTTCTCCATGGCCGCCTGGGCGCCGGTGCCTGAACGGAAGAAGGCCTTGAAGTCGACGTCCGTCTTAAGGGCCTTGAGCACGGTGAGGGACTGGTCGGACAGACTGTGGAGTTTGGCCGCGGTGAAGTCCCAACGGTGATTATGGTTGGCCAGAAAATAGTTGGCCAGGCCGAAGATGGCCAGGACCAGGACCACGATCAAAGCCAGGTTGCCGGAATAGAGCAGCGATCTCCGCTGGAACTTCTGGGCCAGCGCCCCGCGGTTGAGGACGATGGTGCCGGCCAAGGCGAGGACGCCGAGAGCGGCGATGATCAGGGCGGCGGTCTTGGTCTGGGGCCAGACGGCTAAGAGGATGAGGCCGAGAGCGATGAGGCCCGCCGCGGCGAGGTTGAGATACTTTTTGAGCGCGTCCATGTCTTACCTCCAGCGCCTGGACTGGACGACCGAGTGGGCGAGGAAGAGGCCGAAAACCGAGAAGCTGACGTAATAGACGATATCCTTGGTGTCCAGGATGCCCTGGGTCATGTCCCCCAGGTGCGTCGAGAAACCCAGGTAGTTGACGACGCCCTGCCAAGCGCCGCTCCCCAGCGTCGAGACCCAGTGGAGCAGGAAGAACAGGAGGAGGGTCAGGAGGGTCAGGACCGCGGCGACGATCTGGTTCTCGGTCAGGGAGGAGAAGAACAGGCCGATGCCGATGCAGGCCCCGCCCATCAGGAACAGCCCCAGGTAGCCGGTTAGCCAGGGCGCCAACTCGGGATTGCCGAGGGCGAAGGCGAAGATCGACAGGACGGCCGTCAGGCCGAGCATGGCCGCGAGCATGACCAAGGCGGCCAGGTATTTGCCGAGGACGATCTGTCCGACCGTGAGAGGCGAGGTGTAGAGGAGCTCGTCCGTGCCGTTCTTCTTTTCTTCGGCCAGAAGCCGCATGGTCAGCAGAGGCGTGACGAAGACGAGGATGAGGGACATGTTGCCGAAGAGCGGCGAGAAGACCATCTCGTTGATGTTGATCTGCTGGGCATAGTAGGGGTTCTGGGCCATCTGCAGGGACTGGAGGTTGAACCACATGATCAGGTTGTAGAACATCCAGCCGAAGATGAGCGTGAAGGCGAACAGGACGGCATAGGCGATCGGCGAGCCGAAATAGGCCCGGACCTCCTTTTTGACGAGGGACCAGATGTTGTTCATTGTTCGCTCCTTCCGGAGACGATCTTGAGGTAGAGATCCTCGATGCCGGAGAGGGACCTCATCTCGCGCAGGCCGAGGCCCTTGTCCAGGACCAGGCGGGCGACGTCGTCGCGAAGGTCCCGGCCGCGGGGCCATTCGATGCGGATCTCGTCGCCTTCGACGGCCGCCTTCTCGACGCCGGGCAAGGCGCGGAACAGGGCCGCCTCGTCCGGGCCGCTGCGGCGGAGCCGCACCAGGACGCCGTCGCTCTTGGCGAACGAGTCCGCCAGCTCCGCCAGCGACCCGGAGGCCATGAGCCGGCCCTCGTTGATGATGACGACGCCGTCGCAGACCTGCGTGACCTCCGGCAGGATGTGCGTGGACAGCAGGATCGTGTGCTCGCCGCGGAGGCCGCGGATGAGCTCGCGGATCTCCCGGATCTGGGCCGGGTCGAGGCCGATCGTCGGCTCGTCGAGGACGAGGACCTGGGGGTCGTGGATCATGGCCTGGGCGACGCCGACCCGCTGCTTGAAGCCGCGGGAGATGTTCTTGATCAGCCGCCGGCTGACGTCCTTGAGCCCGGCCGACTCGATGACCCGGGCCAAGGCGGCCTTGCGGCGGGCCTTCGGGACCTGCTTGATCTCGGCCACGAAGGCCAGATAGGCCGAGACCGTCATGTCCTGATAGAGCGGGACGATCTCGGGCAGGTAGCCGATGGACCGCTTGACGTCGTT
>Ga0326726_10001838_pt1 | contig 19791 bp, 13 predicted proteins | sample MHFenrmetagenome_2_FD_207603 | JGI IMG/M metagenome (GOLD analysis project Ga0326726, IMG submission 207603) | Lab enriched peat soil microbial communities from Michigan Hollow, Ithaca, NY, United States - MHF15MN | ecosystem: Environmental > Terrestrial > Soil > Wetlands > Peat | place: USA... | reverse complement strand
CGACGAGATGGATGAGCAGGGCGTTAGGGCAGAAGCTCCGGAGGAGCTCGTTGAACTGGCCGTTCTTGGCCGCATAGGCCACAAATTCGCCGCGAGCGAGGGCGGCCTCGGATTCGTCGAGCACGGCTTCCAAGCGCGCGATGTCGCCGTCCGACACCCGGTCGCAGGCGAGCTGGACGACCTCGCTTTCGAGCAATCCGCCGACCATGTAGATCTCGCTGATCTCAGGGAGCTCGAGTCTCTTGATCTGGAAGCCCTTTCGGGTGGCCTCCTCGATGAAGCCGTCCTTGATCAGCTGAACGAGGGCCTCGCGGACGGGCGTGCGGCTGACGCCGAGCGTTTGGCACAAAGAGGTCAAGTTGATCTCATCGCCCGGATGGAGCTCGCCCTTCATAAGCATCTGCTTGAGATAATCGATGACGCACTCGGTAAGGCTTTTGTAACCTAATGTTCTATTCTGAACTGTGACCATATCCTGTCATTACAATATATAATATATTATTGTCAAGTATATTTATAAAAAAATTTTAGCACACTAGGGGCGAGGATCATTTTGGGCCCAAACAGATTCTAATTCATTATTTTAGAACAATATACGATGGTTCTAACGGTAGCCGCAGAGGGGCCAAAAGTGGACTCGGCTGGGATCCGAAGGTCCCTTACGGAGCCCCAATATGACGGGAACGTGATAGAACCGCGCCGACAGCCGCAGGTCGTCCTGGCGCACGATCGGCTGAAGACCGGTGGCCAGCACCCGGACGGCCGGAAAGGGAACGTCAGGCAGGCTCAGGTCGACGACAATGACCTCGGAACCGGCCTGTTCCAAGGCCGCGACGCAGATCTCGATATTCTTCTTGAGATCGTCCGTGGCCGCGTTCGGAAGCTCCGTCGGCCGCATCGTGACAGGACTCGGCGCGGCATAGTGCTGGGGAGACCCGGACTCCAACCACTCCTTCTGGTTGTAGCTCGGGGGCAAGAGCTGGACCGCTTCCGTGAGCGCCCGTGAGAACGCGACCTGCGGGTCGAGGTCGCAGCCAAAAGCGACGCAGCAGAGCGACGGGTCGGCCTCGTTCTGGAGGAAGGCCGAGACGGCGGGCACCGGAATATCCGTCGTCGCGTTCCGGAAGGAACAGCGGTATCCCCTCTCGCTAAGAAGACCGGCCAGGCCGAGGACGTCGGGAGGCAGGCCCTCAGGCGCGAACTCCGGCCGGCCGAGGCGATTATATTCGCCGATCATGGCCGCATCGCGCTCGACGACCTCCATGAGTCCGTGGAGGACCGCTTCCTCGAGGTTGTTGCCGGAGGCCAGGCCGTTCGAATCGGACAGACAGATGTATTTTTCTTCCTGGTCCGCCAGGTACGGCGCGAAGACCAGGTTGGCCGGCACCAGGACCGGCCGGGAACGCGTCAGGGAATAACCCGAGACCCAGTCGAGCTTTTTGTCGGCGTCCCAGGCCGCGTCGGAGGACAAGCTGAAGAAGCGCGGATCGACGGCGTCAGAGGCCAACTCGCCAAAGCTGGCCTCGACAAGACGGGCCCGGGGCTGCGCTCGGGCCGCAAGCCTCTCGATGAATTCCATGAAGGCGCTGGCCGAGGCCTGACCGCTCGAGATCCCCTTCCCCGAGTAGCGCTGGTACAGCGGCTCCCGCAGAGGGGTCAGGTCCTGGAGGGCGGCCCGGGTGGCGCCGTCCTCGTCCCGGCGGAAGATCTCGAATTGGACTTCGTCGTCGTGCTCGAGCAGGAACTTCTCGATCGCGGCCAGGGTCTTTTCGAGCGGCACCGACCTCAGCCCGTTGCCCGCATAGCGGACCCGGCGCGTCCTGAGGCGCAGCCCGCTCGTCCTCCCCCGCCCGGGCCGAGCGGCGGTCATCATCATGAAGGCGACTTGGACTTTTGATAGCACACGGCGGCCATGGTCGCGGCGGCGGTGGCCCCATCGAGGATCCTCTCGCGGACGCCGCCAAAGCGGCTGATCGCGCCTTTGGCCAGAACGACCTCGAAAACATCGGTCCCCCGGCGGTCGTTCTCGAAATCGCTCGAGCTTCCGGTCACGACCCGAAAGTAGAACTTCCGGTCGGGGAGGTGCTTCAGGTCCAGCTCGATGACGCAGAGCCCGTTCTTCCCGATGACCCCGCGGCCGCCAGGAGCAGCCTTGTAGTGATCCCGGGTGTCCAGGTCCGCATAGGAAACGCCGCAGTGGCGGCCGGGCTGGCCGGAGATCTTGAAGACGAGAGTCGATCCGGATCCGCTGACGAGGACCTTCTCCTCGCGCCTGGGGCCGCCCCTCGGACGGGCCCTCTGGACGACCTGTTCATCGTCCAAGGGGCTCAAAGACCTGGAGCCGTCCCCGAACGGCGCCGTCCTCAAACTGACAAAGAACGCGGCTCCGGCGCCCAATGTCGCTCCTGATCTCGCGATCATACCGAGGGCATCGCGGCGGCTGATCTTTTTGGGGCTCATGCGGACCTCCTTGCCTGAAGTGAGGGCCCTGCCGGGCCGCCTTCTGGGGAGAGCGGCTTTTCCGGCGTTGAGACATAGGATATGCGGGAAATGGCGGATGTCAACATATGACTCATTTCATCCTGGGGTCCTGGCCGGGGCCGCCGGTCGCGACGAACTTGGGGATGCGCGACTCGACCGGCGGAAGGGCCGGGAACGCGGCGTGCGGCTCCATCTGGTACCAGTAGGCCACGGAAAAGAGGTTGTCCGAGCGGAGGTTGGCGTGGCCGTCCTCGATCGTGGCCTTGATCGACTCGTGAAAGCGCACCGGAGCCTCCAGATGAAAGCGGTAGTGCGAGAACCGCGAGCCGGGTTCCCACCCGTGGAACTCCGTCAGCCCGACAAGCGGGAACGAGTAGAGGGACGAGAACCCCCAAGCCCCGTTGAAATAATCCTCGCCGCCGGTACCGTGGATGCGCGGCTCGGCCTCGCCGTCGATCCAGAACATCTCGTCGCCCTCGTTCCACCCGCCCCATTGGTTCTGGAAGACCGAGAGCGTCACGCCGACGAAATGCCCTTCTCCCTTGGCCTCGAAGAAGACATAATTCGCGGCCCCGGTCGTGTTGAGCCAGCGCGGGTCGCGGCGGGCCTGGCTGAAATCGTTGGAATAGAAATCGCCATTGTACCAGCCCGGGTGCGGCACGGCCTGCCGGTACTGGGCGTGAAAATAGGCCGTGTCGGGAGGGAGCGACGCGAGCTTGACCCAGTCGATGTTCCAATAGAAGTCCGTGATCTCCTGGTTCCCTTCATTGGTGACGGTGATCTTCCCCCGGCGGGCGAACGGCATCGGAAAATAGCAGTTCAGGGCCTTGTCCGGGGCCACGGCGAGCGGAGCCGCGTGGAAGACGGCGTAGGTCCCGAGGCCCAGGCCGAAGAAGTCGCCGATCGGGGTCTCGACGCTGGGTTCCTTTTCGCCGTCCCAATACATCCGCAGGACGACCTTCTTCAGGTGATAAGCCTCCCCGGTGGCCATGGTGATCCAGATGTGGCGGATCTCGGCCGGCCCGGCCTCGTTGAAGAGCTCCATCGTCTCGCCGGCCTTGAGAGGCCGGTAATCGCCGTTCGCTCCCGTCCGGTCGTAGCTCGACGTCCGGCGCGATCCATAATCCCCGAGCCTCGAGAGCCGGTCGACGGTGAACTGGGCCCAGAGGCCCTGGGCCAGGACCGCGGCCATTATCAATGCCATCCGCGCTTTAGGCATTGTCGCCTCCTGCGGCGAATGTTATGCCGGGGCGGCCGCAAAATCAACAATGCGACTTAAAGCCCAAAAGCTCCCCGCGGCTGCGATGGGTGTTGCCTCGAAGATCCCCGTCCGTGGAGAGGGGACCCGCGCAGCGGGGGGAACCGGACGACTGGTTCCCGGGGGGCCGGGGAGCTAGAGGCAATACTCTGAGCAAAGCCGAAGGGGAGCTTTTGGGTTTCTCCAAGAAAGCGATTGATATTGTCGGGCAAATCCGGTAACACTGGGCCCAAGGAGAGGGACAATGGCCAGACCCGTCACCTTGTTCACGGGGCAATGGGCGGACCTGCCCCTGGAGACCTTGGCCGCCAAGGCGGAGCAATGGGGCTATGACGGCCTCGAGCTCATCTGCCTCGGCGATCATCTGGACCCCGAAAAGGCCGCCGTCGACAAAGCTTATTGTCAGAGGCAGCTCGACATCCTCGGACGACACCATCTCAAGCTCTTCGCCATCAACAACGCTATCGCCGGCCAGCTCGTCTGCGATCCCAACGCCGACGCCCGGAGCGACAAGTTCGCGCCGCCGGCCTGCGCCGGCGACCCCGAGCGCAAGCGGGCCTGGGCCGTGGAAGCCATGAAGGCCACGGCCCGCGCCGCCCGCAACCTCGGCGTCAAGACCGTGGCCGGCTTCACCGGCTCGCCGATCTGGCATCTCTTCTACAGCTTCCCGCCCGTGCCCGAGACCATGATCGAGGACGGGTTCCGCTTCTTCGCCAAGCTGTGGAACCCCATCCTCGACGTCTTCGACGAGTGCGGCGTCCGTTTCGCCCTCGAGGTCCACCCGACGGAGATCGCCTTCGACATCCTCACGGCCCGGCGGGCCTTGGAGGCCCTGGACGGCCGCCGGGCCTTCGGCTTCAACTTCGACCCCAGCCATCTTCACTGGCAGATGGTCGACCCGGTGCTGTTCCTGAGGGAGTTCCCCGACCGGATCATCCACGTCCACATGAAGGACGCCGCGCTGCAGCTCGACGGCCGCGGCAGCATCCTGGGCTCGCACCTCGACTTCGGCCACCCCGACCGCAGCTGGGACTTCCGCTCGCTCGGCCGGGGCGGGGTCAAGTTCGAGGAGATCGTCCGGACCCTCAACCATATCGGCTATAAAGGTCCGCTCTCGGTCGAGTGGGAAGACAGCGGCATGGACCGGGAGCAGGGCGCCAAGGAGGCCCTGGACTTCGTCCGCCGGATCGACATCGCGCCGGCCGCCGCGGCCTTCGACGCCGTGTATGAGAGGAAGCGATGACAGCGCTCGTGGCCTTATTGTGCGTCTTCGGGTTGGGAATGTGCTTTTCCCTCCTCGGCTCGATCGGCGTCAAGCTGATGCCGAGGCTGGCCATCGACCGGGGGCGGTTCGGGACCCTGATCTCGGCCTTCATGTTCACCTGCCTCGTCGTCTCGCTCCTCGCCGGCCTGGTCACGGACAAGCTCGGGTACGGTCCGGTCGCCGTCTTCGGCTTCGCGGCCGCGGCCCTGGGCATTTTTCTCCTGGCCCGGGCCCGGACGTTCGCCTCGGCCGCTCTCTGCTGCATCGGCCTGGGCTTCGGGGCCATGGCCCTGAACACGGCCGGCAATACGCTCATCCCGGTGGTCCTGTTCGGCGGCCAGAACCCGGCCGCGGCGAGCAACCTCGGAAACGTCTTCTTTGGCCTGGGATTGTTCGTGACACCCCTTCTCGTGAGCCTGCTTTTCCGGAAGACGAGCTATCCCCTGGCCGTTTCGGCGCTCGGCCTCCTGCTCCTTCTTCCCCTGGCGCCGGCGCTGCTGGCGGCCTACCCGAAGGCCGCGGCCGGCATCGATCTCGCAACCGCCGCGAAGCTTCTCACCGAACCGGTCGTCATCCTCGGGGCGGCCGTGCTCCTTTTTTACAGCAGCATCGAAACCTCGTTCTGCAACTGGCTGACCCCCTGCGCCAAGGAGCTGGTCATCCGTGACCGTCCGGATCGTGGAGAGGCCGCGGCCGACGCTTCGGCCCAGCGGATGCTCTCGGTTTTCGCCGTGGCCATGATGGCCGGGCGGCTCGTCACAAGCCAGGTCCCGAACGTCACCCGCTTCGGCCACTGGATCGTCGCCGGCGTCATGGTCCTTGCGGCGGCCGTCGTCATCGTCCTGACGCTGACAAAAAAAGCCTCGCGGGTGCCGGTCCTGGCGGCTCTGGCCGGTCTGCTGCTGGCGCCCTGCTTCCCGACCACCGTCGGCCTCGTCTATGCCAGGCACCCGGCCAATTTCGGCAGCGTCTTCGGGGTCATCTTCGCCGCGGCCATGCTCGGCGGGGTCGTCGTCCCCAAGGCCATCGGCAACCTGGCCAAGGGCGCGACGGTCCAAAAGGGCTTGCGGCTGCTCGTCCCGATCTGCCTACTCGTGGCCGGCTGCGTCCTCGTCCTCGGCACGCGCTGAGTCGAGGATCCCCCTCGAGGCGGCCTCGCGCCTTGACTCCGGCCCGTCGGCCTCTATAATTCGTACATGCGCAGCCATTGTCCCGAGCCATCTCGCCACCGGCCCTATGTCCCTTCCGTCGACCCTGATTTCGTCCCGTCGCGGACGCGCCGCGGGAGCAAAGTAACGAAAAATAGGTTTGACCCCGTCTTGGCGTCCGCGGCCATCGCGGCCCTCCTTTTTCTGGCATCAGCCATGACCGCGGGAACGCCGCCGGCCGGCGCCAAAGGCAATATCGCGCCGCTGGCGAAGGCCGTAGCCTCGTCGTCGCGACCGGAGTTCCCCGCGAGCCAGGTCAACGACGGCAGCATGTCCACGTCCTGGAGCGTCAAGCTCGAGGCCAAGGCCGGCGAATGGCTGCGTTTCGACTGGCCTTCGGCTCAACAGGTCGCCGGCGTCGTCATCTACCCGACCGGTCCCTTCCTCGCCTCGTTCGACGTCGAGGCCGCGACTCCGGCGGGATGGAAGACCCTGGCCCATGCCGGCGCGCCCGGGCTGGCCCGGCTCCGGCGCATCGTGCTCCCCGTCCCGGCGAGCACGACCGACTCACTGCGCTTGTCCGCCTTGACCCCGACCCCCGACGGCGGGCCCGCGTTCTTCGAGGTCGAGATCTACTCCGACCGCGAACCGCTGGACCGGATGTCCCAGGAGGTCGATATCGTTCTCTCGGGCGATTCCCGCGGCAACATCGTCGGGACGGTATCGAAGGACTACGGCGGCACCGGCCTGCCGGGCGAGACGGTGGCCGTATCCGGCGATTCCTGGTCGCGCACGGCCACGACGGATGCCGACGGCTTGTTCGGCGTGGAAACGCCGCTCAATGTCCGGGGCCGGGTGACCGCCGAAGTCCGGGGCCACAGAACCACGATCGACGCCTCCGACATTCCGCTGCGTCTAACCGCCCGTCCCAAGTCCGGCCGGCAGTCCCTCGAAGGACCTTGGGAGATCCTCGTGGATCCCCCGGCGGATTGGCGAACCGCGTCCGGCTGGCGGCCCATCGCCGTGCCCTCGAACTGGGAAATGAAAGGCTTTCGGGCCCGGAGCGAGACCGCGGTGATGCGCAAGGTCTTCGACCTGCCGGCCGGCTGGCGCGGCAAGCGCATCAAGCTCCGCGCCGACGGCATCTACAGCCGGTGCGAGGCCTGGCTCAACGGCGTCCGGGTCGGCGCCCACGACGGCGGGGCGACGCCCGTCGAGCTCGACCTGACCGAGGCGGCCAAGCCCGGCGCGGAGAACACGCTCGACATCTTCATCTGGGGACGCTCGCCCGCCGCCCGCATCGACAACATGAGCGTCTACGCCTATTTCGAGCTGGCGGGCATCTGGCGGCCCATCGAGGTCTTCGCCGTCGAGCCGGCCCATGTCTCCCGCGTCCATTGGAGAGTGGACTATGACGACGCCTTCCGGAACGCGGACCTGGCCGTCTCGGCCACGGTGTCCAACGCCCAGGACGCCGCGGCGGCCGGCGGGACGCTCGTCGTCCGCCTATTGGGTCCGGACGGCCGTCTCGTCAGGACGGAGGCCAGCGCCGTACCTCTGGCCCCCTGGGAGGAAAAGACGGTCTCGCTTCATCTGGGCGTCGCCGACGCCGAGCCCTGGACCGCCGAGCGCCCCCGCCTCTACACCCTCGACGTTTCCTATAACGGGCGTTCGGTCGGATCCCCGGTCGGGTTCCGCGAGATCGAGGTCCAGGGCAAGAGGTTCACGATCAACGGCCGGGCCGTCAAGCTCTTCGGCGTCTGCCTGCACAGCGCCGACCCGCTGGCCGGCCGGGCCGTCTCGCCCGCGCTCGTCGACAAAGACGTCAAGCTCATCAAGGGCGCCAACCTCAACGCCATCCGGACCTCGCATTACCCGCCGCATCCGCACACGCCCGAGGCCGCCGACCGGGCCGGGCTCTATATCGAGGACGAAGGGCCGGCCTGCTGGGCGGACACCGATGACCTCCGCGACGTTCCCCTCTATCTCGGGATCTACGCCTCGTTCGTCGAGCGCGACCGGAACCACCCCTCCGTGGTCTATTGGTCGATGTGCAACGAGAGCAACTACACCCGGCTTTTCCAGATCACCCGGCAGTATATCAAGCGGGTCGACCCGACGCGGCCGTCGAGCGGCACCTACGCGCCCGAGAACGACAAGGCCGACATGGCCGTCCACCATCACCCGACCAACCTCCACGAGTACATCCGCTCGCAGGCCGCCGTGCCCAAGCCTGTCTTCATGGACGAGTGCCAGACCGTCTTCCACGGCTGGGGCGATCTCGCGATCAGCCTGGAGGTCGATCCCGGGATGCACGATTACTGGATCACCCACGTCCCCGACGTGATCCGGGCCTGCTTCGAGACGGAGAACCAGGTCGGGACCATGATCTGGGCCTGGGTGGACGACGCCGCGCTCATCCCCGGCCGCGGCATCGAGAACGGCCGCCGGGACATGCCCAAGATCCGCTACACGGAAGCGATATACGGCGGACCCGGGCACGGCTACGTCGGCGATACCGTCTGGGGCCTCGTCGACGCCTGGCGGCGGCCGCGGCCCGAATGGGAGCTTTGCCGTAAGGCTTATTCGCCGGTCCAGATCCCGGCGGCGCCTCTCGCGCCGGGCTCCGTCCGGGTCCCCGTGTTCAATCAGAACGTGTTCGAGAACCTCGGGATCTACGAATGCCGCTGGACCCTCGCGGGACGGTCGGGGCGGGTGCGGCCGGACGTGCCGCCCCGGTCCCAAGGGACGATCGTGATCCCGGCCGAGGCCGGGCCGAGCGACACGCTCGAGCTTTGGTTCTTCGACGGCGCCCGGCTGATCGACAGGTTCCGGCTGGCGTTCAGGCCCCGCGCGGCCGAGGCCTGGACCATGGGCCGGCCGGCGGACATCGTCGAGGAGAAGGACCGCTACCTCTCCGGGGCGTCCGTCGTCTATCTCCGCGGCGACGGCTGCGAGCTGGCGTTCGAGCGCGTCAGCGGCGAGCTCATGTGGGGCCTGGCCGACGACACGCAGGTCCTGCTCAAGGGACCCCGGCTGCACGTCCTGAAGAGCGAAGCGCCGGCGGGCGACGACCCGGCGGGCTGGGCCTTCACGGGCGAGACCCACGGCGACGGCGCCATCAGGTGGAACGGCCGGTTCGGCGACGATTGGGCCGGCGGCTACGACGTCCATCTGGATCGGGACGGCCAGGCCGAGTTCTCCTACGCCTTCACCTACAACGGCCCCGACCTTTGGGTCCGCGAGCTCGGCCTCGAGTTCGACCTGCCTCTGTCCTTCGGCAAGCTCGAATGGAGCCGGCAGGCCGAGTACACGTTCTATCCCGATGATTATATCGGCCGCCCGCGCGGTCAGGCCTTGGCCCACCCGCCGGACGACCAATCGGTCCCCCCGGGGAACCGGCCCTTCGCGCTCGACGATCATGCCTGGGGCTCGAACGACTTCCGAAGCTCCAAGCGCGGCATCTATTGGGCCAGGCTCTCGGGGCCGGGCGGGGCGGTCAGGGTCGTCTCGGACGGGGCGCAGACCGTCCGTTGCTCGGTGACGCCGCACGAGATGGCGCTCAAGGTCCTGGATTTCTACGGCGGGTCGGGCGGCCCCAAGGAATGGTCCGTCCTCGGCTTCCAGTACGGGGCCGGACGGCTCATCAAGAAAGGCGAGACTGTCAAGGGCACGGTCCGGCTGAAGCTCAGAAGCTAGGTCCAGCGGTAGTCGTCAACAGCCCGCATGAAGGCCAGGATGTTCTCCCACGGCACCTCCGGCTCGAGCACATGCGTCGGGCAAGGAAGGTAGCCGGTCGGGCCGAGCGTCTCGATCGTCCGCTGCACGGTCCGATAGACCTCCTCGGAGCTCGCGAACGGCATTGTCGTCTGCGTGCCGATGCCGCCCCAAAAGACCAGGTGGTCGCCGAACCGCTCCTTCACCGCCCTGATGTCGAGGCACTCCGGCTGGACGGGATTCAAGACGGTGACACCGATCTCGACGAGGTCCGGGATGACGTCCCAGCAGTTGCCGTCGCTGTGGTAGCAGATCGGGATCCCCGGCCGCGCCTGGCGGGCCGCCGCGATGACCGCGGCGTGCCGGGGCTTGAACCACTCGCGGTACATGGCCGGGCTCATGAGCATGCCCTTCTGAGTGCCGACATCGTCGCCGATCTTGATCATATCCACGCCAGCTTCGGCGTAGCGCCGGGCCTCGAAGGAGCGGATGGCCGTGATGTGGTCGAGCAACCGCTCGGCGAAGGCCGGTTGGAAGGCGATGTCGGTAAATAGCTCCGGCATGCCGCGCAGGTGCCAGGCGATCTCGAAGACCGTCCATTCCATGAAGCCGATGGCGAAGAGCCCCCGGTCATGGAGCGCCCGGACCTCGCCTTCGAGATGGCGGTGGCGGGCCGGCGGCGTCAGGTCGGGAAAGGGGTAGCGCTCGAGCTCCTCGACGGACGTGAGGCCCTTCATGGGGTGTTCGAGATGGATGAAGTGGTACATCGAGCCGTCCGTGACCCCGACGCCCCACTCCCCGACTTCCCAGCCGGGCGGGTTCCAGAACCGAGGCAGGCCCTCCGGGTAATATGCGCTGAAATCCGCGGTCTCGGTGGGCTGGGCAAAGAAAACGTCGCGGACGTCGAGTTGGAAATACTCGGCCGGGTCGTCGCCGCCGGTCCGTCTCTTGAAATCCTCGAGGAGCGGCGGCGTCAATTTGAGCTCGCGCGGCAGCCGGTCGGGCCGCTCGCGGCGCAGGACCGCCAGCGTCCGCTCGCGCGGGGTCATTCCGCCTGCTCCGCGATGAGGCGGTTGACGGCCTCGAGCGAGACGACGCCCCGATGGCTGATCCGGGTCGTGCAGAGCGCTCCGGCCGCGTTCCCGAGCCGCATGGACTCGTCGAGCGGACGGCCCTCGCTGACGCCCAGGAGGAATCCGGCGACAAAGGCGTCGCCGGCGCAGGTGGTGTCCAGGACCTCGACCCGGTAGGCCGGGAATTCAAAAATGCCGTTCGCTACGGCCAATAGGGCCCCGCGTTCACCCCTCTTGACGGCCACGGCCTTGGGGCCGCAGGCGAGCAAGTCCCGGGCCGCGTCCATAGGGTCGACTTTCCCGGCCAGCATGACCGCCTCTTCCTCGTTGGTGATGAGATAATCGATGTTCGGCAGGGCCCCCTCGAGCAGCCGCATCCAGTTGCCATAGATGTCCCAGTCCGTGTCGAGGGAGGTGACACAGCCGAACGATCTCGCCCGGCCCATGAGGGCGGCCAGATCGAGGTTCAGCATCTTCATCGCGCCGCCGACATGAACGATCCGGGCGGATCTCAGGAAGTCATCGGGAACGTGGCGGTTGGCCATCGCTTCGAGCGAGCCGCCGCGGTAATAGAACGACCGCTGGCCCCGGTCGTCGACAAGGACGATGGCCACCGAGGTCGGGACGTCGCTCCCGCGCGTCACGGCCTCCACATTCACGCCGGCCGCGACCTGGTCGGCCAGGGCGGCGTCGCCGAACGCGTCCGTGCCGATGAGCGCGGCCAGGCGGGCGTCGGCGCCGAGCTTGGCCAGGACCGCGGCCGTGTTGGCGGCGCAGCCCCCGGACAGGATGTCCAGCTCCTCGACCGGGGTCGTCCGGCCCGGGAAGGGCAGAGCGTTGACCGGCCGGACCACGATGTCCGCGACCAGCTGCCCGACGCACACGATCGACATATCGGCTCCTATATTAGCACGGGACGAGTGTGGCGACACGTCCTCGAACGTGTCCCCGATTTCAAGACGGGGTCAAACCTACCTTCTGTTAGAAAGTAAGAAAAGGCAGGTCTGACCCCGTCTTACCTGAGCGACGGATCGTACATGGCCAGGATGTTCGCCGGCGGCGTGTCGGCGCTGATGTCGTGGCTCGAGGCCAGGATGTAGCCGCCGCCGGCCCCGAGCGTAGCGATCCGGTCCCGGACGGCCTGGCGCACCTCCTCGGGCGAGCCGAACGGCAGGGTCGTCTGGGTGCTGATCCCGCCGTGGAAGGCGATCTTGTCGCCGAAGTCGCGCTTGAGCCCCGCCGGCTCCATGCCGGCCGCCGTCACCTGGATCGGGTCCAGGATGTCGATGCCGAGAGCGATGAGGTCCGGGATGATGGGCCGGATGGCGCCGCAGCTGTGGGCCATGAACTTGACCCCGGCCGCGTGGCACACATCGATCAGGCGCTTCAGGTAAGGGGCGATGAACTCCCGGAACATGGCCGTCGAGACGAGCATGGCCCGCTGGGTGCCGTAGTCGCTCCATTCGCAGTAGATGTCGAAACCCCCGTCGGTCGCCTCGAGCGCCCGTGTGATGTCCTCGACATAGAAATCGGCGAACTTGCCGAAGATGTCATGGGCCATGTCCTGCCGCTCGACCATGTCGACGAGCAGGTTCTCCATGTTCCGCAGGATGCCGGGGCGGGTGAACAGGTCCGCCCCTTCATACATGACCGCATAGTCGCGGTAGCGGTCGCACTGCCCGCGCATGACCGAGTAATCGAAGATGTCCGGCGTGGGCCAGGCGTGGCGCTTGAGGTCGGCGACCGACTGGGCGTCCCAGACCGGCGTCCAGACGTGCATATCGTAGCTGCCGTGGGCCGCGGCCAAGTGTTTCGAGCGGATGCCCCAGTAATCCTCGAAGACGCCGTCGTCAAAGGTCCGGAACTCCGGCCCGACATAGCGCGGCTCGAGCCGGCGGACATCGCTCTCGAGACGCCGCAACAGATCGTCGTAGTTCCCGACGTCGAGCTCGTCCATCATGTAACGGTTGACGTCCGGCTCCGCCTTGTAGTCGGCGGGCGTCCGGTCCGGCATCTGCCGGGCGATCGCCGCCAGGACCCTCTCGCGCGAGGTCATGCCCCCCGGCCCTTCTCATCGTGCGGGCTGACATATTCGATGCCCAGAAGCCGGCAGAGCAGCCGCGCCTCTTGGCGAATATCGCCCATGGCCACGGCCAGATGATGGGGGAAGCCGCCGGCCAGGACGAGCTCGTTCAGCTTGGCGTAGTCGGGGACGCGGATGTCGGCCGCGCTGTAGGTCATGCCGCGGGCCGTCGCGGGCCCGCTCTCGCCGGCGAACACGAGGAGCTTGAATTGTCCGCCCGGATCGCGCGTCAGGCAGAGGCCGGTCTTCGGCCCGTACTCGAACTGGCCGATGAGGACCGGTCCCACGGTCAGGCCGGCCTGCCGGTTGACCGGATGGACGGCGATGGCGTCGCAGGCCGCGCCGCGGGCCTGGCCCGAGGCCATCCCGCCGCAGATGCCCATGCCGCAGTGGCCCAGCTGGATGATGTCGGAGCCCCCTGTGTAGTTGACCCAGTCGAGGCAGGCCGCCGGCCGTCCGGAAAGGAGCGTACCGATCGACTGTGTCACCGCCGTGGGCCAATCCGATTCGCAGGCCGCGGCGGCAAGATCGCCCTTGCCCATGAGCAGGCCCATGGCCAGGCAGGCGCTGATGCCGATGAACGGCTCGTTGTGTTCGGGCCAGCAGCGGAAGGCGCCCGACGTATAGCCATTGGCCCGGATGATGGCTCGATAAGCGTAGTAGAGCCGGACCCCGCGCTCGAGCATGGCCGCGTCCACTTCGACCTTCCGGTCCTTGCTCAAATCTCGGACGGTCTTGCGGACGTCGGCATCGGTGAAGGACTCCTGGCCCAGGTAGCCCTTGGCCTTGCCCGTGCGATAGGCTTCCATGACCGCCGTCAGGTCGACCATCTCGACCCGGGTGCCGAAGACCCTGGCGAAGGCCAGCTGGTCGCCGGTCGCGGAGTGGAAGCCGCTCGGCGCGTCGCCGAACCGGACGAGCAGGTCCCGGCGCAGGAAGCGGATCGTTCCCGCCACGCGGAGAAGGCGCGAAAAGGCCGTCTTGAAGGCGTCGCCAGTAAACGGCCCCGGCAACGCGACGAGCGGCCGCCCCAGCTGTTTCGCGACGTGGTTGTTCATGATGACGCCGCACCAGGCGTTGGTCTCCCACTCCTTGACCGTCGCCTCGGGCTCGGCGATGACGGCGATAGGGACATGGGCCAGATTCGGATGCGTCGCCAAGGTCAGATAAACCTGCCCGTTGGGGAAAGCGATGTTGGCGATGACGACGAGATCGACGCGGGCCGCGGCGAAGCGGTCGGCCACGGCCAAAGCTTCGTGCGGGTCAAAGATGCGCTTGGTGATGATCGAGCCGGCGTCGATCTCGCCCGAGGCCTTCAGCCGCTCGAAATAGGCCCGGATGGCCTTTTCGCCGGCGTCCTTGGCCCCGGGACTGAAGCCCCCTATCGCATGGACGACCAGGCCGATCTTGGGGATGGGCCGCAGGCCTGAGGATCGAAGTGCTCGTGGAGTCATGGGCCGATTCTCCCCCGCCGGTCGGCACCTGTCAAGCCCCGGCGGTCAAGAGGGACAGTCCCCTGCCGGGGACAGTCCCTTCCGGCCCCGCGGCTTGACACCCCTTCGCCGCTGGCGAATAATTGGCAACCGAAACCCCGACCATGACCGCACCGACCTCCGGCCGCCGCATCCATATGAGGGAATTCACGATCCTGGCCTCGGTCCTGCTCGCCATCGCGGTCTTCGGCGCGCTCAACCCCCGCTTCCTCGGCCTTGAGTCGGCCCTGGCCATCCTCGAAGGGGCGACGTCCGACGGGTTCATGGTCATCGGCATGACCATCGTCATCGTCTGCGGCGCCTTCGACATGTCGGTCGGCTCCTCGATGGCCTTCTGCGGCCTGGTCGCGGCCATGGTCATGAAGGGCCAGGCCCCGATCGGCCTGGCCGTCCTGGCCGCCCTCGCCGCCGGCACCCTCGTCGGCTGGGTGAACGGCCTGATCGTCACCCGGCTCAAGGTCAACCCCTTCATCACCACTCTCGGCATGATGAGCATCCTGCGCGGCGTCGTCCAAGTCATCACCCGCACGGCGCCGCCGACCGGGTTCCCGCCGGGCTTCCTCAAGATCGCCTGGGGCACGGTCCTGACGATCCGTCTGCCTTGGGGCCCGCTCGAGGTCCGCTTCCCGGTCGTGCTCCTGATCCTGGCCATGATCGCCGGCGACTTCCTGCTCCGGCGGCTGGCCTATCTCCGGCAGGTCTATTTCGTCGGCAGCAACGAGGAGGCGGCGCGCCTCACCGGCATCCCGGCCGCCCGGGTCAAGACCTTCGCCTTCATGCTGACCGGCTTCCTGGCCGGACTGACCGGGGTCATCGTCACCAGCCGGACCAACGCCATCGACGCCAACGCCGGGCTCGGCGCGGAGCTCCGGGTCATCGCGGCGGTCATCGTCGGCGGGGCCTCCCTCTCGGGCGGCCGCGGCACCATCCTGGGATCGTTCCTCGGCCTGCTCCTGATGCAGATCATCACCACGGGCCTCGTCTTCATCGACGTGGCCGCCGAGGCCCAGCAGATTGCCGTCGGGCTCGTCCTCATCCTGGCCGCGGTCATCGCCCTGGCCGGGCCGGGGTTCGGAAAAAAGCTCCGCTCTTTCCTCTTCACGACAAGGAACAAGACCATGGAACGGACCCTCAGCATCGTCCTGGCCGTCGCCCTCATCGTCGTCCTGGTGGTCAAGGTCGGCCCGCACCGGCCCGCCGCCGTCGCGGCCGGGCCGCAGACGGCGGGCCAGCACTACGTCATGATCTCGGCGGTCACGGGCGGCCCCTACTGGATCGACTCCAAGCTCGGCCTCTACGACAGGGCCAAGGAGCTCGGCGTTAGCGCGGTCTTCACCGGGCCGCCGACCGTGGACGCCAACGCCCAGATCGAGTCCATCAACCGGGCCGTCGCCCAACGGGTGGACGGGATCATCGTCTGCGCCGTGGCCGACGCCGTCTCGCCGGCCATCGACAAGGCGGTCGAAGCCGGCATCCCGGTCGTCTGCGCCGACTCCGACGCGCCTTCGAGTCGGCGCTTCTCGTTCATCGGCACCGGCAACTACAACGCCGGCTACCGAGGCGGCGAGGAGCTGGCCAAGCGGCTGGGCGGCCGCGGCGAGGTCGCCCTCCTCTATATCCCCGGCTGGGACAACCTGACCCAGCGCATCCGCGGCTACAAGGACGCCCTGGCCAAGTATCCCGGCATCACGGTCGTCAAGGTCGGCAACGACAAGGGCTCCCAGACCGAGGCCGAGAAGGAGTGCCGGGCCATCCTCCAGGCCTACCCGGACCTGGCCGGGTTCGGCTGCGTCGCGGCCGTCGGCGGCCAGGGCGCGGCCGTGGCCGTCAAGCAGGCCGGCAAGACCGGCCGGGTCAAGATCGTGGCCATGGACCGCGACGAGGCGACGCTCCAATTCATCCAGGAGGGCGTCATCGACGCCTCGATCGCCCAGCGGACCTACATGATGACCTATCTCGCGCTCCAGATGCTCTACGACGTCCGGAACGGCCGGATCAAGTTCATCGACGACTGGCGCAAGGTCGACGTCAATCCCCTGCCGCCGGTCGTGGACACCGGCACGTTCGTCATCGATAAGTCGAACGTCGGTTCATTCCGGCGCGGAGGGTAAAGGCGAAAGGCGCGGCATGACGACAGCCTTCCTCGAGATGCGGGCCATCCGCAAGAGCTTCGGCGAGGTCCGGGTCCTCCACGGCGTGGATCTCGATCTCCGGGCCGGGGAGGTCCACGCGGTCGTCGGCGAGAACGGCGCCGGCAAGAGCACGCTCATGCGCATCGCGGCCGGCATTCTCCAGCCCGACTCCGGCGCGATGACGTTCGACGGCCGGACCTTCGCGCCGCGCACGCCCGCCGACGCCCTGCGGGCCGGGATCGCCATGGTCCACCAGGAGCTGAGCCTGGCCCGCGACCTGACCGTGGCCGAGAACATCCTGGCCGGCCGCGAGCCCCGGCGCGGCCCGTTCCTCGACCGCCGGAAGCTCTTCGATCGCGCGGCGGCCATGCTGGCCGAGTTCTGCCCGTCGATCGACCCCCGCGCCTGGACCGGCTCGCTCGGCACCGGCTACCTCCAGGTCGTCGAGGTCCTCAAGGCCTTGGCCTGGGAGCCCCGGGTCGTCATTTTCGACGAGCCGACTTCGGCCCTCGAGGCCCACGAGACCAAGCTCGTCCTCGCGACGATCGCCAAGCTGAGGGACCGCGGCGTCGCGGTCGTCTATATCTCGCACCGCATGGACGAGGTCTTCCGGGCCAGTGACCGGATCACCGTCCTTCGCGACGGCGCCCTGGCCGCGAGCTGGAATACCGCGGCAGCCTCGAGAACGGACGTCGTCCGGGCCATGGTTGGCCGCGAGCTGGGCGAGCTTTACCCGGCCAAGGCCGCCGGACTCGGCGAGATCCTCTTCACCGCGGCCGGGCTCCGGCTTCCCGGGAGCGCCCACGAGATCGGCTTCTCGCTCCGCCGGGGCGAGATCCTCGGGCTCTCGGGACTTCTCGGCGCGGGCCGGACGGAACTGGTGCGGGCCATCTTCGCGGCCGACCCGCTCGAGGCGGGCAGGCTGGCCCTGGACGGCCGGCCCTGCCGGTTCCGCTCCATCCGCGACGCCGTCGCCGCCGGGATCGCCTATGTCCCGGAGGACCGGACGGCGCAGGGCTTGTTCCTCGACCAGAGCGTGCAGGATAATATCCTGGCCGCCGGGCTCGGCCGCTGCTCCCGGGGCGGGTTCCTGCGAGCCGGTCTTTGCCGCGGCCTGGCCGAAGAGTATCGCCGCGAGCTGAAGATCGCCATGCGCGACCCGGGCCAGGAGATGCGGTCGCTTTCGGGCGGGAACCAGCAGAAGACGCTGCTGGCCCGCTGGCTCGCGGCCTCGCCCAAGGTTCTCATCGTCGACGAGCCGACGCGCGGTATCGACGTCGGGGCCAAGGTCGAGATCCACCGGCTGCTGCGGGAATACGCCGGCGCCGGGCACGGCGTCATCGTCGTCTCGTCGGAGATGCCGGAGCTCATCGGCCTCTGCGACCGGATCCTCGTCCTTCACGAGGGACGCCTCGTCGGCGAGGTCGCGGCCGGCGCGGCGACGGAAGAGGCCCTCATCCAGATGGCCATGGGCGGAGGCGCGGCGGAGGCGGCGGCCGGCTGAGTCCGGCCCGACAACTCAAAGAAAGGACTTTAGACATGATCGAAACCAGCATGGGGAAGAAGCTGAGACTGCGGCGCGTGGCCCGCGACGGCAAGATGCTCGTCCTGCCGTTCGACCATCCGATCTATTTCGGCATCCAGCCCGGGACGGAAGACCCGGCCCGGCTCATCCGGATGGCCCGCGATTTCGGGGCGACGGCGGTCCTGACCACGGCCGGGGCCCTGCGGGCCGGGCTCGACGAGATCGGCGACCTGGGCATCATCATGCGCATCGACGCTACGCTCTCGCACCTCACCGGGCCGGACACGGTCATGCACCTTCTCCACAGCGCCGAAGAGGCCGCGGCCCTCGGCGCCGACATGGTCGTGCTGAACTGCTACATCGGGACGGGCGACATCCCCACCGAATCGGCCCTTCTCGACAAGCTGGCGTCTATCTCGGCCGAGTGCGAGGAGATCGGGATGCCGCTCTGCGCCGAGATCATCCCCCGGGTCGCCTACCCCGATCCGGCCCAGAAGATGCCGACCTCGGAAGACCTGGCCATGGCCATCCGCCTCGGCCTCGAATACGGCTGCGATGTCGTCAAGACCGTTTACAACGGCGACCCCGAGGGCTACGCCAAGGCGGTCGCTTCCGGCCACATCCCGGTCATCATGGCCGGCGGGCCCAAGACCTCGAACGAGCTCGAGTTCTTCAAGCAGGTCCACGAGGCCATGACCCACGGCGCTTCCGGCGTGGCCATCGGCCGCCGGGTCTGGGGCAGCAAGCACCCGGAGGCCGCGTTCAAGGCCATCAAGGCCATCGTGTTCGAGGGCGCGACGGCCGACGCGGCCGTCGCGATCTACAAGAAGGGCCAGAAGAGCTGAGCGGGCCATGAAAACGCCCCTGACCCGAAGAGCTTTCCTGAAGACCGGAGCGGCGGGCGGGGCCGGCGCCCTGGTGGTCCTGCCGCCTTTCATGCGGGGCCAAGCGGCGGCCGCGGGCGCGGCGCCCGGCGGCGGAGCCTCCGGCCTGTGCTTAACTATCTGCAATCATTGGAGCTATATCGGCATTGGTTGGCAGCTGGGCATCGAATCCTGCGTCCTCTCGGCCACCGACGCCATGGAGATGGCCGACCGGCCGCCCCACGTCAAGACCTGCATCAACCTCGACGCCCGGGCCTACGAGTTCATGGCCGAGAAGTTCCCCGAAGTGGCCGAGCGCCTGAAGGCCCATCTCGCGGCCGGCGGCGTAGAGCTCATCGGCGGCACCTACGGCCAGCCCATGGGCACGACCATCAGCGGCGAGTCGAACGTCCGGCAGATCGTCATGGGCCGGAACGTCATCCTGAAAGCCCTCGGCTACCCGATGGTCACGTTCCTCGAGGAGGAGGAGTTCACCCATCCTCAGATCCCTCAGATGGTCTCGCTGGCCGGGTTCCGCTACGCCAGCCTGGCCCAGCTCGACACCTGGGGCCGGGCCGGCTGCCCTCGCACCGATGTCAATGTCCTGGCCTGGAAGGGCATCGACGGGACGGTCATCGCCTCGGTCCCCAAGAACGCGCTCTTCGGTTACGCTCCCGATCTCAAGAAGCTCGCGGCTTCGCCCGACTTCGCCAAGCTCAAGGCCATGGGCACGCCGCTTATCTTCGCCTGGGAG
>Ga0326726_10001837_pt1 | contig 19796 bp, 17 predicted proteins | sample MHFenrmetagenome_2_FD_207603 | JGI IMG/M metagenome (GOLD analysis project Ga0326726, IMG submission 207603) | Lab enriched peat soil microbial communities from Michigan Hollow, Ithaca, NY, United States - MHF15MN | ecosystem: Environmental > Terrestrial > Soil > Wetlands > Peat | place: USA... | reverse complement strand
GGCCTGGCCCGCGCAGTGGGCGTCGAGCCCGGCGCGCACCGCCGCCGCCACCGCGGCCAGGGCCGGGATCGGCCCGCAGGTGCCGAGGCCCACCACCACGTCGGCGCCGCCCAGCCGCTCGATCGCCGCCTCGACCTCGTCGGGCAGGGTGACCGCGTCCATCACCGGGTGAGGTGCGCGAGGAGCGCCAGGTAGTCGCTCAGGTGACGGGTGACCAGGAAGTTGCGGCGGACGTGCTCGCGCCCGGCCGCGCCCATGCGGCCGATGAGCTCGGGGTTGGACAGCAGCTGCCGGATGCGGAACGCGGCGCCCTCCACAGTTTCCACGGTATACCCGGTCACGTTGGCGACCATCTGAAATGGGATGCCGCCCGCGATGGTGCCGATCACCGGCTTGCCCTTCCACATCGCGCTCGCCACCTCGATGGTGAAGTCGGCCTTGAGCGCCTTCTGGATGGCGATCGTGGCGGCACGCTCCAGTGCGTTCAGCTCGATCTGGGGATCCGGGGGCAGCACGATCACCGCGATGTCGGGATCGTGGGAGGCCGCCTCTTGCACGTCGCCCAGGGCGTCGCCTCCCGGCGTGGGGGGCGGGCCGGCCAGGACCAGTCGGACGTCGTGGTGCCGCTTCACCAGCCGATAGGCGTTGATCACCCCCACCGGATCGTGCTGGCGCTCGAACGGTCCCACCTGCAGGAGGATGGGCTTGTCGCGCGGCACCCGCAGCCGGTCCAGCTGCAGCGCCTGCTCGCTCCGCGTCATCTCCCGGTTGCGCTCGGAGAGCGGGTCGATGGACGGGTAGATGATGAAGCGCGGGATGGACAGCGGGGCCGCGAAGCGGGCGAGCGAGAAGACCGCCGCGTCGTACCGCTGCACCACTGGCCGCAGCGCGTTCCAGAGCTGGGGCTGGGCCGAGGAGAGGTCCTGGTGGCAACCCCACACCCAGCGGGCAGCGTCCCCGCGCTGCTCGACCAGCCCCACCGGGGCCGCGTCGTGGACCATCACGAGGTCGGCGTCGAGCCGGAGGCGGCGCGCGTTCTCCGCGCCGGTCTCGCGCAGGCGGGCCAGCATACCCTCGGTGATGACCTGCTCGGTGCCCGCGAGCGCCTTGACCACCGCGCGGCTCACCTGGTCGAAGTCCGCGGTGCCGATGGTGATCTCCCAGGTCGTCTCGACGCCCAGGTCGTTCAGGATACCCACCACGCGGTTGAGCCCCTCGGCCAGCGCGCCGTAGCGCGAGGCGCTCACGTGGACGAAGCGCTTGCCGCGGAGGCGCTCGCCGATGCGCATGAGGAAGTCGACCGTGCCGCGGGGCGCGACCTGACGGTAGTCGTCGAGCTTGAGCAGCGGGCCCGGGGCCATCAGGACACCTCCCCGGAGATGGCGTCGCCGAGGACGCTCAGGTGGCGGTCGCGGATGCGCTCGAGGCTGCCCGCGTGCGGATCGATGTGGGCCAGGCGATCGGCAAGGTCCGGCCGGCCGAGGGCGCCGCCGACCCATTCCGCGAAGTCGCCCCGCCCGCGGCCGGCGCGATAGCGTGCCTCGATCGTGTGATAGAAGAGCGCGCTCACGTCCACCTCGGCGAGCGCGTCGCGGAACTCCACGAGGGTGCGGGCCTGGTGCCCGGTGGGCACCGGCACCAGGTGCATCTGGAAGAAGCGGAAGCGCTTGCCCTGGCTGCGCGGGGGCGCGGTGCCCAGGTGCTGGAGGTGATCGGAGATGGTGGCGATCAGCTCCTCGCGCACCCGCTCCATGGACCCGGCGTAGAAGGGGTCCACCGCGGCCAGCCGCTCGGCCAGCCGCACGTCGCGCACCTCGGTGCCGACCCACAGCGAGAAGTCGTTGGGGTAGGCCTCGGCCAGCACCGGGCGGTGGAGCAGCGACGCCGAGGTGTGGCAGAAGACGGACTCGATCGGCACGCGCTCGAGCTGCTCGAGCAGCTCGCGGGCGTCGTGGGCCTCGTGGGGCAGGAGCTCGTTCAGCTCGAGGCAGCCGAGGAAGACGAAGGGCTGGGTCTCGCTCATGCGGTAAGCTCTCCCGGAGGACGAGGCCGGTGAGAATCCTGCTCCTGAGCCGCGAGTACCCGCCGCACGTCTACGGCGGGGCCGGCGTCGTGGTCGACCACCTGAGCCGGGCGCTGGCCCGTCGCGTCACCGTCGAGGTGCGCTGCTTCGGCGAGCAGGCGGTGGCCGGGCCCGACCTGCGCGTGCGCGGCTACGCCCCCTGGGAGCGGCTCCACGGCGGCCCGGAGGCGGCCTACGCGCCCGCGCTCGAGGCCCTCTCGATCGGGCTCGCGATGGCCCGCGATCCGGTCGCGGCCGACGTGGTCCACACCCACACCTGGTACGTGGGATTCGGCGGCATGCTGGTGCAGGCCATCCACGACGTGCCTCTCGTGGTCACGCTCCACAGCATGGAGCCGCTGCGGCCCTGGAAGGCCGATCAGCTCGGCACCGGCTACGCGGTCTCGAGCTGGGCGGAGCGGCTGGCCGTCGAGCGCGCCGAGCGCGTCATCGCGGTGTCCGCCCAGATGCGCGCCGACATCCTGGCCCACTTCCGCGTGGACCCGGAGCGGGTCGTGGTGATCCACAACGGGGTCGACGCCGAGGCCTTCCGGCGGACCGATCGGCGCGAGGCCCTCGCGCGTCACGGGGTGCGGGAGCCCTACGTGCTCTTCGTCGGCCGCATCAGCGAGCAGAAGGGCATCTTCCCGCTGCTCGAGGCGGCCCGCGCCCTGCCCGAGGACGTCTCGCTCGTGCTCTGCGCGAGCAGCCCCGACACCCCCGAGCTGCTCGCGCGACTCGAGGCCGCGGTGACCGGCCGCCCGCGCGTCCGCTGGATCAACGCGATGCTGCCGGTCGCGGAGGTCGTCGAGCTCTACAGCCACGCCGCCCTGTTCGTCTGCCCCTCGATCTACGAGCCGTTCGGGCTCATCAACCTGGAGGCGATGGCCTGCGGCACGCCGGTGGTGGCCACGCGGGTCGGCGGCATCCCCGAGGTGGTGGTGGACGGGGAGACCGGCTGGCTCGTCCCGCCGGGGGACCCGGCCGCGCTCGCCCAGGCCCTCCGAGGCGCGCTCGGTGATCTGGTGCGCGCGCGGCGGATGGGCGAGGCCGGCCGCCGTCGCGTCGAGGCGCACTTCTCCTGGGACCGCATCGCGGAGCGGACGCTCGCGGTCTACCGGGACGCGATCGCGGCCAAGACGGCCGCCCGCGGCGGGTCTGCCGAGAGTGGTCACCGCGAGGGCTCCGCGAGGTAGAACGCCACGCTCCAGGGCGGCAGCTCCCGCCAGCCGGTGTCGGCCAGGTGGAGCGCGTGGAGCCGGCGGCCCCAGTCGGGCCCCGGGCCCGGGTGGGGCACCGCGGTCGGGCCCAGGTTGGCCACCAGGCGCAGCGTTCCGGTCGGGAACGCCCACGCGACCTCGAGCGCGGTGTCGCCGAGGGCCTTCCACGAGGCGGCCGGCACCGGCTCGCCCGCCAGCAGCGGCACGATCGCCTCCGCGCGCAGGCGCAGCAGCGTGCGGTGGAAGTCGAGCCAGGCGCGGTGAGCATGCTCGGCGAGACGGCTCCAGTCGAGCACGGAGCGCGCGCGCGTGGTCTCTGCCTGCGGATCCGGAATGCGCTCGCGCAGCGCCGGGCTCGCGAACTCCGGGAACCGCGCGAACTCGCGCCGGCGACCCTCGGCCACCGAAGGCCCCAGGTCGGGGCCCAGATCGGTGAAGAAGAGGAAGGGCTCCGGCGCGCCCCACTCCTCGCCCATGAAGAGCAGCGGCGGGGCCGGGGCGAGCAGCAAGATCGCGGTGGCCGCGCGCACCGCCTCGGGGGCGGCGAGGGCGGTGATGCGCTCGCCCAGCGCGCGGTTGCCGATCTGGTCGTGGTTCTGGAGGAAGCTCACGAACGCGGTCGGCGGCAAGTGGGCGCTCGGCTCTCCGCGCGGGCCGCCGCGATACCGGGAGGGCTCCCCCTGGAACGCGAGGCCCTCGGTGAGGACGCGCCCGAGGTGCGGCAGCGGCGGCTGGTAGTCCTCGTAGTAGCCGCCGGTCTCGCCGGTCAACGGCACGTGGAGCGCGTGGTGCGCGTCGTCGTTCCACTGGGCCTGGTAGAGCGGGCGGCGCCCGGCCTCGCGGCCGAGATAGCGGGCCTCGTTGGCGCCGTTCTCGAGGATCAGGTGCACGGAGCGCTCGCGGCCGGGCCCGTCGGCCACCGCGCGGCCCAGCTCCACCAGGAGGTGCGCGGTCGAGTCGTCCACGATGGCGTTGACCGCGTCGAGCCGCAGGCCGTCGAGGTGGTATTCCTCGAGCCAGTACAGCGCGTTGTGGATCATGAACGCGCGGACGACCTCGGCGCCCGGGCCGTCGTAGTTGATGCCGTCGCCCCAGGGCGAACGGTGGCGCGGAGTGAAGAAGGCCGGGGCGTAGCGGTGCAGGTAGTTGCCCTCCGGCCCGAAGTGGTTGTAGACGACGTCGAGGAAGACGGCGAGGCCGCGGGCGTGGCAGGCGTCCACCAGGGCCTTGAGATCCTCCGGCCGGCCGTAGCGGGCCTCGGGAGCGAAGAGCAGGACCCCGTCGTAGCCCCAGCCCCAGCGGCCCGGGAACTCGGCGAGCGGCATCAGCTCGAGCGCGGTGATCCCGAGCGAGACGAGGTGGTCGAGCTTTCCCGCGACCGCGGCGTACGTCCCCTCGAGCGTGAACGTGCCCACGTGCAGCTCGTAGAAGATGAGGCGCTCGGGCGGCAGCCCGGCCCACCCGCCGTCCCGCCAGGCATAGGCGAGGGGATCGACGACCTCGCTCGGTCCGTGCACGTCGCCGGGCTGGAAGCGGGCGGCCGGGTCCGGCACCAGCATCTCGCCGTCGATGCGGTAACGGTAGCGGGTGCCCGCGGAGGCCTCCCGCGTCACGTGCTCGGCCCAGCCGCCCGCGTCGCGCGGCATGGGCACCGCGCGCCCGGGCTCCTCGAGCCAGAGCTCGACCCGGTCGGCGCCCGGGGACCAGAGGCGGAACCGGGTGCTCCCGTCGTCGCGCAGGCAGGCGCCGAAGGGCATCCGGTGCGCGCGGCGGATCGCCGGCGGGACGGTCATTGAATGACGGCCACGGGGGGAATGACGGCCACGGGGGGAATGACGGCCACGCGGGGGGGGACGGCCACGCCGTGGGTGACGGCCACCCGCTCCAGGAGCGCCACCGGGAAGTGGGCGAGGAGCTTCCCGACGGGCAGGACCGCGATCCCGTCCCGGCGCTCGCTCGTCACCGCCCGGCCGGTGAAGCGGTCCCTGTACACTCCCGCGAGATCCTCGCCGAGCACGATCGAGGTGTGCTCCCACGCGGCCTCGCCGAGCAAGATCGAGCCGGTGAGCCCCTCGAGCCGCGCGGTGAGACGCGGCACCACCGCGACGACCGCGTCGGCGCCGTCGGTCCGCGCCAGCGCCACCAGGTGGTCGGCGTGCGGACCGTCCGCGCCGAGCGCGCGGTAGGCGCCCAGCGCGAAGAGCCGCGAGCGCTCGCGCCGGAGCGTCAGCGCGCGGAGGGTGAGGTAGAGCTTCACGCGACCGTCCGGCCAGTCGGCCAGCAGCTCGCGGCACAGGCCGGTGGCGTCCGTCCCGGCCGCCTCGTCGGCCGCGATACGGGCTCCGAGCGTCTCGAGCAGCGCGCGCCGCCGCGCGAAGTCGACCGGCCGCCGGTTGTCGGGATCGACGAGCGAGAGGTCCCACAGCTCGGTGCCCTGGTAGAGGTCCGGGATGCCGGGGACCGCGAGCTTGAGCAGGGTCTGGGCCAGCGAGTTCACCGCCCCGTGGGCGGCGATCAGCCGCTGGAACGGCCGGAACGCGGGCAGGAAGGGGCCGTCCGGCGCGAGGAGGGCGCGCACGAAGTCGCGCACCGCGCCGTCATAGAGCTCGCTCGGGTTGACCCAGCTCGTGCGGCGCTTGGCCTCCTTGGTGGCCTTCTCCATGTAGGCGACGACGCGCCGGGTGAACGTCTCGAGCGTCTCGTCCTCGTCGCGCGCGGGCCAGGCTCCCACCAGGGTCTGGTACAGCAGGTACTCGTCGTTGCGGTCGGGCGCGGCGTGCCCGTCGGTCTGGCGCCTCCATCGCCGGGCGATCCCGCGCCACCGGCGCACCTCCGCCGCCCACGTGGCCGGCACCTCGGAGAGCACGTTGATGCGCGCGCGCACGTCCTCGCCGCGCTTGGTGTCGTGAGTGGACGTGGCCAGCATCGACTCGGGCCAGCGCTCGAGCCGCCGCTCGTTGCGCGCGTGGAAGACGGAGAGGGGCTCCCCGTAGCGCGCCGGATCGCCGCCAACCTCGTTGAGCGACACCAGGCGGTTGTAGAGGTAGAACGCGGTGTCCTCGACGCCCTTGGCGGTGACCGGACCGGTGGTCTGCTGGAAGCGCATCGTGAAGTCGCGCCGGGCGGCCCGCTCCTCGGGGCCGCTCCGGTCCGGGTGGCGCAGCAGCAGCACGTCGCGGACGAAGTCGAAGATCGAGATGTTGACGGTCGGGTTGCGGCGCTTGGCCTCCGCGACCGCCGCCTCGATGTAGCCGCGGTCGCGCGGGCTGGGGGTGTCGGAGCCGTCGCCGCCCACGTAGGTACGGTAGACCGGGAAGGCGGCCACCACCTCGCGGAGCGCGCGCCCAAGGCTCGGCAGGGTGAAGTCGCGGGCGAGGCGGTCACGCTCGGACATGCGGTCGAGGTGATGGCCGAGCCGGTTGATCTCGCTCGCCATCGAGACCTGCATGATGAGCCGCTTGGCCGCGTAGGTGAGGTCGGCCATCCGGGCGCCGTCGCCCGCCATCCGGGAGTAGAGCGCGGTCATCTGCCGGGAGGTGCCCCGGTCGACGAAGAGACCGTTGACCGCGGCGAGGAAGTCGTAGCCGGTGGTGCCCGCCACCGCCCACCACTCGGGCAGGGGCTCCTCGGGGCCGAGAATCTTCTCGGCCGCGATCCAGAGCGGGCGGGCCTCCAGGGCGGCGGCCCGGTCCGCGGCCCGGGTGCGATAGAGCGCGGTCAGCGCCTCCGCATCGACCGCGCCGAGCTCGGGCAGGAGGCGCCGCGCCGTCGCCACCAGCGCGCCCTCCTGCAACCGGTGGAAGTACTCCCCGGGCGCGTAGAGGCCGTCCGGGTGATCGATGCGCAGCCCGGTGACCTTGCCCTCGCCGACCAGTCTCAGGATTAGCTGGTGGGTCGCGTCGAACACCGCGCGGCGCTCCATGCGGATGGCGGCCAGGTGGCTCACGTCGAAGAAGCGCCGGTAGTTCACCTCGTCGCCCGCCACCCGCCAGTCGGCCAGCCGGTAGGTCTGCGCGGAGAGGACGCGGTCGAGCGCGTCGAAGGAGGCCGGATCGCCTGGGACGCCGTTGAACCGTCGCACCGTCTCCTCGATGTGTTCGCGGATGTCGGGAGATTCCTTGGCGAGCGCCATCAGGCGCCGCTTGACGATCTCCTTCTCGCGCAGCCGCTCCTCGACCCGGCGGGCGTCGGTCTCGGTGCGCCCGGGCAGGTGCTCGATCGCGGTCAGGATGCTGCGCAGCTCCTGGAGCCCCGCGTCCTCCGGGCCCAGGCGCAGGGCGAGGGGCTCGAGCCCGTCGGTCAGGATCTGGGGATAGGTCCGGGGGGTGATGGGCAGGCGCGCGCCCGCGTACCGCAGGTGGAAGGCGCCGTCCGCGAACTCCAGCGCGAGCTGCTGCGACTCGAGCACCCGACCGTACTGATCGGGCAGGATGGGCAGGAGGACGCGGTACCGCAGCTCGGCCTTGGCCGGCGCCCAGTCGATGTCGAAGAACTCGGCCCGCGGCGAGGCCGGGCCGTTCTCGAGCACGTCGAGCCACCAGGGGTTGGCGTCGCCCGCGATGCCCATGTGGTTCGGCACCACGTCCAGGATGAGCCCGAGCCCCCGCCCGGCCAGGCCGGCGGCCATGCGGTCGAAGGTGGCGGCGTTGCCCAGCTCCGGATTGAAGGCGTTGTGGTCGGTGACGTCGTAGCCGTGGGAGCTGCCCGGTCCGCAGCGAAAGCACGGGGAGAGATACACGTCGCTGATGCCGAGCGCCTCGAGGTAGGGGCCGAGGGCCGCGACCTCGTCGAAGCCGAGCGCGCTCCCGAGCTGCAGGCGGTAGGTCGCCCGGCGCTCGCGGCGCAGCGCCGCCGTCGCCTGCTGGAAGAGCGCGCCGGCGTCGATCATGCGGCCTAGAGGTGGGTCAGGGTCTCGCGCGGGTGCGGCTCGCGACTGCGGAGGTGGCGCTCGAGGATCTGGCGGGCCAGCCCGCGGCCGCCCAGCCCGAAGGCCAGCGCCAGCGCGAAGATGAGCCCGCCGAAGGTGATCCCGAACGCGACCAGCACCATCTCCTTGCCGATGCCCAAGTGGGTGATCGCGGTGGCGCTCGCGAAGAGCAGCACGCCCCAGCGGATGGCCCGGGCCAGGAGGCGCGCCTCGGGCAGGCGGGCGTTGACCGCCGCGATGAGGACGCCCTCACCCAGGAAGTTCGCCACGAGCCATCCCACGAGCAGGATCAGGGCCGCGCCCATGACGCGCGGCACCCACGAGAAGACGAACTCGGTGAGGCGCCCGGTGCCGGGGATGGCGAGCGCGTCGATGGCCACCGGCAGGAAGAGCACGAGCACGCTCCAGAAGACGATCAGCCCCAGCACCTGCGAGGGCGGCTTCCGCACGCCCGCGCGGTTGAGCGCGGCCACGATGCCCCACGCCTCGGCGCGGCGATCGAAGGCCACCGCCTGCGCGAGCCGGCGGGCGATGCGCGCGCTGATCCACGCGCCGGCGAGCCCGACCGCGGCCAGCGTCAGCATCGCGAGGATTCCCGGAAGGACGAGCATCAGCCTCGTCTTGAGATCGCCGAGAGCGGCCCACACGAGATCGCTCCACATATCCGTCATGATCCGCGCCTCCAGGAGAGCAAGGTCGACGCCAACAGGTCGTCCACACGGTACCACGCGGGCCACGCGCCAGAAAGGCGCGGCGGTCGTCCGGCCGCGGGTCGGCGCTACCGGGGCCGGCCGGCAACCTTTTCCGGCCCCGGCGCGCACCGACGCGCACGTCGCCACGGCATGCGGGGCGTGACCCGGTGGCCGCCTCCACTCCGGGTCATCGGGCGGTGAGCCGTTCGAGCCAGGGGGCCGTCCGCGCGCGAGCGCATCGCGCAGGCCTTCACCAGGGTCGAGGGCGTGCTGTACGTGGGCCTGGGTATCGTTCTCGCCGCGGGGGCCGTGGCGCTGCTCGTGAAGGCGGCGATCCACTTCGCCAAGAGCTGCTCCGGCGGCGCCATCGGCTCGAGCGTGGTGGCCGTCCTCGACCGGGTGCTCCTGATCCTGATGATGATCGAGATCCTCTACACGTCCGGTTCCGCGAGCACGTGCTGGTGCCCGAGCCCTTCGTGCCGGTGGCCCTGATCGCCCCGGTCCGGCGCATCCTGGTCATCACCGCGGAGTTCGGCACGCTCACGGACCGGGGGGAGTCGGCGTTCCGCTACCCGATGATCGAGCTCGGGCTGCTCACCCTGATGACCGGGGCGCTCGTGACGTGCCTGGTGGGCCTGCGCAAGCGGGACGAGGAAGCGGTGGCCGAGCGGGCCTGGGCGGGACTACCGGCGCCGGGTCATCCGGGAGCAGGTGGGTCACCAGCTTGGGGGGCACCCGTCGAGTCGACTTTCGAGGTCACCCTGGTCGAGGCTCCGGCCACCCTGCGCCGGAAGGCCGATCCGGCGACGGGCCTGGCCGTGACCGACGTGTGGGGGAGTGCGGCCGTGCCCGAGCGGTAGTTACACGGTAAAATGTTCCCTTCATCGGGCGGCCGACAGGATGACCCCCCTGATGGGGCGTCTGAGATGTGGCCCATAAGCATCAGTCCGCGTTGAGATGGGAGGCTTCGATCCGGTACCTTCTTCTACCGAGAACTTTCGAGGCACATCGATTGCAGCCGGGTCGCCAAGATCCGAGCCGGACGACGCGACCCACCGACACCAACACCCGAAAGGGGACGACCAATGAAGCATCGCATCCTGATCGCTGACGACGATGAGTCGGGCCGCAGCGGACTGGCGGCCCTCCTGACGATGTGGGGGTACGAGGTGCAGGAAGCCGTGGACGGCAAGGACGCGCTCGAGCGGGCGCCCGCCTTCCGGCCCTCGGTCGTGATCGCGGACATGGTCATGCCGGTCATCGACGGCATCGGGCTCCTGAAGCCGCTGGCCGCGGCGGTGCCCGAGGCGGCGGTGATCCTGCTGACCGCTCACGGCTCCATCGAGACCGCGGTGTCGGCGATGCGGGAGGGCGCCTACGACTACATGACCAAGCCCGTCGATCCCCGCCGCCTCCGGGTGCTCGTGGAGAAGGCGGTCGAGAAGGTCCAGGTCAGTCGTGAGGTCACCGTCCTGCGCCGCCAGCTCAAGGAGAGCCGCGGGCTGGGGCCGCTGCTGGGCGTGAGCCCGGCGATGCAGGAGGTCTACCGACTCATCGAGATGGCTGCGCCGAGCCCCGCGCCGGTGCTGATCCTGGGCGAGACCGGCACCGGCAAGGAGCTGGTCGCCCGCACCATCCACCAGATGTCGCAGCGGGCGAAGGGGCCGTTCGTCGCGGTCAACTGCTCGGCCATACCGGAGACCCTGCTCGAGAGCGAGCTGTTCGGTCACGAGAAGGGGGCCTTCACCGGCGCCATGGCCCGGCGGCCGGGCTACTTCGAGCTGGCCGACGGCGGCACGATCTTCCTCGACGAGATCGCGGAGATGAGCTCGAACCTGCAGGCGAAGTACCTCCGCGTCCTCCAGGACAGCCAGGTGCGTCGCGTGGGCGGCCACGACGAGATCGGCGTCGACGTGCGGGTGGTGGCCGCGACCAACCGGGACGTGGTGAAGGCGGTACAGGACGGGACGTTCCGGGAGGATCTGTACTACCGGGTCAACGTGCTGACGATCTCTCTGCCTCCGCTCCGGCGTCGACCCGAAGACATCGCGCTCCTGGCGGACGCGTTCATCGCCGAGTTCAACGAGAAGTACGCGCGGCAAGTGCGGAGCGTGGACGGGGCGGCGCTCAAGCTCCTGAACGACCACGCCTGGCCGGGCAACGTGCGCGAGCTCCGCAACATCATCGAGCGGGCGGTGGTCTCGTGCGAGGACGGGCTCATCACGCCCGAGTGCCTGCCGCTATCGCCGCTCGGGGCCCCGGTGGGGGAGCGGGCGAACGTGGTGGTGCTGCCGCTCGGCACCACGCTCGACGACGGCGAGCGGGAGCTGATCCTCCGAACGCTGCAGTCGGTGAACAACAACAAGACCCGGGCCGCCGAGATCCTCGGGACCACGCCGAAGACGCTCCACAACAAGGCCCGCCGCTGGCGGGAGATGCAGCTGGACCGGGACCCGGGGAAGCGCGCCTTGGCGCGCGGGGCCGAGCCTAGCGGCGGCGTGAGCCGCCGCTGGGCTCGGCCCCGATCCACACCACCCACGGCCTCGACGAGGAGCTGTCCTGTCGGATCTCGACGGGATAGCCCTGCTTCTCGATGCTGCTGGCCAGGCGCCCGGCCGACGCACGATCCGTGAAGGCGGCCGCGGGCGTCCACTGGCGCGGCTCCGTCGCTGCCCGGCGCGGCTCGGGAATAGGCCGCGCCTCGGGGGCGCGCGGCTCGGACGGAGCCGGCGTGGTGGCGGCCGGGGGCGAGGCCTCCGGAGCGCGTGGCTCGGGCGCCGGGGAGGGCTCGGCCTGACTGAGTCGATTGGGCGGAAGTGAGGGGCCCGCCTCGGGCACGGCTGCCGGCGCAGGCTCGTCGAGCTTCGATTCGCTCTGCGGCGACTCGACCTTCGGCTCGTCGGCCGCCGGCGGGCTGGAGAAGAGCCCGAGCCAGTCACCCGTCACCCGGCTGGCCGGGCCACTGCGCACGTCTCCGCGGAGCACCTCGGAGGCGGAGGGTTTCGGCGAGGGCGTGAGGTCGGGGCCGAGGGAGGCCAGCGGGCCGGGGCCGGGTGTGGTCGGCGTCCGCGCCGGCGCCGCGGAGCCCAGCACGTACGGCAGGCCGAGAAAGATCAGCAGAAAGGTGGGGGCGAAGGTCCCCGCCGCGACGCCCAGACCGCGGAGCGGCAACGTCCACCTGGGCCGGCCCGGATCGACCTCGCTGTACTCCTCGTCGCCGGATTCGCTGGTCTCGTCGCCCGGGAAGATATCCTCGCGTGTGATCTCGTCCCGCTCGTCGCTGTCGCGTTCCCCTTTGAGTCTCAGCATGCCGACGAGAGCAGGCAAGGCGTGTGCCAGCCGGGCGCGACAGGAAGTCCGCGCATCGAGCGGCGATCTGGCCGTCCGCGGGGCGCTGGAAGGGAAGAACTACTGGAGCCGGCGGGGAGTTTCTTCCCGCGGTGGTTCGCGCTGCTTTGGCACGCGGGTTGCGACAGGCGGACGCCTCAGGAGGGTGTCCCAATGCGAATGATCGGCAGGATCTGGAGGGATGGTTCGCCACGGTGGAGGGTGGCCGTGCTCGACGGCGACACCGCGTCGCGTGCCTCGCTACGCGCGGCCGTCGAGGACGCGGGAGGCACGGTGGCGCTGGAGGCGCCGCTGCGGCTGGACGCGGTGGCCCTGATGCAGCAGACCCGGCCGGACGTGCTGATCATCGCGCCCAGCCTCTCGGGACGGCGCGAGCCGGCACTCATGCCGCGCATCACCGCGGCCTGTGACTGTCCGGCGGTGCTCTTCACGCGCGACACCGCATCCGCCGTCGTGAAGCAGGCCAATCGCGCCGGGGTGATGGGCTTCATGCTCAAGCCGCTCCGGGCGGCGGAGGTGGCGCCCACGCTCGACCTCGCGCTCGCACGCTTTCGCGACATCCGGCGGATGCAACAAGCGCGGGCCGAGCGTCCGCTCGTGGATCAGGCGAAGGGCAAGCTGATGAGCGACCGCCAGCTGAGCGAGGCCGAGGCGTTCCGCTGGCTGCGCAAGCAGGCGATGAACTCTCGGCAGCGGCTGGGCGACGTGGCGAGGGCGGTGCTCGCGGACGAGTGGGCCTGGGAGCCGTTCCCGCAGGGCGCGCGTTGACGCATCGCGCGGCCCTCGCCCCATCGCCGCGCTGGAAAGCTTTACACGATGGTCCTGGAAATTCCTACTCGGTCGGGACGGTTCGTCCGTTTGTGATGGCCGACGGCTTAGGCGGTGGTAACTTGGACGCGAGGCACGGGCTCACCCGCTGGCATGGGCGATGCAGTCTCGGAAACCATGGAGGTGACCACCATGGAAATCATCGTCGTCGCAGCGATGCTGTCCCTGGTCGTTCTGCTCGGGATCGCGGTGAAGCTCTACGATCTCAAGCGCAAGCGTGAGGATGAGGCGGTGGCGGCCCAGGCCAGAGTGTCCGACGCGCTGCTGATGGATGCTGCCCTCAGCGGGCTGCCGTTGACCCCGACCGCGCACCTGCCCCTGTGGAGGGGAACGCCGCTCGTGGTCGAGATCACGGGAGCGGTGCCCAGGCCCGAGCTCCGGACCGCTGCGATGGACGTGGCCAGGCGGGAGATCTCCCGGAGCCGCTCCGACTTCCAGGTCGAGGATCGGATCCAGGTGGATCCGGCCCTGCTGACGCGGGCGGCCTGAGCGTGCGCGTGGAGCACCTCGCCCGCTTCGTGCCGATGGCGGTGGCGGGCCTCCTGGTCGGCGCCCCGGTGGTCGCGGAGGCCGGGGCGCCGACCGATCAGCTCAAGTCGTCCGTCGAGCAGATCGTCAAGGTCCTGGAGGACCCCGCGCTCAAGACGGATTCCCGCGCGAAGGACCGTCGGGCCGCCATCCGCAAGGAGGCCGAGGTCGTCTTCGACTTCACCGAGACCGCGAAGCGGGCCCTCGGCCGTCACTGGCAGGGCCTCTCCGAGAAGGATCGCCAGGAGTTCACCGGGCTCTTCACCGATCTGATCGAGCGGGCCTACATCTCGAAGATCGAGCGCTACAGCGGCGAGCGCATCGCCTACGCGGGCGAGGCGGTCGACGGGGGACTCGCGACGGTGCGCACCCGCTTCGTCACCAAGCAGGGCACGGAGATCCCGGTGGACTACCGCATGCAGCAGCGGGGCGATCGGTGGCTCGTGTACGATGTGTCCGTCGAGGGCGTCAGCTTGATCAACAACTACCGGACCCAGTTCGACAAGATCATCCAGACCTCCTCGTATGCCGAGCTGGTCCGGAAGATGAAGGCGGCGGAGGTGGGAACGGCCGCCGCGCCCCGCTCGTGAGGGCGCTCGTGCGGCGGTCGGCGTGGCGCGTCGCGGTGGCGGCCGCGCTGCTGACGGGCGTGCTCGTGGTGACGGTGACGCCGGCCGCGCCGGCCGGGGAGCGTCACGCGGGCACCGTGCTGGCGGTGGACCCGCAAGCGCGCACCCTCACCGTCGACGAGTTCGGCGCGGGCGGTGAGCGGCGGGCCCTCAGCGTTCAGGTGCCGCGCGACGCGATCGTCCTCTGGTCGCAGCGGGACCAGGCGGGGCGGGGGGTGAGCGACGCGTTCCGGGACAGCACGATCACACTCGGCGAGGTCCGCGTGGGCGACTTCGTGGTGGTGGAGGTCTCGGACGATCCCCAGGTCGCCCGGCTGGTGATGGTCACGCTGCGGAGGGGCGCCGGCTCCTGAGCCTCTCACCTCACTCCCAGAGCGTGCGCGCGGACGTCTGATGGCCGCGTTGTGGGAGGGCCGCTTCCGAGTCCTGCGGCGGCTCACGCTGTTCGCCGCGGTGCTGCTCGGGCTCATGGTCCTGGTGGGCGGCGGCCTCGCGATCTACTCGGCGCGCGCCCTCTCCAAGTTCGAGCGGGTCGAGGCCCGCCGCTCGACTCTCCTCTACGCGGCTCCGCCGGTGCTCCGGCCCGGGGTCTCGGTCGGAGCCCTCGATCTGGCCGGCATCCTCGGGCGGCTCGGCTATCGCGAGACCCGGACCGCAGTGGGGCCGGGGCAGTTCTCCCGGTCCGACAGCACCTGGGACATCTACGTGGGGCACGGGAGCGCCGGTGCGGAGCGGGTCATTCTCACCGTCGCGAGCGGGCGCATCACGCGGCTGCGTCAGAACGGGACCGACGTGCAGAGCGTCGCCCTGCCGCCCGAGTTGCTCGCGAGCGCGGGCGCCGGCATGGGGGAGAGCATCCGCCCGGTGCAGCTGGCCGACGTGCCCCCGGTGTTGCGCACCGCCGTCCTGACCATCGAGGACGAGCGATTCTACGAGCACGGCGGGCTCGATCCGCGCGGCGTGCTGCGGGCGCTCTGGGCGAACGTGCGGAAGGGACGGGTGGTCGAGGGCGGCAGCACGATCACCCAGCAGCTCGTGAAGAGCCGGCTGCTCACTCCCGAGCGGACGTACTCGCGCAAGCTCAACGAGGCCTGGCTCTCCACCGCGCTGGAATGGCGATACTCGAAGGACCAGATCCTCGAGGCCTACCTGAACGAGGTCTACCTGGGGCAGGTCGGCGGCGGCGCGGTGCGTGGGGTCGGCGCCGCCTCCCGCGCCTACTTCGGCAAGGAGGTCCACCAGCTGACCCTGCCGGAGGCCGCGCTCCTGGCCGGCATGATCCGCGGGCCGAACAGCTACTCTCCGGCGTCCAATCCCGAGCGGGCGCGGGACCGGCGCGACGTGGTGCTGACGCGCATGCGCGACCTGCGCAAGATCTCGGAGGCGGACTACCGCCGGGCCCGTCGCGAGCCGGTGAAGGCGCGCATCACTCCCGGCAACAGCCTGGCGGCGCCGTACTTCGTCGACTACGTCCGCGCGGAGCTCGAGCGCTCCACCGAGATGGACCTGGGCGACCAGCACGGCGTCCGGGTCTACACGACCCTCGACCCGGTGCTGCAGCGGCTCGCGGAGGCCGCGGTGGTCAAGGGGATCGACCGTCTCGAGACCGCGCGGCCGCGCCTTCGCCGCAAGGGTGCCGAGGAGCGCCTGCAGGCCGCGCTCATCGTGCTCGATACCGCGACCGGGCAGGTGCGCGCGCTGGTGGGCGGCCGCGACTACCGGCTCAGCCAGTTCGACCGCGCGGTCCTCGCGCGGCGACAGCCGGGCTCGGCCTTCAAGCCGTTCGTGTTTCTCGCCGCGCTCACCCCGCGTCAGGAGGGGCCGCAGTTCACCGCCGCCTCGCTGATCGAGGACGCGCCGATCACGGTTCTGGTGGACGGCAAGCCGTGGAGCCCCAAGAACTACGATGACCACTACCAGGGCATGGTCACGGTGCGGCGGGCGCTCGAGGGCTCGCTGAACACCGCCACCGTGCGCCTGGCTCAGGCCGTCGGCCTGGGCACCGTCGTCGGGACCGCGCGGACGCTGGGCGTCGAGGGAGACCTCAAGCCGGTGCCCGCGCTGGCCCTGGGCGTCTTCGAGACCACCCCGCTCGACCTCGCGCGCGCGTACCTGCCGCTGGCCAACGGCGGTCTCGCCCCGAGCGGTGGGGTGGTGGACACCGTCACCGACGACGGCGGCCGCGCGATCTGGAGCGCGAGTCGGGAGACGCGGCAGGTGATCGGCGCGCCCGAGGCCTTCCTCATGACCTCACTCCTCGAAGGCGTGATCAATTCCGGCACCGGCGCCGCGGCGCGCGCGATGGGCGTGCCCGGCGGGGTGGCCGGTAAGACCGGCACCACGAACGACGGGCGCGACGCCTGGTTCGTAGGCTACTCGTCCAACCTGCTGGCCCTGGTCTGGGTGGGTTTCGATGACGGCGCGCCGGCGGGACTGTCCGGGGCGGAGGGGGCGCTGCCGATCTGGTCGGAGTTCATGCGCCAGGCCCTGGACGTATATCCGGGCGGCGCCTTCCCGGAGCCGGCCGGCATCACCTACACGAAGATCGACGCGGCCAACGGACGACGGGCGACCGCGTACTGCCCGGTGGTGGTGACCGAGGTGTTCCTGGCCGGGACGGAGCCGCCCCCGTGCGAGGAGCACGGCGGTGTGACGGAGCAGATCGGGCGCTGGTGGGATCGGGTCTGGGACTGGTTCAGGAAGTAGCGGTCGCCGTGAGGTCAGCTGGCGAGCAGGCGGCCGGAGCGACGCAGGCGGTCCTGGATGTCGCCCATGAAGAGGAAGGCGAGCCCGTCGGAATCGGTGCGCCAGACCAGGGCCGGCACGTTGAACGGCGTTCCGTCCGGGGGACGGAAGCGCAGCTGGGCCGGCGTGCCGATGTCGAGACGCTCCCGCGGCCTCACCTTGGCGCCGCGGGCCGAGATGTCCACGGTCTGGAGCAGGAAGCGTCGCTTCCCGGCCTCCACCACCACGAGCCAGGAAACGTCCGAGCGGGGGTGCCGGCGGCGATCGTTCTGTCGGGTCATCATGGACGCCCGTTGAGCAACCGACGTGCCGAAGAAACGAAGCTAATGATCCCGGCTATTTATGAGGGTGTCAGAGGGCCGTCGGGGGCGTCACACGGAGGTCGTGACGCTGACAGTGTCCACCAGGTGGCGGCCAGTTCCGCTGCCTGCTCAAAGCGTGTAGAGTCGTCCCGCCATGAGCGCGTCGACGGCGGAGGTGGTGGTCTGCGGGGCCGGCATCGGCGGGGTCGCGGCGGCCTATCATCTGGCGGTGCGCCGGGGCATCCACTCGGTGGTGCTCGTCGACGAGCGCCCGCCGCTCTCGCTCACGAGCGACAAGTCGGCCGAGTCCTACCGGAACTGGTGGCCGGGGCCCGGCGACGACATGGTCGCCCTGATGAACCGCAGCATCGACCTCCTGGAGGAGCTGGCGCGCGAGAGCGGCAACGTGTTCCTCATGAACCGCCGCGGGTACCTCTTCGCCACCGCCCAGCCCGGGCAGATCGAGCGCTATCTGCAGGCCGGGCAGGACGCCGCCACCCGGGGCGTCGGCCCGCTGCGGGTACACCGGTCCCCGGGCGGCGACTACCAGCCGTCGCCCGCCGCCGGCTACGAGGGGCAGCCCACCGGTACAGACGTGGTGACCGACCGGAGCCTGATCCGGCGTCACTTCCCGTACCTCGCCGAGGACACCGTGGCCCTGCTGCACGCGCGCCGCTGCGGCTGGTTCAGCGGGCAGCAGCTCGGGATGTACATGCTCGAGCGCGCGCGCGAGGCGGGCGTTCGCCTGACCGAGGGACGGGTGGACGCGGTGACGACCGCGGGCGGGCGAGTCACCGGCGTGCGGGTGAGCGGCCCGGACGGTAGTCGCACCATCGACACGCCGCGCTTCGTGAACGCGGCGGGTCCGTACGTCAAGGAGGTCGGGCGGCTCCTCGGGATCGAGCTCCCGGTCTTCTGCGAGCGTCATGCGAAGGTGGCGTTCCACGACACGCAGGGCGTGGTGCCCCGACACGCCCCCATGATGATCTGGACGGATCCGGTGCGACTGCCGTGGGCCGACGACGAGCGCGAGGAGCTCGAGCAGGCCGAGTCGCACCGGCATCTCCTCGACGAGATGCCCGCGGGCGTTCACGGCCGGCCGGAGGGCGGCGGGGACAGCCCGGTGATGCTCGGGGTGTGGACCTACGACGTGGAGCCGATGGAGCCGCGCTTCCCGATCGAGTTCGACCCGGCGTACGCCGAGATCGTGATCCGCGGGATGACCCGCCTGATCCCGGGCCTGCGCGCGTACGTCCCGCGCCTGCCCAAGTGCTTCGTGGATGGCGGCTACTACACCAAGACCGAGGAGAACCGCCTGCTGTCGGGGCCGCTACCGATCGAGGGCGCGTACATCCTCGGCGGTCTCTCGGGCTACGGGATGATGTCCTCGAACGGCGCCGCCGATCTCCTGGCCGACTACATCGCCGAGCGCCGGCTCCCGCCGTACGCGCCCGCGTTCCGCCTCGATCGCTACCAGGATCCCGCCTACCGGACGCTGCTCGCGGAGTGGGGAGACTCCGGGCAGCTCTAGCGCTAGCCCCAGTACTGCATCGCGTTCCGCAGGATCAGCTCGAGCTCCGGCTGGCCCACCGGCCGCGGCGCCCCGGACAGCAGGCGTGGCTGGCGCAGCGTGCCCTCGATCAGGGCGGGCACGTCGCGCTCGGTGTAGCCGATGGCGGTGAGGCCGTTGGGAATGCCGATGTCCCGCATGATCGACAGCAGCGCCCGCGGCAGCGCCTCCCGCCGCTCCGCCTCGCTCAGGTCGGCCACCGGCACCCCGAGCAGCTCGGCGGCGCGGAGGTGGCGCTCGGGCGCGGTGGCGTAGGTGAAGCGGAACGCGGCGGGGGCGGTGAGGATCACCGACATGCCGTGCGGTACCAGCGGATGGCGGGTGCGGTAGCCGCTCGGGACGTAGTCGCGTACGAGCCCCGCGATCGGGTAGGCCACCGCGTGAGGGATGTGCACGCCCGCGTTGCCGAAGCCGATACCGGCGTAGTTGGCGGCCAGCGCCAGGTGCAGGCGCGCCTCCACGTCGAGGCCGTTCAGCACCGCGCGGCGAAGGTAGCGCGCCGCGTACTCCATCGCCTTCTCACACCAGATGTCGCTCGCCGGGTTCGCGCCGATGTAGGCGGGCCGGTCCGGCGGGTGATGCTTGGCGCGGGCGTTGTAGGGTCGGGTGGTGTAGGACTCGATGGCGTGGGTGAGGATGTCGGCGCCCGCGGCGGCGGTCACCTCGGGCGGCGCGCTCAGGGTGTTGAGCGGGTCGACGACCCCGAGCGCGGGCCGCAGGAGCCGGTGCGAGACTCCCGCCTTCACGTTCTGGTCCACCACGTGGGTCACCGCCACCGCGGTGGTCTCGCTGCCGGTGCCCGCGGTGGTCGGCACCGCGATGAGGGGCCGCACCGGGCCCGGCACCGGCACGCCGCGGCCCACCGGCTTGTTGATGTAGTCCAGCAGCGGGGCCGGGTAGCACGTGAGGAGGTTCGCCGCCTTGCAGGTGTCGATGGTGCTCCCG
>Ga0326726_10001836_pt1 | contig 19797 bp, 20 predicted proteins | sample MHFenrmetagenome_2_FD_207603 | JGI IMG/M metagenome (GOLD analysis project Ga0326726, IMG submission 207603) | Lab enriched peat soil microbial communities from Michigan Hollow, Ithaca, NY, United States - MHF15MN | ecosystem: Environmental > Terrestrial > Soil > Wetlands > Peat | place: USA... | reverse complement strand
GACTGCATCCAATGTATTTTGCTTCGCCGGGCCCAAGCAGATAGGTCGCCGTGCTTTCGGGGCGTTCGCCGTTCGGCCAAGACACCTTCACCGCTACTCTGACCTTCTGTGTCCCGGTATTGCGCAATTCCATTCTGTCGCCGTAAGGTCCATAGCCGCATTTCCCAGCCGAGGCCTGGACTGCGATGACCACTGCGGCACTTGCGGGCATCGGTTCAAACCCGACTGTGAGTCCAGTGAGGAGCAGGGGTAACCAAATGCGAATGCGCTTTGGGGAACCGTGGGTCACGATACAAGGTTCTGTCGCAGAGGCATGATCGCGTCTTTGGCAGAACCTATTTTCAAGAGGCCGCATAACATTCCTTCCCAAATGTATCGACTGACTTCGCCAACGCACCGTCCGTCGCAAGCCCCACGCTTCCGCATGTCCCAACTCGCCATAGCCAAGCGGCCTGCGGCGTAGAACCGGAAGGTTAGAACTCGATGGAATCATCGGTAAACGCGGCAGTTGCTCGCTTGTGTTCGATGTGTAGCGCGAGCCGCCGGGGATCGCGGACTGCGCAGATTGCAAGAACATCGGTCGGCATTCTCGGAGCACTTCCGACCATCGCTCACTACTTGTTTTCGTATTGACACCGCGAATCAGCCAGTGCTTCAGTGGAGAAATTCAGTCTTGGAGGCGGGAGAGTCGCACATCAGAACGCGCTATGCGCAGTCTTGCTGCGGAACCATCGGTCATTGCCGTTCCCCGCTCTAGCGGCTTTGACTCGAATAGGATGGTAGCTTAGGAATCGTACGCTGAATCAATACTGAAGTTCCACACTTCCACCTTTAACTCTTTTCTCACCAGAGACGCCCTTCTTGTCTCAGCAAGAATGATCGCTCTCTATCTCTCTCCTTCGCGGACTACGCGCCTACCGCGACAAGGTGGCCACGCTCGCCAAGACAAACCACGGCCTGACGGCCCACCAGTTCGTCACGGTCCGTGGCTTGGTTTACCGGCTCCTGGGCCCATCCGCGTAGGCCGCGACCTAATCGCGCACCTACGCTTGGCGGGATCTTAGGTAGCGGGGCGAGGCTTTGTTAGATCGCACACGGCCAACTTGCGGGCTGCGGCGTAGTTCGGCAACGGGGATCACGGCTCCAAGTGCTACTCGGGTAGGAACGGGGGGATGCCGCCTGCCCCTAGCCCAGCGACGAATCGCGGTGCCGGCTTGCCTACTCGTCCGTAGGGTCGGTCGTCTGCAGCGTGAGGCTCTGTATCCAGCGCTGACGATCGAACTTTCGTGCTCGCAGCGCGATGAACAGCGGCCGACTGTGTCCGAGGAGCACCAGAAGATCGCTGAGGAAATGACCTGCTCCCCGCGTTTAGTACGGGATCGACTTAGAGTCTGCGGTTAACGATACCCCTTCGCCGAGGGCCGCGTACTCCGTCGGCGTCCGATCGCCGAGTGAGCTGTGCGGTCGCTCGGTGTTGTACTCGATCCTCCAGTTCTCGATCACGCGGCGCGCGTGCGCCATCGTGACGAACCAATGCTCGTTCAGACACTCGTCGCGGAACTTGCCGTTGAAGCTCTCGATGTACGCGTTCTCGACAGGCTTACCGGGTCGGATGAACGATAGCCGCACGCCTCGAGCGTACGCCCAAGCATCGAGCACCTGGCCTTCGAACTCCGGCCCGTGGTCGACGGTGATCGAGGCCGGCAGCCCGCGACTGTCAGCGAGACGATCGAGCACGGCTGCGACTCGCGTTCCGGTGATCGACGTGTCGACCTCGATGACCAGGCACTCGCGACTGTAGTCGTCGACGATCGCGAGACACCGCAATTTGCGCCCGTCCGCGAGCCCGTCAGCGACGAAGTCCATCGACCAGCTCTGGTTCGTCGTCGAGGGCTTCGGCAATGGCACGCGCTCGAACGGGCCGATGCGCTTGCGCTTACGCCTTCGGACCGCGAGGCCCATCTCTCGATACAGCCGATAGGTCTTCTTCCGGTTCACTTCCCACCCTTCACGACGCAGCAGCACGTGGATGCGTCGATAGCCATAGCGCCGCTTCGCCGCGGCGATCTCGCTCATGCGCTCGCGCAACGACGCACAGTCCGGCCGCCGGCTTCGGTACCGGTACAGCGATCGAGAGATGCTGATGAGCCCACACGCGCGCGTCACTCCAAAGCCGTGCTCCGCCTGCAGCACCTCGACGGCTTGGCGCTTCGCCTGTGGGCTTACCATTTTCGGCCGAGTAGATCCTTCAGCGCCGCTTTGTCGAGCTCCGCTTCCGCCAGCAGCTTCTTAAGCTTCGTGTTCTCGTGCTCAAGCTCGCGCAAGCGGCGCGCTTCCGACACCGTCATGCCTGAGTACTTCGCTTTCCAGTTGTAGAACGTGGCATCGGAGATCCCGTGTCTGCGGCAGAGCTCCTTCGTCTTCGCTCCCGCCTCCGACTCCTTCAACACCCCGATGATCTGCTCCTCAGTGAATCGCTTCCTCTTCATCGTCTGCTCCCAGGTTGAAGCAGACTCTACCCGGTCCCGGACTAAACTGGGGAGCAGATCAATCGGACACTCATTTCGTGCACATCGAAACCGCGGACGGCAAGCTCGCGTTACGTTCGCAGTTCGTCGTGTGCCCGAACGCAGAGTGTCACAAGGCTACCGTTGAAGTCCTGGTTAGTCAGTGGCGGATGAGCCCGCAGGGTCACAAGAACCTGACCGACGTGATTCAAGCATGGCGTCTGATGCCCGAGTCGGACGCTAGACCCTTCCCGGAGTACGTCCCTGCGCCGATTCGAGCCGACTACGAGGAAGCGTGCTTGATACGTGACAAGAGCGCAAAGGCAGCGGCGACGCTTGCGCGACGAGCACTTCAGGGAATTCTTCGCGACTTCTACGGCGTTAAGCCGGGGCGACTCGTGGATGAGATCGATGCCGCGCAAGAGCACATGGACGGAGAGCTCTGGGACGCCGTGCACGGCGTGCGTAAGGTGGGAAACATCGGCGCGCACATGGAGGCCGACATCAACTTGATAGTCGACGTTGACCCGGACGAGGCGCAGCTTTTGATCGAACTGGTCGAGACGATGATCGAAGAGACCTATGTGCGCAGAGCGGACCGTCATGAGCGCTTACGTAAGGTCAAGGCGCTCGCGGCGGCGAAGGACCAGGCGCGCGGCAAGGGTCCGACGTGACGATTGCTCGACGTCCGTGGGTCGGGTCATACTGTATGTATGACCAGTCCAGGCCACGGCTCTTTCCTCAGCCAACCCCGCGAGAACGAGATCCGCGTGATCGAGCGCAGCGGGCGACGGTGGCTCCAGCAGTGGCGGATGCCGCCGCACGGGCACTACCACGAGCGGGCGTGGGTCGACGTGGCGGAGCTGCCGTGGCCGCCGTCGAACGTGCGGCCGATAGCACCGTTACGATGAAGAGGTCCCTGGCGAGGTGAGCATCGGCGTACGCTGTCGTACGATGTCGCGGAATTGGGGCACTTAATCTAGCGAATTCGAGAAGAACCCTGTGAAACTTTAAAGCGAATGACGTCTGGTGCCTTGCGGCGACAGCATCACTCCTTGAGCAATCAGAGGAAACGTCAATGCCTTCAAATTACGACCCCCAGAAGCGGTCACGGGAAGTCGCCAACGATGCCGCCAAACGGGTGCGGGACGGCAACCTACAGCGGGCCGCGGAGTGGCACAAGCGCCGACAATCATCTCCAGGGCTAGTTATCAAGTTGCTAGGCGCTCTCCTCTTTGGCTTGGTCGTCGTGTGGTTCGTGCTGATCGTGAGTCATAAGTAGGCTGGCCACTTCCGCGCGACCAAAGAAAGCCCCGACGCCGTGACCAAACGGTGCCGGGTGACGCTTCGCTTATGATGCTAACGGAGCCGAACGATCTCGGCGCGTTCTGGTCACTTCGAGCTACAGATCGCCCGCACTCTAGCAGCGAAATTCGAGGGCAAGAAAGCTAGTGAACGGCGAGCAGCGTGGGTCCCTCCAGGATCGAGAGTGCGTATTTGCCGCTGTTAGAAAACGTCAACTTACCTTGGATCGTTACCGTCATACCTTCTCGCAGAGCAGCTAGATCAGCTTCCGAGCTGGACGGGAAGAATGCAGCAACCGGGTAGTCCCGTTCAGTTGGGCGAAACGAAACGATGATAATACTGTCGTTGACGGGGGAGGGCGTGACTGCGTCTACCTTACCCTGCCACGTGACGACCGTTCCGGTAACCCGTCGCACGAATTGGGCGCGTTGAAGATCAGTGATGTGATCGGCCGCCATGCTCGAGCGGACGTCCTCGTACGTCAGCGGTGTTGTCGGAACCGACGACACGTGGTCGCCGCGCCCTGGTTGGCTCTCGACTTGAACCGCGGACGAACTCGAAACGGACGCTGGTGGCCTGGTTGGGAACGTTTCACGTATCAGTTTGGTGAGCGCCAGCATGGCGGTTAGGAACGCCACTACTCCGATTGCGACGCGTACGGCGAGCGCAAGTGGATTGTTCTTCGACCACTTAACTAATTGATCCCACCTTGTGTCCGACTCCGACATGGGTGCGGATAGTGGCCTAGCACAACGCCAAGGAGAAGCCCCGACGCCGTGACCAAACGACGCCGGGGCTTGCACCTTCAGGAGCTTGCCGGGAGAACCACCACCCGACGCAGCTCATGTTAGAGGGATAACGAGGGTCGTCAAACCCTCAGTAGATAACGGTGGTAGCGGGGGGAGGCTTTGTTAGATCGCACTCGGCCAACTTACAGGCTGCGGCATAGGCGCAGCGCGGCGTCCATCAGCGCCGCGCAATTCCGTTACTCGGTTTTTTCGTATCGCCTCGCCGCTTCAGGGGCGCACACCGTATCGTCCGACGGTTTGAGATCGGGACGATAGTCCCAGGTCGCGGGCACGGAGATCGGCACAGCCAAATAGTCCGGGTCCGTAAGAGTGAACTCGTATGCCAGGTGCCGTTGATCGTCGGCGAGCGTGAGCCGCTCGATGAGGTGCTTGGACGGGCTCGAGGGGCCAAGTGAGGTGGGGTCAGGCGAAAATCCTACAGTGTCGATCACTAGGGTCTTGCCCTCCCACCGTCCGGTCGAATCGCCCATCAGCGACGGAGCAACATCCTTGGGATGCTCGGTCCGGTCGAGATGGACGACGCGCTGCAAGTGGTTGCCCTGGGCGACGAAGCGCATCACGACCGCCTTCTCGCCTAACTCGATAGTGCGCAGGTCGGGAAATGAAGAGAGCCAGGGCGGCGGGAAGGGCTCGCAGACCCCAAGGTTGGTCGCGGGATCGCGATTCCGAGCTGCCCGCGCCGCACGCCCGGCCTCGGTGAACGGCAGCTGCGGTCCGTTGGGGTTCACCGCAAGCCTGGACCGGAACTCGTCGTTCGAGGGCACCCAGTTTCCCTCAAGACTGCTGGCCCGCGCGGCGGCGGGTCGTGCGTCGCCTCTGCCATCGGCGGCGAGCAGAAACCTTGCGCCCGTGTCTGTCGTTACGTCGAGACCGAGGACCCGCTCGCCCGCGCCAGCGCGAGCCGGGCGGGCGTGTATCACGACATGCGCTCCCGGAGCGATCGCATCTTTTGGCGTGCCCGCGGCCAAGGCCTGCGAAACAGAGAACGCCTCGACAGTCCGGGGCGCCGGCTTGCCGTCGATGCCCTTGGTCTCGAGCGTCAGGTAAATGTGCGGGTTCTGCCAGTCGAGCTTCGTAACGGTTCCCTCGACCGTGACCTCTGTCTTCTCGTCGTAGCTGGCGTGGCTGTGGTGTGCGAGTGCCACAGTCGGCGTGAGCCCCGACGCGGTAATGGCAAGAAGCAAGGTCTTGGGGGCCGGAACCTTGGTCATTGGGACACCGCCGCTGATTGGCAGCCTCCAAGTGATCGTATCAGTTTCGGTAAGTCAGCACGTGGGTGGTTTTTCGATCAGCCCATCAGTCGTCGTTCGCCGAGCTGCCGTAGCTGCCGTCGAATGCATTGCAACTGCTTGTTAGCCCGCAGGCGAAGAGTCAAGGTGATCGCTCTGTGTCATCATCTCGACGCCTCGTCGGGACGTGTGATACGCACGACCTCATTCACGTCTATCGTCATGAGGTCGCTTCCAACTTCAAGCCGACCTGTAAAAGTTGACTTAGTACGCCGGACGAGCTCGTCCTCGGAAACACCCGCGAGAGTGATGTGGCTATACACGGCCAATCGCGGCCCGACGTCCGCGAACACCCGGGCCGCATCCTCTGGACTCGTGTGATGGGCCATGACTCGTCGACCAGCTTCCGATTGAGCGAGAAAGCTTTCGGAAGCAGCCATGACTTCATGAATGATCACGTCCGCGCCTTTCGCGTGCGTGACGAGATTAGCGCTGAAGCGAGTATCGCCTGACAACACGACGGACCGGCCGCCGAATTCAACGCGATAGCCCAGCGCCGGTTTGATGAGCTCACCGTGGTCGACATCGAACGTAGTGACTCTCACCCCGTCGTGTTCGTAAACGATCCCTTCGGTGACATCGGCGGCGTCGACAGCTACGCCGGACGCCGGCAGCCGTTCGTCGGCGATCCGAATTCGGATGTCCTCCCGATGAGCCCGCTCGAGGTGGGACATCATTTCCCGCGTTCCAGTCGGGCCAAAGACGCGAAAGGCGCTTACTCGTTTGCCATACGACCAACCGGTTAGCCAGACATCCGATAATCCATTAACGTGATCCGAATGCAAGTGAGTCAGAAACACCGCGGTGATGCCGCCCAACGGAACACCAACTTGGTTCAAGCGGATGGTCGCGCCACGGCCGGCATCGAATAGCAGGCGCTGATTACCGACTTGCACGAGCGTGCTTGGACCAAACCGATCGATGTCCGGCCTAGGCGTCCCCGTGCCCAATAGTGTCACGCGGAAGTCTGTTGGGGCGGACGACGTTTGCGCCAGAAGCAGGCCGGGAAACCATACCGCAAGAACGATGAGGTACAAGAACCTGCACAGTGACTGTTTCATACGCTCCCGTTTCGCTTGATGTATGAGGGCTAACTATGATTAGACGGCGCTACGCCGCAGACAAGTTGCGGCATCCCGCCGGATAGCATGATTGATGCGCGCATAAGCACCTGTTTCGAGAACACTGTGCGGGATACGCGTCAAATAGTAGGCCGGAGCTATGCGCAGGGTTCAAGCCGGCGAAGCAAAGCGCCTCGGTACCGCCGCAGCGCACCCTACGCTCGCCGAACGCGATGTCCGCAAGCATGTCTGCAACCGCATCGTCGACGAGTAACACGAACACGCGCATCTATCCGACGTGGAATGCGACGCGCCGAGGAACCCGCGAGGGTCATTGAAACCCGTCATCGCCGCATGTCCGACGCCTCGACATCGATTACCTGGCGCGCCTCGATCACGGCAACCTGCCGAAGGATTTGACCCGCACCGAAGCGGAGATCGCGCGCAGCTCGATCCGGGATTTCCTAGGGGAGATCCGCGTCGACCGTGATGGGATCGGTCGGGCGGATCTGCGTCTGAAAAGTGGTAGCGGGGGGAGGCTTTGTTAGATCGCACTCGGCGAGTTTGCGGAGCGCAGCGTAGCTCGCTGCCGGGGATTTGCCGTTCGCTTCCCTGCCCCGCCGCGCTTCACGTGCGCCGGACGTGCCCCGCAAGCGGCCATTGGACCGCTTGTCCACTGTCCGCTTTCGGCCACGAACGGTCATACGACGCGGGACCTACTCTTTGCGTCACTTCCCGCTCGGACGCACGCGCTGCTTGAGCTCCTCGCCGAAGTTCTGCACCACGACGATGCTCGCCGGAGCTGCCGCGCGGTTCTCGTCCCCCGGCAGAATCATCAGAAACCGCCCGTCGCGCGCGACGTCATAGCCACGAGCAAATGGGAAGAATGCACGTTGTACGTACGGACCCGAAAAGAGTGGCTTCGGCGGAGCGAACGAGAACTCGCTGCCGGTCTCGACGGCCACGGCCATCATTGCATTGCCCTGGCGGTAAAAAAGCTCCCGCCCATCGGCCGACCACAGCGGCTCGTAGCCGGTGTTGCTCGACACGCGCACCGGCACACCCTCCGGATACCCCTGCACCCAGATCTCGCGTTGCCCCGAGCGGTCCGAGACATAGGCGAGCCAGTGGCCGTTCGGCGATAAGGCAGGGTGGATCTCGGACGAGTCCGAGGCGACGACGTCGCGAACCTCGCCCGTCGCCGCGATAGGCGCTGCGACGACGTCGCCGCTATTGGCCACCCTTGTGAAGATCAACTCCCCAGCGGCCGACCAAACCTGCGGCGCTAAATAGGTCTGGACGTGAAGCGGCCGCGGCGTGCGCTCGCTGCCGTCGGCCGGGAGTGTCATCACGGCGTTCATTGGGAGCGAGAGGAACGCGACCTGCTTGCCGTCCGGGCTCCAGACCGGAGAGCGATTGTCGTTCGGCAACGCGAGCGGGATCGGCGGCCGGCCACTCAGGTCGTAGCTCCAAAGGTCCCCGTCGTTTTCTTGCCCCGTCACGAGCAGCAGCCTCTTGCCGTCGGGCGAAAGCTTCGGGTCGCGCGGGTTCGCGACGAGATCGGGCACGGCGCGTCCGATGACCTTGCCCGTTCGGTCTACCCACACGACCGCAGAAGAAGATGCCGCCTCCGCGCTCCCCGGTACGTAGGCGAGCGTGCCGTTGGCCGAGAGCGCGTAGTCGGCCGCGCCGCCCGAGCTCCTTCGAATGCCCTGCACGAGCGCAACGGGCTCCCCCGTCACGGCGAGCTCCGAGACTTTGAATGGCACCGCCATCAGCGTGTCGCCGCGGGCGAAGACGAGATGGCCCGTGTCTACGTAAGAAGGGTTCGACCCGCCCTCGACCACGGTTTTCTCCTCCCCGGTGTCGAGATCGAGCACCTCCACACGGTCCCCCGCAGCGTCGGCGTAGGCGTGGAACAGCACGGCATGGCCGCCGGGCAGCAGCACGGGCGCAGCGATCGCGCCGGCCTGTCGTTCCGGCAACAAGGGCGCAGGCGTGCCAGCCCCCGCGGCGGAGACGCGCTCCAGACGTCGCGCGGACGAATAGATGACCGTGTTGTCGGCGGCCCACCAGGCGCCCGTGAAACCGGGTCTCGGCGGATCGGCGATCTTGATCGGCGGTCGGCCATCGATCGCCGCACTGACAAGACCTCGGTCGGCAGCGGAATAACCGATGGACTTTCCGTCCGGCGAGAAGAACGGGTTCCATGCCCCGACACTCACCGCTTCCGTGCCCGGAATCGGCCGCGCCTCGAGCGCGTCGAGCTCGCGCACGTAGAGCTCGATCTTGCTGCTTTCGGGCTTCACCGCCAAATAGGCGATCCGCTTGCCATCCGGCGAAATCGTGAGATCGAGGCCAGCCTGATTCGCGAGCGGCGCCGTCGCCGGCGGTGTGATTACGAAGCGGGACACGGGCGCTGGCGCGGCCACGTCAGCGGGGATCGCCGGCGGCCTGGAGCTGAGGAAATAGACGCTCGCGAGCAGCAAGCCGACGAGCAGCGTTACAGCAGACGGCAGCGCGCGCCGCCAGAGTGGCGCCGCGCGGCCGCCTGGCGCGAACGCCCCCGCGAGCGCGAGCTTCACGTCGCGCATATCGGCGATGCGTTTGCGTGCGTCCTTCTCGAGGCAGAGCTCGAGCGTGCGCCGCACCGTCGGCGGCACGCCGGAAGGCAGCGCGTCGAGCTTCGCGGGCGTCTCGAGCACGCGCGCGAGCGTGCTCGTGACGTCCTCGCCTAAGAACGCGGGCTTGCCGGTGAGCATCTCGTAGAGCACGCAGCCGAAGGCCCAGACGTCGGTGCGCTGATCGACGACTTTGCCCTTCGCCTGCTCCGGGCTCATGTAGGCCGCAGTGCCGAGCACGACGCCGGCTTGAGTCATCGCGGGCGTGGTGAGCGCGGCCGGGCCCGGGCCCGTGAGAAACCGCGGGTCGAGCGCCTTCGCGATGCCGAAGTCGAGCACTTTCACCGTGCCGTCGGGCTTCAGTTTGATGTTCGCGGGCTTGAGATCCCGGTGCACGATGGCACGCTCGTGGGCGGCCTCGAGCGCATCGGCCATCTGACCCGCGATGCGCAGCGCTTCGTCGAACGGAATCGGCCCTTGCGCGATCCGTTCCTCGAGCGTCGTCCCGTCGACGAGCTCCATGACGATGCCCGCGTCGTCGTCGCTGCGCGCGAGACCATAGATATGAGCGATGTTCGAGTGGTTGACCGAAGCGAGGGTTTTCGCTTCCTGCTCGAAACGCGCGACGCGCGTCGCATCTTTGGAGAACGACTCGGGCAGCACCTTGATCGCGACGTCACGACCGAGCTCCGTATCGCGCGCGCGATAGACCTCGCCCATGCCGCCCGAGCCGATCGGCTCGATGACTTCATACGACCCGAACCGCGTGCCTAGAGAGATCGACACCTGCCAACCCCCAGAAGATCGATCGGTCGGTTGTTCTCGCCGGCTGGACTGTACAGAACCCGTGTCCGCTTCGGGTCGATAGCGGACACCTGCTCAGACTGACATTAACCAGTTACGAACGTCTGCTTTCGGGCGCAACACAGACATGGAACGCTCTACCGCGCTGCTTCTGCGGGAGCGCTCTTCAGGGCGACCGTTGGCGCCGGATACGCGCTCCCCGCCGGCCCCGTGAATTCCTCTGTCTTGCCATCCGCGTAGTACTGCACGAACTTCCACACGAGAGGTTCGGCTTGCTTCGGATTGATACCTAGCATCCCGAACTCCACAAATTCGTACGGTGCGATAGTGCCGGTCCACGTGGCACCCACAATCTGACCGTCCGCGTTCTTGTGAATATCGACTTTCCAGCCTGCCTTGAACTCGAAGTCGTAGATCTTGAGCGCACTCGGAAACTCGCCCTCGATTCGGATCGTCGCGACCTGCTTCTCGTTGGGTACGCGCATCGTGTACTTCTCACGCGCCCCGACGGTCGACTCTGCGGGAAATATTCTGATATGCGCCGAGGCGACCTCAGCGAACACCCACAAGCTCGCGCCAGCAAGCAACATTGAGAATTTCGTTCTGCTCTTCATGACCGTGTCCCCCTAGTTGTTGGCGCCGGCTCGGTAACGCAAACCGAACGAGAAAACCACAATATACGCGTCCCGTAGAACGTCGGCTCTCAGCCGAAGTAAATACAGCAGTCGACGACGTTAACTACTGGTTGGACGATCGCAGCACCGACCGGGCAACATCCGGAGATGCCCGCGTGCGAGTCGTATTCGAAGACGAGAGCGACCTGGAGACCCTCAAGCGGGCGGCACGCGCGGTAACAGAGCCCCGGCCTTCGCGCCGGGGCTCCTCTTCTTTTTCCAGAATGGCCCACCCACGCCGAGAGTAGGCCCGCTAGCGCGGCTCGATAGAGCGCTTGAATCTGTTGGTCGCGTGCGGCAGTCAAAGCAGCGAAGCTCCGACCGAGACCGAGCTACCTTAGCAGAACACCATTGTACCGAGCAGACTTATGAAGCCTGTTCACGTGCCTCAATGAGAAGATGCATCGGCTCCGCATGTCGCGAATAGTGGTCACGGGCGGCCCGGGCGCAGGGAAAACCGCGCTCTTGCTGGCGCTACAGGCTCGCGGCTACACCATCGTCGGCGATAGCCCGCGCACGATCATCCAAGATCGCCGTAGGCACGGGCTGAGTCCGCGACCGAATACGTACGAGTTCGTGCACGAAACGCTGCGAATGGACATCGAGAACTTTGTTCATCACGCCGCGACCCCAGGGCACGTCTTCTTTGAGCGAAGCGTCATCGATGCTCTTTGTGGGCTCGATCGCGTCACACGCCTGAGCGAGAGCGAGTTGAGCATGTGGCTCTCGAAGTACCAATACCATTCCAACGTCTTCCTCTTGCCGCCGTGGAAGGAGATCTACGTGAACGATGCCGAACGCGACGATGCGTTCGAGCACGCTGAGTCGGTCTATAGCATTTTGCGGGAGTGGTACCGTCGGTGCCGATATCAGGTCACCGAGGTACCCAAGGTTTCGGTTGCAGAGCGGTGTACGTATGTGTTGCAAGCGCTGGCAAACAGCAGCGCATAACAACGAGTCTCGGCATCGGGCCGCGAGCCCTCGTAAGTGAACGTTTCGGCGTTTTCCACGACGCGCTCGAGTGTCAGTTCCTCGCGCCGGTCGAACTGGTTATCCCTGATCATGGCGGAAACGATTTGACAACTAGGCACGTCCCACTACGTCACCTGCCCTTCTTTCTAGCAGACGGCGCGCGGGCTCATCTCGAGGCCCTCGACGTCGGCATTCGAGCATTGGGTTCGTGAGTCTGGAGAAGTTTGAGAACTCCGCCGGCTCACCTTAGGAGCGTGTCGACGGGAAGCGGGGAAGGCCGGTGAGAGATTCTGACCTTGTGCCTCGAACAGCATCTCGACGGGCAGGAACCCAACCTGCGCGCGCGGAAGTCTGGCCCACCAGTGGAGTGTTGCCGCAGCGTTGCACCGACTCCGACCCGAGCGTAGGCTCAGCAAAATGTGGCGCAGTCTGACCAGCGGCCTCGCGCTTCTATTAATCGCTCGATCCGGTGAGGCGCACCATTCGGGCGCGATGTTCGATGCTCAGCAATCGATCACCCTGAATGGCACGGTTAGGTTGTTTCAGTGGACCAATCCGCACTGCTGGATCCAGCTGCTGGTTCCGTCCCAGACGGGAACAACGGAGTGGAGCATCGAGATGGGCTCGAACGCTCAGCTCTATCGCAACGGCTGGCGCAGCAACACGCTGAACCCAGGTCAGAAGATCATAGTCATCATACATCCGGTCCGCGATGGCACCGCGGCCGGACTATTCGTTTCGGCAACCGCGGCGGACGGCTCATTCCTGGGCCGAGCTCCGGCACCGGCTTCTCCATGAGACGGGTTGTCGCATTCTGGCTCATCGCGGTCCTCGGAGCCTCCTTGGCCGAGGCTGCCCAGAATGCGCCGCAGCGCGTTCGCGCCTTCGCCGCGCTGCCGGATTGGACCGGATTGTGGGAGACGGAGGTTTCGCGGGCCGTCAATAGACTGAGTGGAAAACCCGCCGGCAACGAGCTCGAGGCAATCAACAAGAGCGTGCAGCTCGTTGGCCCCGCTCCCTACACCGAGGCTTGGGGCAAGAAGCTGCAGGCCGACCTCAGTACTCCAGCGGCCGCCGTAGGCGCGAGCACCGCGAAACTATGCACCTACGGATTCCCGATGATCATGGACGTGTTCCAAATATTTCAGGCAGTGGTCACACCGGAAGAGACCCTATTCGTGTTCGACAATGGAGAAGTGCGCCACATCTACACGGACGGCCGCGGACATCCTGGCAAGGACGACTTGTGGCCGACCGCAATGGGGGACTCGGTCGGGCACTGGGAGGGCGAGACTCTCGTTATCGATACGGTCGCTCGTACCGAGGGGTCCCTCAGAATGGGACCGAACAGTCTCAGCGCGCAGGCGCACTTCACCGAGCGTGTGCGTCGTCTCGACAAGAACGACCTGGAGGATCAGCTGACCGTCGACGACCCGGTCGCCCTCATGCATCCTTGGAAATTGACTCTCCATTACACGCGGGCCGCCGATCTCGACCGCATGCTGCCATGGGACTGTGCCAACGACCGCAACCCCGTCGTGGACGGAAAACTGTCGGTTGCTCCTCCCTGATTCTCCGCCTGTCTGCTCTGGGGCCAGGCTGAAAAGACTCGGTGCCAATAGTCTGCCCACCTATCAGATTGGGATGGCTTTCTGCCGCTTTATGTCGTGAGGAAACGCTTGCCGAAGACGTGGCAAGTGCAAACGGTTCCGGGTGGTAGCGAAGCCCTTCTGATGACAACGTGTCCACTACCATTCGCCGGACTGAGGAGCCAGCTGTGAGCGGACTCGGCGCGGGTCGCAGCCGCGACGAACTCTACGCTTGGGAGATCGCGACGAGAATTTAGTAGCGGGGGTAGGCTTTGTTAGATCGCACTCGGCCAACTTGCGGCCTGCGGCGTAGCTCCTCCCTTCTGATATTGGGTCTCGCTTGCCCCTTCCGCTGGCCTCTCGTGCGCCGGTGCTCCAATCGTCAGCGAACGAAGCGGTCGATCCCGGCTCGACTTTCGCCAGGACCTCGAACGCGGGTGCCTGAATGCCCTGACCCGCCGACAGTTTTCAATGGTCGCGGCCCGCGCACGCAATGTGATGCAGCGCGCCGAGCCGCCCCAGCTTCACGGCTGCCGCATGTACTTCCAGTCGCCGGACACGTGCCGTTCGACCATGTAGGTGATGGAGCGGCCGTCGCCGCCGAAGTCGTAAGTGAGCCCATCCGTGCTCATGAAATACGTGTCGGAGTGGGGAACGAGCCGCACCTGGTCGCCGACGAGGCCGTTCACGTACAGCGTGCCGTCCACTAATGTGACCTTCACCGTGCGCGGCCTGTCTACCCACAGGCCGCTGTACACGCCGACATAGCGGGCCAGGATCTCGGGAGCAACCTTGACGGCGCCATGCTCGATGTCGGACTGCCGTCCGACCCAGTGCTCTTGATCGGACTCCTCGCAGACCGTCTCGATCATCTCGGTGTCGGGCTGAAGCGCCATCGTGTAGGACACCTTCAGGGGTGCCGTGTACATGCCCGGATCGGTCGCTGTCACGTCAATCTCCATCCGACCGACGGTAGACCGGCGATAGCGTTCCGTGAGGCGCAGGGCTTCGGTGTGCGGTAGGCCTCGGGCGTCCAACCAGCTGCGATCGTTGAATCCGAAACTGTCGACGACGAGCGTGTCGCCTTCCCAGCGGCCCACGGAGTATCCCATCCAGGTTCGTTCGGGATCGGGTTCGAGCTTCCGGCCATCCATGAAGATCAGGCGATACGATAAGTCCTCGTAGAGGATCGTGATCAGCGCCGGCGTCTGGTTGAACCGCTTCGAGCCCAGTTTGATTTCCGGCCCGGTGGGCCGACACTGAAAGGTTGGTCGATCCTTGAAGTAGTTCTCCTCGCGCGCGCGGACGAGCGCTTTTGCCTCGGGCGTGAGCGAGACTTCCGGCGGTGCGAATGCGACGGGGCGGTTTGTCCAGAGCCCGGACAGATCGGGACGGCCCTCGGCGGTGCGCGGCGGCGGCGCGGCCAGGTCGGGCTTACCGTCGGCCGTCCGTGGAATGTTCGGCGTGGGCCGATTCAGCCATTGCGCTTCGGCTGGAGCAGTGACTGCGAACCAGAACGCGAGTGACGCCGCGAGTCCGCGTTTCATGCCCACTCCCCGCAACGGGTGCATCTCGGTTGAGCGAAGGTGCAGCCGCGGCCCGCTTCGACGCACCCCGTCGACACGAGCGCGACAGTCGTCGACCGGCGCCAGACCTCGCCCATCCCGCCGACACCGAGCAAGTCGATAATCTCGTAGGCGCCTAGACGAGTGCCAACGGCCAACGTCATGGTCGGTTCCAGTTTCCGGTTCGAAACATTCTCGGCCGGATTATCGTTGCTTGTTCTTGCGCGATTCTACTCGATAGGGAGCCGCCAACCATTCGGTGAGGTCCGAATCGACTTTGCGTCGAACCGAACCAGGTTCGTAGTTTTTGCGGGTGGCTTTGTGAGGTTCCCGCAGGCTAGCTTGCCGGCTTTCGCCGAGGCGCCCCGTCGCGGCGTCGCGCATGGAGATGCGCGAGCTGACTCAGCATATGGAAGTGGTAGCGGGGAGAGGCTTTGTAAGATTCCATCAAGCTAGTCTGCGAGCCGTCGCTTTGTAAGATTCCGCCAAGTTAGCTTGCGAGCGGTTGCCTAGGGGTCCCATGTTGCCAGGGTCGTCGTTGATCGTCGCGGCGGCGACGCTGCTCGCGGCGCAGCAGCCAGCGCAGGCGATCCGCGTTGATTTGACCCCCAATCCCGCGCGCCCCTAGTATTCCCCGGGCTCTCGGGAAACCGCGGTTCATGTCGCTGTCAGCAGCCACGATGCTCGGCCCGTACCGGATCACGCGCTTGATCGGGGCGGGCGGGATGGGCGAGGTCTATGCGGCCGTGGACACTCGCCTCGATCGCGCAGTGGCGATCAAGGTGCTCCCCGAGCATGTCGCTTCGGATCCGGATCGCCGCAAACGCTTCGAGCGCGAGGCACGCGCCGCCAGCAGCCTGAACCATCCGCACATCGCCACGCTCTACGACGTGGGCGAGCACGGTGGCCGCTACTTCATCGTGATGGAACTCGTCGAGGGCCGCTCGCTCGACGACCTCCTGCACCGCGGCAAGTTACCCGTCGGCGAAGCGCTCGCTTACGGGGGCCAGATCGCGCGCGCGCTCGATGCGGCGCATCGCAGCGGCATCGTGCACCGCGATCTCAAGCCCGCGAACGTCATGATCACGAGCTCCGGTGCGAAGCTCCTCGACTTCGGCTTGGCCAAACTCGAGGACGAGCCGCAGACCGGGGGACCCGCGGCGGTCACGGAGCAGCGCAGCTCGCCATTGACGACCCAAGGCACGGTGCTCGGCACGGCGCAATACATGGCGCCCGAGCAGCTCGAGGGCCATGCCGTCGACGCGCGCGCCGACATCTTCAGCTTCGGCTCGATTCTCTACGAGATGCTGACCGGGCAGCGCGCGTTTCAAGCGGACAGCGCGGCGGGCCTCGCCGCCGCGATCTTGGCGAAAGATCCGCCACCGCTCGCGGCGACGCTCGGGCCCCAAGTGCCGCAGGCACTCGAGCATCTCGTGAGCATGTGCATTGCGAAAAAGCCCGACGATCGTTGGCAAACAGCACGCGATATCGGCAAGCAGCTCGACTGGATCGGCAGCTCGATCTCGTCGCCGGCGGCCATACCACTCGCTCCGAACGCACGCCCGGCGAAGAAGTGGCTGGCGGCAGCCGCCGCGCTCGCGATCGTGGTAGTAGTCGCGGCCGGCTTAGTGTTCCGCGGGCGGCTCGCCGCACCTGTGGGCGTCGCGTCGTCACCCGCTTCCGCATCCGGTGCGACTGCTGTCGAGCAAACCTCGGGGGCGCGCACGGTGCTGCCGCATTCCGTGGCCGTGCTGCCATTCGAGAACATGAGCCCCAATCCAAACGATGCCTACTTCGCGCAAGGCGTTCACGAGGAAGTGCTCAATCAGCTCGGGAAGATCAGCTCGATGAACGTCATCGCGCGCACATCGGTGCTGCGCTATGCGGATGGCAAGACGCCGATCCCCGACATCGCCCGCGAGCTCAACGTGCAGACCGTAATGGAAGGCAGTGTGCGCTACGCCGGCGACAACGTGCGAATCACGGCACAGCTCATCGATGCAAAAAGCGGAGCCCATCTGTGGTCGGAAGCCTACTCGCGCAAGATCGACGACATCTTCGAGATCCAAGCCGACATCGCGATGAACATCGCGAACGCCGTGCGTGCAGAGTTCTCGCTCGAGGAGCAGAAGGCTATCGAGAAGCCGCTCACGACGTCGCCTGAAGCGTACGCGCTTTACCTCCAGGCGTTGTCCATCGACGTCGCGAATGGCGCCGCTACGAACTCGAGAGTTCATGGTTTGCTCGACCGCGCCATCGCGCTCGACCCGAACTTCGCCGCGGCCCTAGGCCTTAAGGCGGAGGCCTACGGCGAGCAGGTGGCCAATACCATCCAGAACAATGCCGCTCTTCCCGACGAGCGCGAGAGGCTCGAACAGCGCGTGCACGAGTACGCAGGTCGCGCACTGGCGCTCGACCCGCGAGAGCCCGGTGCGCTCGGCGCGATCGCGGGGATCGAAGTGCAGAGATGGCGCTGGTCCGGACTTGTACTCCCGAAGGCGGAGGACATGAGTCGGTCGGCCGCACCGACCTTGTGGGTACACGCGTGGATGGGTGACACCGAACACGCCCTGCAAGTCGGCCGGCGCTTTGCCGAGATCGATCCGAGCAACTCTTGGTCGCACCTCCATTTGGGCATCCTTCTCGCATACGCTGGCGACCGCAACGCATCGAGGCGTGCGCTTCAGCGTTCGCTCGAGCTCCTGGCATTGCCCTTGACGCGCGCGTGGCTCGCCTACGACGCGGTCGCCGTCGGCGACAGAGAGGCTGCCCGGAACGAGCTCCAGCAGGTTGAGCAGATGCTTGGCAGTGAGCCGCCGGTCATTTACCTACCCGAGCTCGCCTATGCCTATGCGAGAATCGGCCGAAACGATGACGCGCAGCGGTTATTCGCCCAGTTGCAGACAGCCGCCAAGACACAGAACGTTGGCGCCGGCGCGCTGGCACTCGGCTACCTGGCAGTTGGCGACGACGAGCGCGCGCTGGCGTACCTCGAAGAAGTGGCCAAGGAGGCGCACGATCACGAGCCCGACGCCGCTTTTCTCGCAGTCATGAACCTCAAGATGAATTTCCTCGCCGATCCGCGCGTGACGACCGGACGACTCGCCGATGTGCTCGGCCGAATCAAGGGATCCTGACGCGCCAAGCGCTCGCTGTGCCTTGGTGACGGTTCTCTTCAAACCAACGGCGCCCACCCATTCGCCGGACTGAGGGGACGGCTGTGTGACCCGGCGCGGGGTCGCAGCCGCGCCGAACTTTACGCTTAGGAGATCGAGACATAATTTGGTAGGGGGGAGGCTTTGTTAGATTCCGCCGGGCTAGCCCACGACCTGCCGCCTTAGACGCGCCGCGGTCGCAGCCAGACTCGGCGCTCTATGCGACGCGGCGTTTTGCGGAAGCTCGACGCGACGCCGCGACGCGCTGAGGCATGAACTTGAGGCCGAGCGCTTTCATCACCTTGAGCGCAGTGCCGAGGCTTGGATTGCCTTCCGCTGACAAAGCCTTGTAGAGACCTTCGCGGGTGAGCCCGGTGTCTCGGGCGAGCTGTACCATTCCGTGTGCACGCGCGATATTGCCGAGCGCCACTGCGACGAACGCAGGGTCGTCGCCTCCTTCCTCCATCGCAGCCTCGAGATAGGCAACGATGTCCTCGTCGCTCTTGAGGTAGTCAGCTGTGTCGTAGCGGGAGAAGGTTTCCGCCTTTTTTCTTCGAGCCATGTTCAGCCCTCCATTTCCTTGGCGATCTCGATCGCTCGTTCGATGTCTGCCTGCTGACTCTTCTTGGTGCCCCCAGAGAGCAGTAAAACGATGATCTTGCCGCGCTGCGCAAAGTAGACGCGGTATCCTGGGCCGTAGTCGATCCGCATTTCGCTAACGCCGTGGCCCACTCGTTTCACGTCGCCAGGGTTGCCGAGCGTCAAACGATCGATCCGCACCTGGATTCGCGCCCTGGCGTTGCGATCGTTCAATTTCGATAGCCACTTGGCGAAAGTGGCGGATTGAACGACCTCAACCACGGACGCAATTGTAAACTATGGTTTACAGTACCGTCAACTATGGTCGACACCCCAGCGGTGCGCCATAAGCCATAGCCCGGTGGCCCAACTTCGTCGATGCCGACGCGATCATCGTCTCGATCGTCTGCATGACACGTTCGTGATCGCAGCCATGATGATGATTTCGATCGCGTGCGAGGCCGCCGACAATCCGGCACGTCAGCTTCCTCGATTTCGATCTAGGGTTCTTCGACGAGGTCGCCGCACGGGTCGAGCCAGGCGCCAACCCGTTCGCCTCAAAAGTGTTAACGATGTGCCCGGTATAGCCTGTAAAGGATGTGGCCGGGCAGGACCCTGCGATCTATGGTAGCGGGGGTAGGATTCGAACCTACGACCTTCGGGTTATGAGCCAGGCCAGCGGTCGCGCGCAAGCTCCTGTCGATACCGGCAATGCTGCGCGCCGAAGTGTGGGAAATAAACCTGCACACCGCGGTTGAACATCGCATGGCTACCATCGGCTTGCCCCGATTTCCCACACTGCATTCGAGCTGCTGTCGGACAATCCGCTCGGTAAACAGCGGAAGGCTGGAAGTGGTGGGCGGAGCT
>Ga0326726_10001835_pt1 | contig 19799 bp, 18 predicted proteins | sample MHFenrmetagenome_2_FD_207603 | JGI IMG/M metagenome (GOLD analysis project Ga0326726, IMG submission 207603) | Lab enriched peat soil microbial communities from Michigan Hollow, Ithaca, NY, United States - MHF15MN | ecosystem: Environmental > Terrestrial > Soil > Wetlands > Peat | place: USA... | reverse complement strand
TCTTCACCGCCGCGTCCAGCTTGCGGAGCGAGTCGAGTCGATCGTTGGACTGGCTCGCGCGGAACGCCGCGTTGGCGGCGAGGAAGATGACGGTCGGGTTCGTGTCCGTCACGATGCCGCCGGCGTCCTTCTGCGGCGCGATCGACGGGTAGTCCGATCGCCAGTAGGCCGACGTCGCGCGCACGTCACGCACGTCGGTCGCGGCCTCCTGCCCGACGACGGGCAGCCGCTGCTCGAAGCCGAGCGCCTGCTCGACCTCGGTGCTCCCGGTGCCCGCTGCGACGAACTGCAGCGTCGCCAGCTGCTTGTGCACGTCGGCCAGCCGCTGCTCGGTCTGTCCCATCGTCCAGGATCCCGCGCCCGCGAGCGCGAGCACGGCGGCGATGACCAGTGGGCCTGCGATACCTTTCATAAGAGCTCCAGAAAGTTAAAACAGAAAACTTAAAACTGAAAAGTCAAACTTGAAAGTTGAAACTACGGAAACTTGCGAAAGTACGGAACGGTCAACTGCAAGAACAATCCGACGGTCCAGAAGCTCGCCGCGATCAGCGCGTAGCCCATGAATTTCGGCTGCTGGCTGCTGTACCGCTTCAACTCCACGCGGCCCGTCGTGCGCGAGTCGATGTCCTTGATGGCGGCGAGAATCGTCGCTTCGTCGCTCGCCGGATAGAACTTGCCGCCGGTCGCTTCGATCGCCGGCTTCCAGATGTCGTCCGGCAGCACGGCGCCGAGCGCCTTGTTGTAGCTCATGCGGATGAAGTACACGGGAATCTTCGTCGCGACCGCGCCCGCGAGAATCTCCGACACGTGCCGGCCGTGGATCGTCACCTGCGTGTCCTGGCCGTCGCTGAAGATCAGCATCAGGTTGCCGGACGCGTCGAGGAAATCGAACGCCTTGAAGAGATCGACGCTCTGTTCGATCGCCAGCCCGATCGTCGTGCCCTGATCGGGAAACTTCATGAACTCGGTCCAGTCGCCGACGAGCGACAGGCTGAGCAGGATGTTGTCGTAGTCGGTCGTGAACGGCGTGACCACGTAGGCCTCGTCGCCGAATTCGACGAGGCCGATCAGGTCGTGGTACTTGCCGTTGATGCGCTGGCGGATGAAGGTTTCCGCCGCGGCGACTGTCGTGAAAAACGTCGCTTCGTTCGGCGCCTTCGCATTCAGGTGCGCCGCGGGGAAGCGCGCCATCATGCTCGACGAGGCGTCGATCATCAGCGCGATGCGGCGGCCGGGGAACGCGACGTCCTCGCGCGTGAGCGACGAGTACGGATCCGCGAGCGCCATCACGAAGAACGGCAGGCCGGCGACGAAGAGCAGCAGCGCGCCGTGGCGCACGAGGCCGATCCACGAACGGCCGCTCGACTTCAGCACGGCGGGGAGCGCGATCTGCGTGCGTCCCGCTTTGCGCCGCGCGAGCGCGCGCGCGACCACGATCGTCATCGACAGGCCGATCAGGAGCACGGCCGCGAGGATCGCGACGTCGCGGTGCGTGAACAGCAGATTGGCGGCGCGGAGGTTCCGCCAATCGTCGAACGCGTCGCGGAGAAGCGCCGGAACGCGTGTTAGCGGGACCACGCGCGGGTGTCACCCTGGCTCGCGACGCGACGGGCGGCGAGCCGCTTCATGATCCACGTCTGCTCGAACTTGAGCCGGCCGAGCGCGGCCACGCCGCTGGCCAGCGCTTCGTCCAGCGCGGCGTCGTCCACTTTTGTGTCGCGTCCGTACTGGACGGCGGTCATCGTCGCGAGCGCCTGGCCGAGCGACTCCATGCGCTGCGCCCGCGCGGCGCCGCCGTTGCCGGACACGCGGGCGAGCTCGCGCAGGATCGCGCCCTGCGTCATCGAGCCGGACACGGCGATGCGCTTGCCGTTCGGCCAGCTGGCGCGCAGGACGAGGCGGCCGTCCTCGATGGTCCCCTCGGTCGCGGCCGGCATGTGGCCGACGCTGCCGCCGGCCGCGTACGTCGCCGCCACCCGTAGCGCCGCCAGCGCGCGCGTGACGAGCTCGGGCGTCCAGCCGCCGCCTTCGCGTTCGCGCCTGACCGCGGCGAACTCGCGGCCCACGCCGCGCAGAATCGTGGCGTCGCCGATCAGCTGCTGCTGCGCTTCGACCGGCTTGCGGAACCTCGAGGCCACGCGCACGAGCGCGAGCAGCGCCAGCAGCCCGGCGAGCGCGAACAGCACGCCGCCGACGACCGTGAAGAGGTTGGAGCGGAACGCGCGCTGATCGATGTCGGCGAAGGTCTCGGCCGACGCGTCGCGGATGTCGGTCGCGTCGCCGGGCACGAGCGACAGGACGCGGATCGACGTCGCCGGCAGCAGATACGTCTGGTCGCGCCCTTCGATCGACGTCTTGTCGCCGACGTGGCTCTGCACGCGGTAGCTGATCTTCGTCTCCGGCAGCGCGACGTCCTTGCCGAACTGGTTCTCGGCGATGAGGCGCATCCGGTACTGGTACTGGAAGAAGCGTCGCGCGCCCGTGCGGAGATCGGCGCCGTGCGTCCCGCCGAGCACTTCGAACGGCGCGAACTGCATGACCGACGGCTCGAGCTTCGACTGATCGACGACGACCGTCACCGCGTCGGTCTCGAGGACCGCGCAGGTCAGCACGGTCGTGAAGATCTCGCCGGCGCGGATGGCGCCGGCGCTCGTCCGCCACCAGCACTGGAGCGGATCGGTCTGCGTGGTTTGCGCTAGCGCGACTGGAATCGATGTCGCGCTGGCCGCGACCATCGCGAGAGCGATGAGGACACGTTTGGTCTGCATGATTACGCTGCTTTTCTGAGCCGGCGCTCGGCGATGAACTCGCTGAGCGCGATCGCGGTCTGTTGTTCGTTGACACCGATGCGCAGGACGTCCATGCCGTTCGACTTGGCCATCGCGGCGACGTCGTCCTGCCACGTCCGCGTGCGCGCCGAGAGCTGGCGCAGCGCCTGGCGCGACATCACCCGCGACTTGCCCGTCTCGACGTCGAAGCCTTCGACCCAACCGGCTGAGATCGGCGGCAGGTCGAACGCGAACGCCGCGTCGATCAGCACGATGAAGACGTCGTGCATCGTGTTGACGTGCGCGAGCTCGCCCATGACGGTCGACGCCTCGTCGAAGAGAAAGTCTGAAATCACCGGCACCATCGACGTCTTCCGCATGAAGCCGGCGAGCGTCATGCTCAGGCTGTCGGCATGTTTGAGCGGCAGCATGCCCGAGTGGAACTGGTACGCGTCGAGGCAGTGAATCACCTGGTTCTTGCCGATGCGCGGCCGCACCGCCGAGAGCTGATCGAAGCGCGACTCGAACGTGATGAGCCCGAACATGTCCTGGAAGAACACCGCCGACATGCCGATCGTGCCGATGGCCCGCGCGATCGCCGCGGCGATCGGGATGCCGTCGATGCCGCAGCGCGTCGAGAGCGACGCGTCGGCGACGGCGACGACCGTCGCCGTGCTGCGCTGCTCGAAGTCGCGGACGACCATCGGGCTGAAGTTCGTCAAAGTGGACTGCGGCCAGTCGATTTGCGAGGTGCGATCGCCCGGCTGCCAGTCGCGCAGGCCCACGTAGTCGAAGCCGGTGCCGTGGAAGAGGCTGCGGTGCTCGCCGATCGTGAATTCGCGCATCCGGCGCAGGATGAGCAGCTCGATCTCGGTCAGCTCCGAGAGATTCACGAACGGTTCGACGTCTTGCTCGCGGGTGCGCATGAGAATTCAGATTTCAGAGTTCAGATTTCAGATTACTGATCGTGATTCTTCACTTCTCAGTTTTCTGTTTTCACTTTTGAGTTTATGGAATCGCCACGCGTTCAATGACGTCGGCGATGACCTTATCCGTCGTCAGCCCGTGGCTGGCGGCGTGCGGGCCGAGCCAGATGCGGTGGCCGAGCACGTACACCGCCAGATCCTGGATGTCCTCGGGGTAGACCTCCGTGCGGCGCCGCACGAGCAGCGCCCACACTTTGGCGAGCCGGCCCCAGCAGATGATCGCGCGCGGCGAGGCGCCGAGGTCGACGCCGTGTTCGACCAGATCGGACGGCGAGCGGACGTTCCAGTCCGTTTCCGGATTGAACGGCCGCGTCGCCGCGACCAGCCGCTGGATGTAGGTCGCCAGCTTCGGATGCAGGAAGACTTCCGCGTTGATCGCGCCGCGGAGCTGGATGATCCGCTCCTTCGTCATCAGCGTGTCGAGCCGCACGCGCTTGAAGTCGAAGTGCACGAGCTTGGCTTCCTCGGCCGGCGGCAGGTAGCCGATGTTCACCATGATCGCGAAGCGGTCGGTCGCGGCTTCGGACAGGGGAAACGTCCCCTGCCCGAGCTCGACCGGGTTCATCGTCGCGATCGCGAAGCTGAACGCCGGGAGCTCGTAGGTCTTCTTGCCGACAGTGACCGTGCGGTCCTGCAGGCCTTCGAGAAACGCGCTCTGCGACTTGAGCGGGATGCGGTTGATTTCGTCGAGGAGGATGACTTCGGCTTCGACGAGCGGGCCGAACTCGGTCATCATCTCGCCCGTCGCGGGGTTGATCATCTGGAAGCCGACGACTTCAGTCGGCTGCAGGTCCGCGCGGCCCTGGATTCGCGCGAACTTCGCGTTGCTGATCGCCGCCAGGATGACGCCGAAGAACGTCTTGCCGACGCCCGGCACGCCGCGCAGGAGCAGGTTGCCGGCGTTGACCTGCCGCTGCTCCTTCTTGTCGTAGGTGGTCGGGATCTCCGACATCAGCACGATGTTGGCGAGCGCCTTCGGCATGTCGTAGCCGACGAGCGCCTTGCCGCCCTCAGCGATGATGGCGTCGTGAAATGCGATGGCGTGTTCGAGGTCTGGATGCAATGGGCCTCACATCTTACTTGATAGAATACCGGCCGTGAACAAAGTGCTGGAGCACGCGGAGGCGGCGGTGGCGCAGATTCCAGACGGCGCCACCATCATGATGGGCGGCTTCGGCCTGTGCGGGATCCCGGAACGCCTCATTGCCGCGCTGCACGCGCGCGGCACCAAAGGCCTGACGGTCATCAGCAACAACGCTGGCGTCGACGACTTCGGTATCGGGATTCTGCTCAAAGCGCGACAAGTGCGCAAGATGATCTCGACCTATGTGGGGGAGAACAAGGAATTCGAGCGACAATTCCTTACAAAAGAGTTGGACGTCGAGCTCGTGCCCCAGGGCACCTTCGCGGAGCGGATCCGGGCCGGCGGCGCCGGGATTGGCGGCTTCTTCACCCCGACCGGCTACGGCACGCTCGTCGCCGAAGGCAAGGAAACGCGGACAATCGGCGGCAAGGCCTACGTTCTCGAAGCGCCGCTCCACGCCGATTTTGCGTTCGTGAAGGCGTGGAAGGGCGACCGCGACGGCAATCTCGTCTACCGGCGTACCGCGCGCAACTTCAACCCGGTGATGGCGACCGCGGCCGACGTGACGATTGCCGAAGTGGAGCACCTGGTCGAGCCCGGCGAGATCGATCCGGATCACGTGCACACGCCGGGGATTTTCGTCCGCTACATCCTCGAGGGACACGGATACGAGAAGCGGATTGAAAAGCGGACGGTACGAAAGGTTGAAGTCTGAGGTCTGAAGTCTCAAGAAGAGCATCGTCTTGAGACTTGAGACTTCAGACTTGAGACTTTCGATATGGAACTTCGAGATCGCATCGTGACGCGCGTCGCGCGGGAGTTGACCGACGGCGCCTACGTCAATCTCGGTATCGGGATGCCGACGCTCGTGGCGAACCACATTCCGTCCGGCATCGACATCACGCTGCACTCGGAGAACGGACTGCTGGGCATCGGGCCCTATCCGACGGAGGCGGAGGTCGATCCCGATCTCATCAACGCCGGCAAGGAAACCGTCACTGAGACGCCGGGCTGTTCGTATTTCAGCAGCGCCGACTCGTTCGCGATGGTGCGCGGCGGCCACATCGATCTGACGGTGCTCGGTGCGCTGCAGGTGGACCGCGCGGGCAATCTGGCCAACTGGATGATCCCCGGCAAGATGGTGAAGGGCATGGGCGGCGCGATGGATCTCGTCGCCGGCGCCAAGCGGGTCATCGTCGCGATGGAGCACACCACGAAGGACGGCGGGCACAAGATTCTCGACCAGTGCACGCTGCCGCTGACCGGCCTCGCCGTCGTGAATCTCATCGTGACCGAACTCGCGGTGATCGACGTGACGCCGCGCGGACTGCGCCTGAAGGAAATCGCGAGCGATACCACGCTCGAGGCCGTGCGCCGGGCGACGGGAGCCGAGTTGATCGTCGACGGGACGCCTGGTGTCTTCTGAGATGAATTTGTTCATTGAGTCATTTGGTTATCTGGTCGTTTGATTGAGGATTGAGATCACGCGGCCAATGCCAATGGCTAGATAACCAGATGACTCCATGACCAAATTCCCCCGCCTATCCGGCAAAGTGGCGGTGGTCACGGGCGGCGGCTCCGGCTTCGGCGCCGAGATCTGCCGCCGGTTTGCCGACGAAGGCGCCAGCGTGCTCGTCGTCGATCGCGATGCCGTGACCGCCGAGCAGACGGCGCGCGAGATTGGTGCGAGCGCCATGTCGGTCGAGGCCGACGTCGCGCTCGCCGCCGACGCGCGGCGCATGATCCAGACGGCGGTCGATCGGTTCGGCCGCCTCGACATTCTGGTCAACAACGCGGGCCGGGCCCAGACGCCGCTGCCGTTCACGTCGACGAGCGAAGACGAATTCGATCGGCTGTTCGCCGTCAACGCCAAGGCGATCTTTCTGGCGGCCCAGCACGCGGTGCCCGTCATGCGCCGGCAGGGCGGTGGCGTCATCCTGAATACGGTCTCGGTCGCCGCGATCCGCCCGCGTCCGAACCTGACGGCGTACAACAGCAGCAAAGGCGCGGCGCTGCTCATGAGCAAGTCGCTCGCGATCGAACTCGCGCCGGACAACATTCGCGTGAACGCCGTCTGCCCCGGGCCGGGCGACACGCCGATGCTGGCCACCTTCGTCGGCGGCGATTCCGCCGCGCACCGCGCGCCGTTCCTGTCGTCGATTCCGCTCGGCCGCCTGACCGCGCCGCTCGACATCGCCAACGCGATGGTGTTCCTGGCGTCGGACGAGGCGTCCTTTATTACTGGCGCGGTGCTCGAAGTCGATGGTGGCCGTTGCATATAGAAGAGGAAGCAACCGCAGAGCTCGCTGAGAACGCAGAGCATGATGTTGTGCCTTCCTTTCTCAGCGCATTCCGCGCGCTCCGCGGTTGCTTTCTCGTGGGAGGGGCCCTGTGAAACGGTATCTGAACCACATCAACGGTCGCGACGTTGCTGCTGCCGACGGCCGCACGTTCACCGCGTTCAATCCAACGACGGGCGGACCGTGGGGGACGTTTTCGTTAGCGGGCACGTCCGACGTCGATCTGGCCGTGAAGGCGGCGTCGACGGCCTATCGCTCGGGACCGTGGAGCGCGCTGACGCCGACACGTCGCGGACGTCTGCTGATGAAGTGGGGCGAGCGCATCGCAGCGAACGCCGATCGCATCGCGACGATCGAAACCGAACAAAACGGCAAGCTCTACGCCGAGATGCGCGCGCAGGCGCGCATCGCCGAGGACTGGCTCTATTACTTCGGCGGCCTCGCCGACAAGATCGAGGGCACGGTCATCCCGATCGAGCGGCGCAGCATCCTCAACTACACGCTGCGCGAGCCGCTCGGCGTGGTCGGCGTCATCACGCCGTGGAACTCGCCGACGTTCATCGCGATCATGTCGCTCGCGCCGGCGCTGGCCGCCGGCAACACGATCGTCCTCAAGCCGTCGGAGATTACGTCGGGATCGGCTATCGAGCTCGCGCGGCTGGCGGAGGAGTCCGGCATCCCGCCGGGTGTGATCAACGTCGTCACCGGATTCCGCGAGACGGGTGAAGCGCTCGTCGATCACCCGCAGGTCGCGAAGGTCTCGTTCACCGGCAGCGTCATGGCCGGACGCGCGATCGCCGCGCGCGCGGGGCAGCGGCTCGTCAGCTGCATGCTCGAGCTCGGCGGCAAGAGCCCCAACATCGTGTTCAGCGATGCGAATCTCGATCAGGCCGAGGCAGGCGTCCTCGCCGGCATCTTCGCGGCCGCCGGCCAGACGTGCGTCGCGGGATCGCGCGTCTACATCGAGCAATCGATCTACGACCGGTTCGTCGAACGAATTGTCCGGCGTGCGAAGAAGATTGTCGTGGGCGATCCGCTGAAATCAGACACGCACATGGGTCCGGTCGCGACGAAGGTCCAGCTCGAGAAAGACGAATCGATGGTGAAGCGCGCCGTTGCCGAAGGCGCGGCGCTGCTGTGCGGCGGCGGCCGTCCGTCGATCGCCGGATTCCCCGATGGGTACTTCTTCGAGCCGACCATCGTGCATCAGGCGGGGAAGGACAACTTCCTGATGCGGAACGAAGTCTTCGGTCCCGTGCTGGCCGTCACGCCGTTCACGGACGAAGCCGAGGTCCTCGCGCTCGCCAACGACACCGAGTTCGGCCTCGCCGCCGGCGTCTGGACCCGCGACGTCCGTCGCGCGCACACGATGGCGCGCGCGCTCGAAGCCGGCACGGTCTGGGTGAACACGTACCGCGCGCTGACGTTCAACTCGCCGTTCGGCGGCTACAAGGCCAGCGGCATCGGCCGGCAGAACGGCATCGAAGCGGTCTATCAGTACTTACAAACCAAGAGCGTGTGGTGCGAGCTCGGCGACGAGATCCAGGACCCGTTCGTGATGAAAGTCTGATTTCGGTGACGATCCTGCGGGGCATCGAGGCCGGCTGCATTCTGGCGCTGCTGGCCGTGTTCTTTTCTTACATCGTCGCGCCGGCGATTGACGGGGTGAGCCGTCGCGTCCGCCTCGGCCGGCGGCGGCGCCCGCTGTCGCGCCCGTGGGCGATTCTCCTCGTCTATCTGGTGTTGTTCAGCGCGGGCGCTCTGGCGTGGCGTCTGGCCGCGCCGCTGTTCGAGGAATGGGTTCGCGTGACTGCGCCGGCCGCGATCGAGCGCGCGTTTGCCGCCACTGGGGGCGACGCGGTCATCGGACATTTCTACAGCCGTGTTCCGCTACCGGGTCGCGTGAAGTCGTTGGCCGTCCAGGCGACCACGAGGTTCTTCGGGTACCTGGAAGCCGAAGTGCGCGCCGCCCTGGGCGACGGGATCGACGCCGCACCGCATGTGCGATGGCTGGCGCTTCCGCCGGTGGTCGCGTTCGTGCTGCTCGCCTACGCACCGGCGTTTCGACGTTCGGCGCTGCGCCTGCTGCCGCACGGCCATCTGAGCTGGCGGGGCGAGGAGTATCTGCGCGACGTCAACAGCGCGCTCGCCGGCTACGTCCGCGCGCAGTTGATGGCCGGCGTGATCATCGGCCTCGAGTGCGCGGCGGTGTTCTCGCTGTTCCATTTGCCGTACGCCGTGTCGATGGGAGTCGTGGCCGGTGTGCTCGAACTCGTGCCGGTGCTCGGTCCCCTGACGGTGATCGTGGTGGCGATGGGGCAGGCCGGTCACCAAGCGCTGGCCGTCGTGGCGCTGCTGCTGGCCGTGCGCCTCGTGCAGGACCTGATGGTGTACCCGCGGCTCGTGCGGCAGGGCATGCATCTGTCGTCGGCGGCCGTCATCGTGGTCGTCTGGTGCGGGGCCGCGCTGGACGGCGCGGCGGGAGTGGTTCTCGCCATTCCATTCGCGGGGTTCATCTCGGTGAGCCTGCGCCACTGGCGCGAGTACCAGGCGATCGAGCGCCTGGTGCGGAACGCGCCGCCCGACCGAAGGGACTAGAGAGTTTCGCTCAGGAGCACAATCGGTCTGGCCTTGGTGCGCAACGCGCGGTCAAAGGTCACAAGCGTCAGGTGCGCGGCGCCCGCGAACGCGACAAGGTAGGCATCCGCCCAGTCTTTTGTCGCCGGCCGTCGCGATCTGGTTCCACTGCGAAAGCGGCCCTCAATTTCTACTGGTTCGTCAATGAAGTCCACACGCTCATGCTGCACCCAGGCATCGTACGCATCCCACGCTTGCGTTTGATTCATGACGTCTTCGCCCATCACGGCTTCCGACGTCAGCAATCTGAGCAAGCCGAGTTGCGTGAAGCGGCAGAAGAAGAGACGTGAATCTTCTGAGAGATCGGCGAGCCAATCGCGTGCGACGAGGTAGTGGACGTGCCGCGCCGCGGTGAGGGCCAGCCAGACGTTGACGTCAGGGAAAACCAATGATGTCGTAGATTCGGGCATTGTCGATACGCAGTGAGCCCGGCCGCTTGGACGGCACGAGAGGCGGGAAAACACGTCGCGCCGCCGGCTGGGGCTTCCCTTGGACGACCTGTTCAACGCCGCGAAGGATGAGGGCCCGCACGGAACTGCCCTCGCTGGCCGCGCGCGTCTTCAGGCGACGATAGACAGGATTGGGAATGTCGACCGTAGTCCGCATGCGTCCAGTATGCCATATTTATGGCACCCGCAGCCGCGCGCGGTCCGGCTGAAACCGGACACCACTGAGGTTACGGCGCGACGGCTTTGGCGCCGGCAGGAATCACGCTGAGCGCGAGGCGCAGCGTCGACGGCCCCGCCGCCTTTGGCGCCGCCGGCGTCCCGAAGGCCGCCGACATCAGATCTGGATCGACGAGGTTCGCGGTCACTTCGATCTTCGAGCCGCGCGGCAGCGACATCGGCCGCTCGAACCAGTAACGCCGCGCCCAGTCCGCGCGCGTGTTCAGGCGAATCATCGGCGAGCGCGTGCCGTTCGGGAGCACGGCCTGCACCTGCAGCGTGATGTTCGCGGGCACCTGCTCGGGGCTGAGCGCGAGCACCCGCAGATCGCTGTCGATCGTCTGGCTGAACGTGATCGATTTGTTGGCCGCGTCGGCCGTCGGCAGGGCCGGCGACGTCAGCGGCAGCGCGTACATTTCCTGCGCCGTGCTCGCCTGTGCGAAGTACACGCCGACGGTGCTGCGGTCCGTCATCGGCTTGCTCTCGTACGACCACGTCTTCTTGTAGTGAATGCGGACGCCGAGCTGCGCGCCGGCGGGCAGGCGGTACGCCGCGCCGCTGTCGAGTGGCTCTGGATCCTGGCCGGGCACCCAGCGCGCCAGGACCTGCTCGGGCGCGGGACCGCCCGTCGGCGCGGCCGCGCTCTTCACGTAGACGACGGCGCTGCGGACGATCGCGGGCGTGCCTGGCAGAAGATCGACCGCGCGCACCCAGCGCGGCTCGGTCGTGCTCGTCGCGATCGTGAACTCCTTCGTGTCTTCCATCGGATCGGCAGCCATCGCGTATTCAGGCAGCGGCAGCAAGAGATCCGGCTTGCCCATCGTCCAATCGTTCACGAGCGTGACTGCCGGCAGCTTCTGATCGAGCGACCCGCGCGGATTGCCGCCTGTCACCCATGTGAGGATGACGTCCAGCTCGCTCGGCGACAGCGCGTGCGCGTGCTTCAGCTCGCCGAATCCGCCGTCGGCATTCCACGGCGGCATGTGCGCGGCGATCAGCTCGGCGCGAATCGACTCGCCCCACGGAAACGCGTCGTCGTACGTCATCAGCGACATCGGTGCGACGCCGCCAGGCACATGGCAGCGCCCGCACCGATCGCGGAGGATCGGGAACACGTCGTCGTTGTAGGTGTACTTCGACGTGACGGCCTTGTGCGCTTCACCGCGCTCCGTCGCGAGCGCCGCGGCCAGCACGACGAGACCCACGCACACAACTTTCTTCATGGCTTCTCCGGAAACGCCGACTGAATCTCCTTCACGGCGGCCGTGAAGATGGCGTACGCCTCGAGAATCTGCTGCTTGTTGCCGAGATCGCCGAAGGCGTCGAGCATGTACGCGCTGCGGACCACCTTCTGCACCGCCGGCTCGACGACCTTCTGCTTCTCGTCGGTCAGTTCGCGTCGGTGTTCGTCGAGCGCCAGCGCGAGGTCTTTCGCCTGGAACGCCGGAACGTAGACGGCGGCGAATTCGCCCTTGTCGATGAACTCACGAATCTGCGCCGTGCGCGTGCGCAGTTGCGCGAGCATCTCCGGGACCGTCTCCGGAATCGGTGTCGCGATGAGCGCGGGGTTGACGCCCAGCTCGATGAGATTCGGATCGGGTGCTGCCGCCGTCGCGCTCGGCTTCGTCGCGGCCGGGCTCGACGGCCGTGGGGCGGCAGAGGTCGTCTTCACCGGCGCGGGCGCGGTCTTCGGCGCGGCGGGATCCCTCGAGAACGCGTCGAACGTGAAGTCGAAGAGGTTCTCTTTGTCGCCGGTCTTGAATGCGACCTTCGCGCTCATGCGCGCGGGAAGCGACCGCTGGCCGATCGACGCTTCGAGATAGCTGCCCTTGCGGACCAGCGCGAACTTCTCGAGCTCGTTCTCCTTGCCTGTCGACGGATCGTAGACCTGCTTCGTCACGAGCCGCGCGGCGATCGGGCGCGCATCGATCGCCTTCAGCGGCTTGGTGAAATCGTCGTAGAGGTAGAGCCGGAACGTGCCCGACGCGAGATACACGCCTTCGACGTGATGCCAGGCGTCCGGCGCCATGAAGAACTGGCCGCCGTGCTGCGGATTGTGATTGCCGTGCGCGCGCGCCGCGTACTTCCGCTGCTTCGGTGTGCCGTCCGGACATTTGCCCGGCTCGAGCGTGTCGAGGTCCTTGGTGCCCGGACATCCGAACGTCATTTCGACCGTCACGCGCACGAGCTCGCTGCCATCGGTCGGACATTTGCCCGGGGCGTCCTTGATGAACGCCGTGTTCGTCGCGCAACTCCACTTGGAGACGAGCCGGACGGGTACGAGCTTCATGCCGCACTTGGGGTTGGGACACACGCCCGGCTTGTCTTCGAGCACGTTCTCGTCGCCCGGCATCGTGCAGACGTACGACAGCGGTTCGAGCGGTTGCGCGGCTGGCGCCCCTGGTACCTTTGCCGCCGGCGCCTGTGCGGGTTTCGGTGCCGCGGCCCGCTGCGCTCCGGCCGTGACACCAGCCAGCGCGACGACGACCACGAGAAGGGCCGGTCTCATCACGGTAATTATGTTATACCTGCGCGCTATGGAACGACGGTCATTCCTCGTCACGGTTGGCGCCGCGGGACTGCTGGCGCTCGCGGCCGCGCGCCCGATCGCACAGACGCCGAACGGCAGCGCGCTCCACGCGATCGACGTTGCGTTCGACGCGTTCTGGGCCGCCGGCTCGCCGACCGATGCCGCGGCGCTCGTCGATAGCATCATCAAGACCGGGGCGACGTTCGATGAACTGCATCGTCGCCTGCAGCAGGGCCGCGCCTACGGCCCGCAGCCGCCGGGTCAGGTGCGTCTGAGCAATCGCACGTCCGACGGCATCGCGCACAACTTCGTGATCAACATTCCCGACGGCTACAACCCCTCAACGAAGTATCAGGTCCGCATCCAGCTGCACGGCGGCGTCGGCGGACGGCGTGACAATCGGCCGGTTGGCGCCGGCACAATCGGCGCGCTGGCCGGCGATGTCGAGCAGATCTACATCATTCCGTACGCCTGGGCCGCCGCGCCGTGGTGGGACGACGACCAGGTCCTCAACCTGCGCGCGATCGTCGACGCGGCCAAGCGCCGCTACAACGTCGACGAGAACCGCGTCGTGCTGTCGGGTGTCTCCGATGGCGGAACCGGTGCCTACTTCGTGGCGATGCGCGACACGACGCCGTTCGCCGCGTTCCTGCCGCTCAATGGCTACTGGATGGTCCTCGCCGCCGCCGATATCGACGATGGGACGCTGTTTCCGACGAACATCCGCAACAAACCCTTCTTCATCGTCAACGGCGGGCGCGATCCGCTGTACCCGACGATGGAAGTCGATCCGCACATCGAACACATGAAAAACGGCGGCGTCGCGCTCGAGTACCATCCGCAGCCGAACGCCGGCCACAACACGCAGTGGTGGCCGGAGGTCGAAGGGACGTACGAGGCGTTCGTCCGCGCGCACCCGCGCGTCCCGCTGCCCGACACCATCACATGGGAGACCGCGAGCACGACCCAGGGCAACCGCGCGCACTGGCTGGTGATCGACAAGCTCGGCGACCCGAAGGGGCAGACGCCGGGTGAAATGCCGGATCTGAATTTGATGCCGGAGAAGCCGCGGCCGGACTTCGGCGCCCGGTCGATCGGCACGCGCATCAACCGGATCATGCCTGGATCGAACGCCGAGAAGATCGGCTTGAAGCCCGGCGACGTGCTGATGCACGTCAACGATGAGACGGTGCCGTCGAGCGTCGACGTCGGCGACGCGCTGAGCGACCTGAAGCCCGGTGCAAAGCTCGAGTTGCTCGTCGCGCGCGACAACGCGCCGGTCGAACTCAGCGGCGCGTACGATCCGCAGACGATTCCGGCGCCGCCGCGCGTGTTGTTCTCGCGCGGCCGGCCGTCGGGCCGCGTCGACGTAACGCGAACCGCCAACACCGTGCAGGCGTCGACGCGTGGAGTGGCGGCATTCACGCTGCTGTTGTCTCCGGATCAGTTCGATTTCAGCAAGCCGGTCACGATCGTGGCCAACGGCAGAACCGTTTTCGCGGGCCGCGTCCAGAAGAACGTGCGAACGCTGCTGAAATACGCCGCTGCCGACAATGATCGGACGATGCTCTTCGGCGCAGAGTTGCCGATCGATTTGACGCGAGAAATGCGATAATCCGGAGTCATGACCCGATTGAACCTCGCTGCGGCCGCGCTATTCCTTCTGTGCGCGACCGCGGTGTCCGCTCAGGCACCTGAGGGCAGTGTCACGGGCGAATGGGCTCTCGAGATCACCACGCCGAACGGCCACGTCGACTACGTGCTGTATCTGAACCAGGAGGGACCGCGGGTCACCGGCCACCTCACCTCGGAATACGGCGAGACACCGGTCCGCGTCACGCTCAAGGACACGGCAATCACGCTCACCTGGTCGCAGGCCGAAGGCGGCAAACAGATCGAGATTCAACTGACCGGGACCGTGAAGGGCGATTCGATGACCGGTACCGCCAAGCTGGGCACCGTCGGTCAGGGACCTTTCCAGGCGGACCGGACGTCTAGTTAGTGACGCGCGCGTGATACCCTAGCAAGCACTACAACCGCACACTCTAATCTCGTTTCAGGAGCAGATCATGAAAGGTGCACGACTGGCGTTGGCGGCGGCGTTCGTTCTACTGGCGGGGTCCGCGTTCGCCCAGACCAACATCAACGGCGACTGGGAGATCACGATTACCAGTCCCAACGGGCCGAACACCTCGCAGGTGTCATTCAAGCAGGACGGTGGAAGCGTCTCCGGCCTGTTCAAGTCGCCGATGGGCGAGCTGCCGTTCAAGGGCGGCACGTTGTCCGGCAGCGATTTGAAGTTCTCGTTCACCATCGACGTCCAGGGCCAGTCCCTCGAAATCTCCATCGCGGGCAAAGTCGACGGCGATTCGATGAAAGGCACCGCCAACTTCGGCGGGTTCGCCGACGGCGACTGGACTGCGAAGCGCGTCGGCTCGACAACGGCGTCGGCCGCGCCGGCCGCCGCTCCTGCCGCAGCCCCCGCCTCCTCGTCAGCAGTGTCGTCCGCCGGCGGCGCCGCCGGCAAGTGGGACGTGCTCTTGAAGACGCCGCAGGGCGATTTCCCGGCGAGCGCCACGATGAGCGTTGACGCCGGCAAGCTGTCGGGCACGTTCGGCAGCCAGATGGGTGAAGTGCCGCTCAATGGCACGGTCGAAGGCAAGCTGCTCAAGTTCACGATGACCGCGCAGACCCCGCAGGGCGACATGAGCGTCGCGATGACGGGTGAACTCGACGGCGATTCGATCGTCAACGGCAAGGCGGACATCTCCGGTCTGGGCCAGTTGGAATGGACCGCCAAGCGCACCAAGCAGTAGATCAGCGGGCTGTAGGCCGGGTCCTTTTGGACCTGGCAACGGCAAGGCGGTCAGGCGGGTCCAGAGGACCCGCCCTTCTTCTTCTGTGCGTCCTCGCACTGTCGATCGCGCCGCGCGCGCAGGCGCCGGCGGCGCCGGCCACCACCATCAAGCTCGCGAGCATCGTGCCGACCGGTTCTGTCTGGGACAAGAACCTGAAGCAGATGGGCGACGAGTGGAAGGAGGCGACCGGCGGCCGCGTGACGGTCACCGTGTACAGCGGCGGTTCGCAGGGCGACGAGCCGACGGTCGTTCGCAAAATGCGCCTGGACGCGCTGCAGGCCGCGGCGTTCAGCATCGTCGGCCTCGGCAGCATCGACTGGGCCTTCAACGTCTTCGACATCCCGTTCTTCTTCGATTCCTACGACGAGTTGAACTACGTCATCGAGAAGTTGACGCCGACGCTCCGGAAACAGATGGAGTCGAAGGGCTTCGTGCTCCTCAATTGGGGGCACGTCGGCTGGACGCAGGTCTTCACGAAGAAGTCCGTGGCGACCGTCGACGATCTCAAGCACGTCAAGCTCTGGACGTCGGCGGGCAACGACAGGCAAGTGCAGTGGTTCAAGGCGAATGGCTTCCAGCCGCGGGCCATGGCCACGACCGATATCCTGACGGGGCTCACCACCGGCATGATCGACGGGCTGCCGACGACGCCGCTGGTGGCCCTGCTCTTACAGTGGGATCGGCAGACGCCCTTCATGCTCGAGCTCGGCCTTGCGCCCATCGTCGGCGCCGGCGTGATCACGACCAAGGCGTGGAACGCGATTCCCGCCGCAGACAAGCCGAAGCTGCTCGCCGCGGCGAACGGCGTCGAAGAGCGCTTGCGCGTCGAGGTGCCCAAGCTGGACGCCAACGCGGTGGAGCAGATGGTCAAGCGCGGTTTGACGGTCACCAAGCCCGTCGGTCCCGAGTGGAAAACGCAGCTCGACGATCTCGCGAAGACGATGCGCGGCGAGAGCGTGCCGAAGGACATCTTCGACCTCGCGCTGAAGGCCCGGACCGACTACCGCAAGCAGCACCCAGCCGCGCCGCCGCCGAAGTGAAACGCGCCCTCGCGCTCGTCGAGGATGGCATCGCATCGCTGGCGCTGCTGGTGATGGTCGTCCTGCCGCTCGCGGAGATCGTCTTCCGCCGCGCCGTCGGCCGCGGCATTCCCGCCTCCCAGCCGATCGTCCAGCACCTCACGCTCTGGGTCGGCTTCCTCGGCGCCGCGATCGCGGCGCGCGAAGGCAAGCTGCTCGCGCTCGCCACCGGCACCTTCATCCCGCAGGGCCTCTGGCGCCGCGCCGCGGACATTCTCGCCGCGGCGTTCGGCGCCTGCTCGGCGCTGATCCTCGCCTGGGGCGGGTACCAGATGGTGATGAGCGAGCGGGACGCGGGCGCGAACATCGGCGCCGGCATTCAGACGTGGGTGGCGGAGCTCGTGCTGCCGATCGCGTTCGCGCTCATCGCCGCGCGCATCGTGTGGCGCGTGGGTCGTATCTCGGGGCACGGAGGATCGACCGACGACGAGCGGAGCCAGCTCCGCCCCTGGGCCGCACTCTGGATCGATCGCGCGCTGGCTTCGCTCGGTCTCGTCGCCGGCGTGCTCCTCCTGCGCATGCCGTCGATTCTCGAATCCCACGCGCTCTGGCCGGCTTTCGTCATTGTCGTTGCGGCCGCAGTCGTGGGGACGCCGCTCTTCGCGATCCTCGGCGGCACCGCGGCGTTGCTGTTCATGCACGACGGCGTCACGCCGGCCACTATTCTGATCGAGACCTATACGCTCAGCGTGTCGCCAACGCTGCCGGCGATACCGCTTTTCACGCTCGCGGGATTCCTGCTCGCGGAGGGCCGCGCGTCGGAGCGGCTCCTGCGTGTCTTCCGCGCGTTCTTCGGCTGGATTCCGGGCGGCACGGCGGTCGTCTGCGCCGTGCTGTGCTCGTTCTTCACCGTGTTCACGGGCGGATCGGGCGTGACGATTCTCGCGCTCGGGGGCGTGCTGTTCCCGGCGCTGCTCAAGGACGGGTACCGCGAGAAGTTCTCGCTCGGTCTGCTCACGGCATCGGGGTCGCTCGGCCTGCTGCTGCCGCCGTCGCTGCCGTTAATCCTTTACGCGGTCGTAGCGCAGATTCCGATCGAGGACATCTTCATCGGCGGCATTCTGCCGGGCATTCTGCTGACGGCGATGGTCTCCGCGTGGGGCGTGCGCGAAGGCGTCGTGTCGCGGGCGGGCCGCTATCCGTTCCGCGCCTCGGAAGCGCTCGCGTCCGCGTGGGCGGCGAAGTGGGAGCTCGCGATGCCGGCGCTCGTGCTCGTCGCGATGTTCAGCGGCCTGGCGACGGCCGTCGAAGCGTCGGCGCTGACGGCGCTGTACGCGTTGATCGTCCAGGCCTTCATCCATCGCGATCTGTCGTTCCGCGCGCTGCTGCGCGCGTTCGGCGAGTGTGTGACCGTCATCGGCGGCGTGCTGATTATTCTGGGCGTCGCAATAGGCCTGACGAACTACCTGGTCGGCGCGCAGGTGCCGGCAAAACTACTCGAGTGGGCGAGCACGCACATCACGTCGCGGCTGATGTTCCTGCTCGTGCTGAACCTGTTCCTGCTCGCGGTCGGCTGGCTGATGGAGATCTACGCGGCGATTGTCGTCGTGGTGCCGTTGATCGTTCCCCTGGGTGCCGCATTCGGGATCCACCCGGTCCACCTCGGGATCATCTTCATCGCGAATCTCGAACTGGGCTTCCTGACGCCGCTGGTCGGATTGAATATCTTCCTGGCGTCGTACCGCTTCAAGCGTCCGGTGCTCGAAGTCTGCGCGGCCGCGCTACCGATGATGGCGATTCTCGGGATCGGCGTCCTCGTGATCACGTACATCCCGTGGCTCACGACGGGACTACTTGGTCTCTTCGGTCATAACTGACGGAAGATAACCGCAGAGATCGCTGAACACGCAGAGACAATGTGTGTGAAAACCACACTCACGCTCCGCGGTCTCTGCGTGCTCTGCGGTTGCTTCCTCGTCAGTTCTCCAGTCCCAACGCCCAACGGATTCCGCCGTTGATGTGCGCCCGGAAGACGGGGTCGTTCGACCAGATGTCGTCCCGATGGCCAAGCGTCGTGTAGAAGACGCGCCCCGTGCCGAATGATTTCGTCCACGCCTGCGGGTAGTCGCCGCCTTTGACGATCTCCGGACCGAGACCGGTCAGGTCCATCTTCTCCGTGTCGAGACTGAGCAGCACGTGCACGCGATCGCGTGTGAACGCCATCGGAATGTGCAGCCGTCCGACCTGGCTGATGTTCTCGGTCGGCTTGCTCGCGTCCCAGACGGCCGTGCCGAACTGATAGAACTCTTCCGCGAGCGGCCAGCTGCCGCCGAGAAACTTCGTCGCGGGATTGTTCGGGTCCTCCACCTTCAGCACGCCGATGTTCGTCTGCCCGATGCGCGTCGTGGGCACGATTGACCGGCGATAGTAGCCGCCGATCGCTTCACCGAATTCCGGGTAGTCGTACATCGTCAGCGTCGCACAGTGCGTGCCGACCAGCGCGTGCCCGGCGCGCACGTAGTCGACGATTGCCTTCTTCTGCTCCGGCGTCAGCGGCAGGTTGCCGTTCGTCATCAGCATCAAGCCGTCGAACTGGGCCAGGTACGACGGGGAGATCATCGTCAGATCGATCTTGTCGACGTCCTGTTTGTAGCCTTCGAGCGTCGTGACGTCGTAGCCGCCCTTCGCGCCGAGTTCGATGACGGCTCTCTCCGCCGGCCCGAGACTCGTGTGCTTGTAGAGCGCGGGATGGGTCAGAAACAGCAGCTTCTTCTTCGCCGGTGCCTGTTGAGCGGAGGCGGCTGCGACGGCGGTCAGGATGAGGATGCCGATGAGACGCTTGAGCATGGGCGCTATCTTAATCTCCTCTCACGATAGGCGCGGAGTTGCTCGCGAATCTGTCCGCTGAGCGCGGTCTTGCCGGCAGCACTCGCTTGTTCATCAGCCGTCGTC
>Ga0326726_10001834_pt1 | contig 19800 bp, 13 predicted proteins | sample MHFenrmetagenome_2_FD_207603 | JGI IMG/M metagenome (GOLD analysis project Ga0326726, IMG submission 207603) | Lab enriched peat soil microbial communities from Michigan Hollow, Ithaca, NY, United States - MHF15MN | ecosystem: Environmental > Terrestrial > Soil > Wetlands > Peat | place: USA... | reverse complement strand
CGGTGCGGCTCATGCGTTCGGGGACAATGGACCGTGATGTTTTGGCGTTGCTGCTGAATAACGTCCGCACTCCCAATGAGCGCGAAGGCGACCTGGGAGCGCAGATTGCGGCCTGCCATACCGGCGCCCAACGGCTGAGCGAGGTTTGTGCGCGTTATGGGCTGGAGCGGGCGCACTTCGCATCGCGCAAGCTCCTGAATTACTCGGAGCAGATGATGCGCGCGTTTTTGGCGCGGGTGCCGAAGGGGACGTACCGGGCACAAGACTTCATGGACAGCGACGGAATTAGCGACCGGCCGGTGAAGATTGTGGTCGCGGTCAAGTTTCAGGAGCCTCGCAGGCGAGCCGCCCGCAGCCACACAGTCACCGTGGATTTTACCGGTACTGATACACAGGTTCAGGGCAGTATCAATGCGGTTGAGGCCATCACCTACTCTGCGTGCTTTTATGTATTCCGATGTTTGCTGGCTGAAGATGTGCCGGCGACCTCCGGGCTGATGCGGCCGGTCCGAGTGATTGCGCCTTCGGGGACCGTGGTGAATGCGCTCCCTCCGGCGGCGGTGGCGGGGGGAAATGTCGAGACATCGCAACGTATTGTGGATGTTCTGCTGCGGGCGCTGGCGCAGGCCGTTCCGGAGCAGATTCCGGCGGCGGCCTCGGGCACAATGAACAATCTCACCATCGGAGGAATGGACCCGCGCATGGGCGGGCCTTTCGCCTACTATGAAACGATTGCGGGGGGGATGGGCGCTCGTCCCACCAAGCCGGGCATTTCGGGTGTGCACACTCACATGACGAATTCGCTGAACACGCCGGCCGAAGCTCTGGAATATTCTTATCCGCTACGCGTGAGGCAATATTCTCTGCGGCCTGGAAGCGGTGGCAACGGCAGACATCGGGGCGGGGACGGGATCATACGAGAAATAGAAGTATTAACCGAGGCCGAAGTCACGCTGCTGGCCGACCGGCGTACGCGTGGACCCTGGGGACTGAGGGGAGGCGCGGATGGTTTGCCGGGGAACGCATCCGTGATCCGGAGGGACGGTTCGGTGGAAAAATTGCCAGGCAAATCCAACGTGCGGTTGGTCAAGGGAGAACGGATCCGGATTGAGACACCGGGCGGAGGCGGCTGGGGAAACTCAAATCAAGATCGCTGAATTACAGGAGGAGTGATGCAACGCATAAAATCAGTGGGCGTTCTTTCCTGTGCCAAGATGTTAGGAGTCTTGTACGGCTGTCTGGGGCTGCTCTTTATCCCCATCGCCTTGGTCGCCGGGCTGGCCAGTATGGCGACACAACAAGCTAATAGTGCCATCGGCGGCGCAGCCATGCTGGTCTTGGGGATCCTTGCACCGGTTCTCTATGGTGCAATGGGGTTCGTGTTCGGTGCCATAGGGGCATGGATCTACAACTTGATCGCGAAGTGGTTGGGCGGGATTGAGATTCAGATGGAACCGGCTCCCACGGTCAGTCTCTAAAACCAATTCGCTTTCAAATCGCAATAGTTTGACTTCGCCCTCCCCGTCCCGGGGGCATGATCAGCGTGGTGCTAAAATAAAGGGTTTGGCTGATCACTTCGGACCCCACAGGTTGCCATTCATGCAAAAAACGATGCTCGCGGTGGTCAAGCCGGAAGCCGCGCCGGGCGCGGAGATCCGTGAGGTCAAAGTCCCGGCGTTTGGCCGGAATGAGGTGCTGGTCAAGGTAAAAGTTGCTTCCATCTGCGGCACCGATCTGCACATTTACGAGTGGGACCGCTGGGCGCAGAACCGCATACATCCGCCATTGATCCCCGGGCATGAATTTTGTGGTGAGGTGGCGGCCTTCGGCGACGAAGTCACTAGCGTGAAAGAAGGCGACTTCGTTTCCGCGGAGATGCATGTGGCTTGCGGCAAGTGTTTGCAGTGCCGCACCGGGGAGGCCCACATTTGCCAGAACGTCAAGATCATCGGCGTGGATGCGGACGGAGCATTTGCCGAGTACGTGGTGATTCCGGAATCGAACATCTGGAAACTCGATCCGGCGATCCCGCAGGAGTACGCGTCGATTCTGGACCCCCTGGGGAACGCTGTGCACTGCGTGCTGGCGGGCGAGATTGCCGCCAGGACAGTCGCCATCACCGGTTGCGGACCTATCGGGCTGTTCTCGATCGCGGTGGCGCGCGCGGTCGGGGCGACCACGATTTTTGCCATCGAGGTGAATGAGCATCGCCGGCGGCTGGCCCAGGAGATGAGGGCAGACTTCGCTCTCAACCCCTCGAAAGACGACGTGCGCGCCATTGTGATGGAGCAAACGGGCGGGCTGGGTGCGGATGTTGTGCTCGAGATGGCGGGCCATCCCAGCGCCATACGGACCGCTTTCGATATTGTCCGGCGCGGTGGACGAATTTCTCTTCTGGGGCTGACCTCGAAGCCGGTTTCGCTCAACTTCTCTGAGGACATCATTTTCAAAGGAATTACCATTCAAGGTATCAGCGGGCGCCGCATGTATCAGACCTGGTATCAGATGACCGCGTTGTTGAAGGCTGGGAAACTGGATCTTCATCCGGTTATCACCGATCGTATCGGGATGAAAGATTTCTCCAAGGGCATGGAGAGATTGAAGACGGGGGAGGCGAGTAAGATTCTGGTTTATCCCAACGGGGCTAAGTAAATTCAGTTGCCAGTTGTGTGTCCCCGGTTCTCAGCCAAATCCATTCATCGGATACAATTCCAGAACCATGCTTCGTTACTTCACTGCGGGGGAATCTCACGGCGAGGCGCTAGTCGGCTTTCTTTCGGGCCTGCCTGCCGGGCTGAAAGTGGACCAGGCCTTCGTGGACCGCGAACTGTGGCGCCGGCAACAGGGTTTTGGCCGCGGCGGGCGGATGAAGATCGAGACCGACAAAGCTCATTTTCTGTCGGGCGTGCGTCACGGGGCAACCATTGGATCGCCGATCGCGGTCCTGCTGGAAAATAAAGATTGGAAAAACTGGCAGGAATCGCTTCCGGTGGAAGAGGGAGATTCGGCCAAACATAAGCGCGTGGCTTCACCGCGTCCCGGGCACGCCGATCTGGCGGGGGCCCTTAAGTACAATTTTCCCGAAGCCCGCTACGTGCTGGAACGTGCGTCGGCACGAGAATCAGCGGCGCGGGTTGCCATTGGTGCTCTGGCGAAGTTGTTCCTGCGCGACCTGGGAGTCGACGTGTTCAGCCATGTAGTGGCTGTAGGCGGCGCCGTATTGAAGAAGGACGTTTCCTGGGAACAGATTCGCGGCCTTTCGGAGCGTGATGAGGTGGTGTTGAATTGTGCTGACCCTGAAACTGAGCAGCAAATGAGAGAAGAAGTGGACAAGGTGCTGCGGACGGGAGATTCCGTCGGCGGCGTCTTCGAAGTAGTGGCCCATAAAGTTCCTCCCGGGCTGGGCACGTACGCGCAATGGGATGAACGGCTGGACGGACTGCTGGCGAGTGCAGTCATGTCGCTGCAGGCGGTGAAGGCGGTCGAGATTGGCGCGGGAGTGACCGCGGCGTCCTCTCCGGGTTCCGCTGTGCATGATGAAATAGGATACGCAGCAGCCACCGGATTTACCCGCAGCAGGAATAATGCTGGAGGAATTGAGGGCGGAGTGTCGAACGGCGAGGACATTGTGGTGCGCGGATATCTGAAGCCGATTTCCACCTTGCGTCGTCCTTTGCAATCGGTGGATTTTGCCAGCCGGGAGCCAGTCAAGGCGGCCTACGAGCGCTCTGACGTGTGCGTGGTGCCGGCCGCAGGAGTGGCGGCGGAGGCCATGGTGGCATTGACTCTGGCGCGCTGCGCGCTGGAAAAGTTCGGCGGCGATTCCATGGCCGAAACGTCACGAAACTTTCAGGGATACTTGGAGCAAGTGAAGAATTACTGAGGCTGACGACTAAACCTGCATGATCTATCCCATTGTGAAGTTTGGAAATCCGGTACTGGAAAAACCCGCCGAACCAGTCACCGTTTTTGACAGCGATTTGAAGAAGCTGGTCGATGACATGTTCGAGTCGATGTACGCAGCACACGGCGTGGGATTAGCAGCGCCGCAGATCGGAATCTCGAAGCGGCTAGCGGTCATCGACGTTACGTTCAAGGAAGACCCAGATGCCAAGCTGGTGATTGCGAATCCGGAAATCATCCGGACCGAGGGCCGCCACACTCAGAATGAAGGCTGCCTGAGCATTCCTGAGTTTCGCGAACCGGTGGCCCGCGCGCGCAAAGTGACCATCCGGGCTCAAGATGTCAACGGGAAGTGGTTCGAGAAAACGGGTGAAGATCTGCTGGCCCGCGCCTTCCTGCACGAAACCGATCATCTGAATGGCAAGCTGTACATCAGCCACATCAGCGCCCTCAAGCGCGACTTCATGAAGCGCAAGATCCGCAAGCTGATGAAAGCGGGAGAATGGTAGGAATTGCGGGCGCCGGGCGTCAGACCTTGGGCGTCGGCGAAAGCGATTTAGGTCTGAGGTCCGACGTCTGACGTCCGATGCCCGGTTCTCTCAATCTCGTTTTCTGCGGCACGCCGGCATTTGCTGTGCCTACTCTCGAAAAGCTGGTTCAGGCCGGGTTCTATGTGCCTCTTGTAGTGACGCAGCCGGACAGGCCGAGGGGCCGGGGCATGGAGCTTGCCCTTTCGCCGGTGAAGCAGCGGGGGCTGCAACTGGGATTGCAGGTCAGCCAGCCAGACAAGATCAAGAACAACCAAGAGTTTCGGGGGCAACTTGAGCGAGTCGCGCCTGACGCAATCATTGTTGTCGGGTATGGGCGCATCATTCCACAATGGATGATCGATCTCCCACCTCTGGGAAACCTCAACCTGCATGCCTCCTTGCTGCCGAAGTATCGCGGGGCGGCGCCCATTCAGTGGGCCATCGCGCGCGGCGAAAGCGTGACCGGCGTCACCACCATGCGAATCGATGCTGGGCTCGATACCGGAGATATTCTGTTGCAGAAAGAAATCCCAATTGCGCCGCAGGACACGGCCGTCACCCTGGCGCCGCGAATGGCCGCGATCGGCGCCGACCTTATGGTTGAAACCCTGCGCGGACTGCAGGCTGGAAGGGTTCAGCCGCGGCCACAGGACCATCCCAGAGCCACGCTTGCGCCCATACTCAAGAAAGAAGATGGCCGGGTTGATTTTCAGCTCACGGCCAAGGAAATCCTGAATCGCCTGCGCGGCTTCCAGCCCTGGCCGGGTGCATACACCACCTTCCGCGGGAAGAATCTGCACATCTGGACGGCGCAGCCGGTCGAGCTTGCCGCGGCGGCGGCTCAAGTTATTGTGGAGAATGGTCATCTGTTTGTCGGTTGCGGAGCGGGTGCGCTGGAGCTAGTTGAAGTGCAGCTCGAAGGAAAGAAACGCATGCCGGCGGCCGATTTCGTCCACGGCTATCAGCCACGCAACGGCGAGAAGCTGGGCTACTGAGACCCGGGAACTAGTTACTGTCAACTGAGCTTGTAAGCAATGTCCATTTCTCCCGCTCGGACCGCAGCTTTCGACGTCCTGCTTCGGATTGATCAGGAGGACGCATACGCCACCGAGCTCTTGCACTCGAGCCTATACGCGAAGCTTTCGCCGGCGGACCATGGTCTGGCAACTGAACTGGTGATGGGAGTACTGCGGTGGCGGTCTGTGCTGGATAGTGAAATCGGTCGATTCTCGGACAAGAGCGTCAGTAAACTTGACATCGAGGTGCTCACCGCGTTGCGGTTGGCGGCATATCAATTGTTGTTTCTTGACCGGATTCCCGGGCGGGCCGCGGTGCACGAGAGTGTGGAGTTGGTGAAGCGCGCCCGCAAGGGATCGGCTGCTCCTTTTGCGAATGCCGTGTTGCGCAAGCTCGCGAGAAGTACTTTAGATCTGGATTACGATCCGAAGATTCGCGCTGCCGGCCATCGGAACGCCGTGGAGCTATCTCAGAAATTAGCGCATCCGCTTTGGCTGGTTGAGCGGTGGGTGCAGCACTTCGGTCTGGAACGGGCGCGGCAAATTTGCAGCTACGACCAGCATGCTCCGGCGGCTGCGGTTCGTTTCTCTGACGCTGGCACAGAATCCGAACTGAAGCGCGACGGCATCGAACTGGTTCCCGGCGAGTTACTGGCTTCGGCGCGCCGGGTTCGGACTGGAAATGTTTCGCTCACCCGGGCCTTCGCAGAGGGCCGAGTCGCGATCCAGGACGAGGCCTCGCAGCTGGTGGCGCTGCTGGTTGGCAAGGGGACGAGAATCCTGGATTGTTGCGCCGCTCCCGGCGGCAAGACGAGGGTGCTGGCGGAACAAAATCCCAAAGCCAGCATTATTGCCCTGGAGTTGCATGCGCACCGTGCCCGATTGCTGCGGCAACTGGTCCCAGCCACAAATGTGGAAGTGATTAATGCGGACGTGCTCGATTTCACCGCCAGCGCGGGGTTCGACTGTGTCTTGGTCGATGTGCCTTGCTCCGGCACCGGCACTCTGGCGCACAATCCTGAGATCAAATGGCGATTGAAGGGGCAAGACCTCGCTGACTTGCAAGTGCGGCAGCTGGCGATTCTGCGGGCGGCAATGCATCGTGTTGCGGCTGGAGGAACACTGGTGTACTCCACTTGTTCCTTGGAGCCGGAAGAGAATGAGGAAGTGGTGGAAAGAGCGCTTCCCGGTGAGCCCGAATTCTCGGTGCTCGATTGCCGGTTGGAACTGCAGCGGTTGCGGGTGGAGGGCGAAGTGGTGTGGAGCGATCTGGACTCGTTGGTCAGCGGACGGTTTCTGCGAACGATTCCTGGAGTGCATCCCTGCGACGGTTTTTTCGTGGCGATTCTGCGACGGAACTGATTTCAGGCATGCTGGAAAAATCGAGTCTTCTTAACTGAAACATGCGCATCTCACGGCGGGCAGGAATCCGCCGGACAACCGGCGGGACGTCGGCGCTACCAAACTCCGCCTAGCGAACTTCAAAGTCTACGATCGCCCCGGTGAGCACTTTCTCTCCTGCCGCAGGGTTTTGCGTCATGATCGTGCTGCCCGGGAATGGGGGCGGCACCGTCGTCGCCGGGGAGCCCTCTGGAGGCGGGGCCGCGGCCACGTTTCCCAGGTGTAGCCCGGCATTTTGCACGGCCTGGATAGTGCGACCGAGGGGCTGTCCGACGAAGCTGGGCATGACGAAGGCCTGGGGTTGCAACGGCGTCGCGACCAGCAGACTGATTTTGGGGGCGGAGACGCCGCTGGCGTTCGGGGGCGGGGCTTGGGCCAGGATCTGGCTGTCCGTGGCGTCGGGAAATTGCATCTGCGCGATGGCACCGACGTCCAGACCGCGGCGGCGGATATTGATGTTGGCGGCGCGCTCGGTCTGCCCGATGACGTTCGGGATGGCGACGCGCTGGGGACCGAGGCTCTCGGCGACGCGGACTTGCCAGCCCCGACGCACCTGGCTCCCGGCCGGCGGAAGCTGGGACAGTATCTTTCCTTCCGGAACCGTGGGGCTGTAGTACTGGCGTTCTACATTCAGGTCCAGTCCTTTTTGCTCGGCGATCATCCGGGCCGCGGCCGGGCTTTCACCTACCAGATTGGGAACGGCGACTTCGTGGCCGTGGATGGCCAGGCGCATGGCGGTGAGCGCGGAAATCAGCGCCACTACCAGTAAGACCAGCGCCAGCAGGACCAGTCGGAAGAAAGACTTCATTAAGGCAGATTATAGTTTGGCGGGGACGGTGGCGGCTGGCAACTTTCATCGGAGTGCCGGGCTTTTTCGCGGGCGCGTCACCCGCGGCCACATAGACATGTTCCCAATTCAGGATCGAGGTTGTGCGTGGGTACTTTACTGCACTCTGCACCATCTATACTGGTTCCCATGTCTGCGGTGAGCGTGACGCCGGAAACCGATCTTCTCAGCACACTGCGGCGTCACTGGGGATACGATTCGTTCCGGCCATTGCAGGAGCGGATCGTGCGCAGTTTGCTCGAGGGGAGGGACAGCTGTGTAGTCATGCCGACCGGGGGCGGAAAGTCACTGTGCTACCAGTTGCCGGCGGTGATGCTGGGACGGACCGCGATCGTCATCTCGCCTTTGATTGCGTTGATGCAGGACCAGGCGGCGCAGTTGGCGCAGATGGGAATTCCGGCCGCGGTGCTGAACAGTTCTCTGCCCAGCGAGAAGCAGGCCCAAGTTATACGTAAGGCAACCGAGGGCGAATATCGGTTGCTCTATCTCTCTCCGGAGCGGCTGGCGCGCGCCGATACGATCGGCTGGCTGCAGCGAGTCCCGATTGCTTTCTTCGCCATCGACGAAGCGCACTGTATCTCCGAATGGGGGCACGAGTTCCGCCCGGAATACCGGCAGTTGAGCCGCTTGAGAGCGCATTTTCCCGATCGTCCGATCGCCGCTTTTACCGCCAGCGCTACCCGGCGGGTGCGTCACGATATTCTTCACCAGCTGCAGCTCCGCGATCCACACAGGTACATTGCCAGCTTTCACCGGTCGAACCTCCGCTACCTGGTAAAGGAATGCGAGGGACGCGAACAGCCCAGCTTGCTGTTGCGCGCCTTGCGCAATTACGAAGACCGAAGCGTCATCGTGTACGCTCCAACCATAGCCAGGGTCGGGGAGACTGTGAACTATCTCAAAGCGCAGCAGATTTCCGCCATCGGCTATCACGGCAAGATGGAATCAGCGGAGAGAAGGGACAACCAGGAACGCTGGATGGCGGACGAAGTGCGCGTGCTGGTGGGCACGATAGCCTTCGGTCTGGGGATCAACAAAGCTTCGGTGCGCGCGGTAGTGCATCTCGCCCTTCCCAAATCAATCGAACAGTATTACCAGGAAGCGGGACGCGCCGGGCGTGACGGAGACCCGGCGGATTGCATCCTGCTCTGGCAGAAGCGCGACGCAGCTTTGCTGGCCTACTTCGCCGACCAGATCGTCGATCCGGCTGAGAAAGAGCGGGCTTGGCAGCGCTACCATACCATCCGCCGCTTCGCCGAATCGAATGGCTGCCGGCACCGGCAGATTTGCCTGCATTTCGGAGAGAGTCCGAAGTGGACGACTTGCGGCGCCTGCGATGCATGCGGGTGTGAATCCGATTGGCTGGTGAAGTCCACCAAAGTGGAGAGGCCGAAGGTGAGCCCGATGGCGGCCCCGGTTCGACCGGCGAAGCCAACGCCGGGTGGAGTCGCGGGAGGCGTCGATATCGATCCCGCTCTACGCGAGTATCTGCGCGAATGGCGGCGGGCTGCTGCGAAACAGCAGGGCGTTCCCGCGTTTGTGGTGATGCACGATTCCGCTCTCGACGAGGTCTGCCGCAAGCGGCCGGGTTCGATTGTCGAGCTGCTGAGTATTTCCGGATTCGGCGAGTACAAAGCCGCGCTCTATGGTCCTGGGATTTTCGAAGTATTGGAGCAATTCCGCAACGGCGCCCGCGCTGTCCCGATGCCTGAGGCAGACGGGAGGCCGCGACCGGCCAAACGGGCGAGTGGTTTATGATGGTGAGTCTCGAGTAAGACCCACATTCCCCATTAGGCGTTCTGCCTGAGGTCCAGCATGAGCACTACCATTGTTCCAGCTGAGAAGTCGCACCTGACGCGTGAAGAGATCAATCGCAAACAGAGGGAATTCATCTTTCCTTCGGTCTCAACCTACTACTCCGATCCGCTGCCCATGGACCACGCCTCCATGCAGCATGTGTGGGATGTCGAAGGGAAAAAGTATCTCGATTTTTTCGGCGGCATTGTCACCATCAGCGTCGGCCACTGCAATCCGCGAGTGATTTCGCGCACCAAGGCGCAGATCGACCGCATGCAGCACGTTTCCACCTGCTTTCCTAATGTGCCAATGGTCGAGTTGGCGGAGAAGCTGGCGCAGATCACACCGGGAGCGTTGAAGAAGTCTTATTTCACCAACAGCGGCACCGAAGCCAATGAAACCGCCATCCAGGTGGCGCGCATGCACACCGGAAACTTTGAAGTGGTCGCGCTGCGGCACGGCTACAGCGGGCGCTCGTCGCTGACCCGCGGGCTTACCGGGATGAACACCTGGCGCAAGGGCACGATTGAAGTCGGCATCGTACATGCGATGAATCCGTACTGCTATCGCTGTCCCCTGGGGCTGAAATATCCTTCCTGCGAAGTCGCGTGCGCAAAAGACATTGAGAGTGTCATCCAGTTCTCTACTTCGGGGCGCATTGCCGCCTTCCTGGCGGAGCCGATCCAGGGCGTGGGCGGTTTCATCACGCCGCCGAAAGAATATTTCAAGCTGGCTTTCAACATCGTGAAACAGTACGGCGGCGACTTCATCTCTGATGAAGTGCAGACCGCCTGGGGACGCACCGGGCGCAAGTGGTTCGGCATCGAGCATTGGGAGGTTGAGCCCGACATGATTACAGCCGCCAAAGGATTAGGCAACGGCGTGCCGATCGGATTGACTGTGGCCAAACCTGAGATCGCGGATTCATTTCAGGGCATGACGATTTCCACCTTCGGCGGCAATCCCGTGACCAGCGTGACCGCGCGGGCGGTCATTGACATCATCGAAGAAGACGACCTGCGGACGAATGCCGCTGTGGTTGGTGAATACTTCCGCAAGAAGCTGGAAGAATTGCAGGCGAAGCACCCGATCATCGGCGACGTCCGAGGTATGGGACTCATGCAGGCGCTGGAACTGGTGGAAGATCGCGAGACCAAGAAGCCGGCGTCCGCGGGCACGAATGCATTGATGGAAGAAGCTCGGAAGCGCGGGTTGCTGGTGGGCAAGGGCGGATTTTACGGCAACGTGATCAGGATGTCGCCGCCTTTGAATATTGGGAAAGCGGATGTGGATGAAGCGGTGCGGATTCTGGACGAGAGTTTTGCGGCGCTCCGGAAATAAATTGCCGAGGATTGCTCGCTGGACAGCCGAGGGCAGCTGTCCCCACGGGAACTGCTGCATCACTTGAGTCTTGTCATCCTAAGCGGAGAAACTGCTTCGCGCAGTCGAAGGACCCCTATCCGCTCGCAGAACGAGATCTGGCTGCTCTGTGCCGGCATCCGAAATAGCCGAGCTTTGCTCGGCTTGGACGGGTCGGAGACCCGTCCCCACACGAGAAGGTTGTGTTACAAAACCTAGCCAAAGCTTTGCTCGGCCGGGCAGGTGGGACACCTGCCCCTACGCGAACCAGGTACTACCGCGCCTCATCTCCAGCCGGTGCTGCGTCTGGCGTATCCACCTTTTGTGGCGAGGGGTTCGGTGCGGCGTCCGGGGGCGGCTGGAATTCTCCTGGGTCTTTTCCCTCCAGCGCGGCCTTCATGAAATCCATCCAGATGGGTAAGGCGGCGCGGGCCCCGGTCTCCCTCGCTCCCAGAAATTTCTTCTCGTCGTAGCCGACCCAGACCCCACAGGTGATGGAGGGTGAGAAGCCGACGAACCAGGCGTCGGTAAAGTTGTTGGTCGTGCCGGTCTTTCCCGCCAGAGGATATTTCAACGCTCCCGCAGCTATGCCGGTGCCATGCTGCACGACCTCCCGCAGCATCGCAGTCATGGTCCGAGAGGTGCGGGCGCTGACGACGTCCCTTACGTCGGGAAAATTCTCTTCCAGGGTGCGGCCCTCATAGTCCGTCACTTTGGTGATGTAACGTGGCGTGATGTGCACGCCGTCATCAGGAAAGACGCTGAAGGCGGAGGTTTGCTCCATCGGCGTCACTTCCACCGCGCCCAGTGCGACCGGCAGGTAGGGCGGGATGTTAGACGTGATGCCGAAGCGATGGGCGTAGTCGATGACGGTTTTGATCCCGATGTTGTCGGCCAGCTTCAGCGCGGGGATGTTGCGGGACTGGGCGAGCGCGCGGCGAAGCGTAATCGTGCCTTCGAACTTCTCGTCGTAATTATGAGGCTCGTACGCCGGGCCTGAAGGCATGGGAAACGAGATGGGTGCGTCCAGGATGGTGTCTTCCGGGGTGGCGCCGCGGTCGATGGCCGCGGTGTATACGTAGGGCTTGAACGAAGATCCGACCTGGCGCAGCGCCTGGGTCGCGCGGTTGAACTTGGAAAGGTTGAAATCACGTCCGCCCACCATGGCTTTGATCTCGCCGGTTGCGTTGTCGATTGCAACCAGTGCACCCTGCGCGCCTGAGTCTTCCTCCAAGCTGACTCGCGCTTTCCCCTCGGGGTTCAGCGCCAGGACTCTCACATAGGCAATATCGCCGGGCTCCAGGATGGCGGAAAGCTTGTTGCGGGTCCAGGCCACGTCGGCAGACGTGAGCGTTGCTGAGTAGCGGCCAAATCGGACACTCGCTGCAGCCGGCGTCACGGCTGTGACCAGGGCGTGGACGTAGCGGTTGACCTCGGGGTCAGTGTCCCAGTCCGGATGCTGGTAGTTGGCCAGCGTCACACCGCCAGTCAGGACATTCTGCAGACGTCCTCTCCAGCCGTGGCGGCGTTCATAGGCGGCCAGGCCGTCGAATAGCGCGCGGTTGGCGGCTCGCTGCAAGTCCATGTCGAGTGAGGTGTAAACCCTCAAGCCACCTTCGTGGACCTGGTCGCTGCCGTACTTGCCTTCCAGGTAACGCCGGATTTCTTCGACAAAATAAGGCGCAAGCGAATCCGGATCGTGGGCCAGTTCGAGCTGGACCGGCCGATCGCGGGCCACGGTCGCCTGCTGCGCGGTGATCTCGCCGTCCTCAAGCATGGAATTGATCACCAGGTTGCGGCGCTTCAGAGCATGGTCAGGATGAGTGATGGGCGAATAGTAGATCGGCGATTTAGGCAGGCCGGCGAGCAGCGCGGCCTCATCGAGGGTCAATCTCTTAGCCGGCTTGCTGAAATAGAACTGAGAGGCTGCCTCGAATCCGTAGACCCCATGGCCAAGATAGATCTGGTTAGCGTACAGAGTGAAGATCTGGGGCTTGGTGAAGCGGCGCTCGATCTGGACGGCCAGCAGCGCTTCCTGAATCTTGCGGCGAAAAGATCGGTCGGGCGAAAGAAAGAGATTGCGCGCCAGTTGCATGGTCAGAGTCGAGGCGCCTTGCACGCGGCCGCCAGACCGGATATCGCGGTAGGCGGCTCCGGCGATCCGCCAGACGTTGATGCCCCAGTGCCGGTAGAAATCTTTGTCTTCAATCGAAATCAGCGCCTGGCGCAGCGCCTGAGGATAGTCATCATAGGTGGCGACCACCCGGCGCTGCAGCGCGAAGGACCCGATGGTGCGTCCCTGGTCGTCATAGAGTGCGGTGATGGAACTGGGTCGGTAATGCTCGAGTTGATCGACCTGTGGCAGGTCATTCGAGTAAACGAGAAGCAGGCCGGCCGTAGCCCCCACCAGGGCAGACACCAGCACCAGCAGGCCGATAACCAGGCGGCCCACCATTTTGTTCTCGGCGCCGGTGGACGCCGGGGAGTCTTGCAACTGAAATTTCACGAGAGATCGAGTTCAGGATAGCAGGAGAACGGGCGTTGGGCGTTGGTCCTTGGTGATTGACCGCTACTTTCGGCGCTGGCGCAAGTGAGCCGGCTTGCGGAATGACGCTATAATTGCGACCCACGGATGGCACTCTCCTTGGGAACGATGCTAGGGCCCTATGAGGTCCAATCTCCGCTGGGTGCGGGCGGCATGGGGGAAGTGTATCGGGCCCGCGACACGCGGCTGAATCGCACGGTGGCCATCAAGATCCTGCCTTCGCATCTGTCTTCGAATCCGGATGCCAAGCAGCGCTTCGACCGCGAAGCGCGCACCATCTCCAGCCTGAGTCATCCCAACATCTGCCATTTGTACGACGTCGGTTCGCAGGACGGGACCAGCTACCTGGTTATGGAGTATCTCGAAGGCGAGACCCTTGCCGACCGTCTGCTCAAAGGCCCTCTGCCGCTCGAGCAGGCTTTGAAATATGGAATCGAAATCTGCGAAGGGCTCGAAAAGGCGCACAAAGGCGGGGTCATCCACCGCGACTTGAAGCCCGGCAACATCATGCTGACCAAGGGTGGCGCCAAGCTGCTGGATTTCGGTCTGGCGAAGCCGGCCCTGCCCTCGAGTCCGCCCAGTTCGGGGCTCACGCAGACGCTCGCCACTTCCCAACATCCTCTGACGACTGAAGGCACGTTGGTTGGCACATTCCAGTACATGTCGCCGGAGCAGGTGGAGGGCACGGAAGCCGATGCGCGCAGCGACATCTTCTCACTCGGGGCTGTGCTGTATGAAATGGTGACGGGCAGGCGGGCGTTTGAAGGCAAGACTGCGGCCTCGACGATTGCAGCGATCCTTGCCGCCGAACCGCCGCCGATATCGGCCCTGCAGCCGCTGTTCCCGGCTGCGCTCGAAGGCATAGTGAAAAGCTGCCTGGCAAAAGATCGGGAGGAGCGGCTGCAAACCGCGCACGACGTGAAGCTGCAGCTCAAGTGGATCAAAGAGAATTCATCGTCGTCAGCCATGACTGCCGCCTCTCCCGCGCGGCGCGCACCCTGGGATCGGGTGGGCTGGCTCGTCGCAGGACTGCTGCTGCTCCTCTTGCTCGGCGCCGCTTCAGCATGGTGGCTACGCGCCCGCGAGACGCCGGCAGCCATGTACTTCAACAGCCCGGCACCCTTCCCTGCGGCTTATGTTGCGCTATCGCCGGACGGGCAAACGCTCGCGCTGGTCGCATATTCGGATCAGGCGAACAAGAATGTCATCTGGATCCACCACGTGGGAGGCCAGGGCGCGACCGTGCTGCCGGGAACCGAGGGCGCATTCTATCCCTTCTGGTCGCCCGACGGGCGCTCCATCGGATTCTTTGCCCAAGGTAAGCTTAAGACGATCGACGCGGCCGCCGGAAGATCAGCGCAGGTGTTGGCTGACGCGCCTTTTGGCCGCGGAGGCGCGTGGAGTCGCGACGGCGTGATCCTGTTCACACCCGACGCGTGGAGCGGGTTGTACCGCATGTCCTCCTCCGGAGGAACGCCCGTGGCGGTGACTACGCCGGATGTTTCTCAGTACCAGGTCAGCCATCGCTGGCCAGTGTTCCTGCCGGACGGGCGCCACTTCCTGTACCTTGCGTGCAACTTCTCCGGGATGCTCGAAAAGAACACGATTTTCCTTGGCTCGATCGACTCCGATGAGAAGCGGCGGGTCGTGACCGCAAGCACGAATGCGGTTTATGCAGACCCGGGCTATCTCCTCTATTGGCGCGACCACGCTCTGGTGGCCCAGCGCTTTAATCTTCACAGCTTCTCGCTGGAGGGGGAACCGCGGATCGTCAGTGACGCCGTGCAATATTTCCCCCAAACCAACCTTGCCATTTTCACTGTCGCGGGCAACACCCTGGTCTCTCAAACCGGCGCCGGAAAAGGCGTTAACAAGTCCCAGTTGATCTGGTTTGACCGGCATGGGAAGCAGACCGGAGTGGTTGGGCCTCCCGATCAGGTATCCAACCCCAAGCTCTCGCCCGACGGGCGAAGGATTGCCGTTGATCAGACCGACACCGACGGCCGTCACGTCAATGTCTGGATTCATGATCTGGCCAGCGACGCCGCGGCTCGCCTCGGGTTTGGCCCCTGGCTGGAACAAGTCAGTGTCTGGAGTCCCGATGGAAAGCAGGTAGTTTATACCTCGAATGAAAAACTGTTCTTTAGCTTTTTCTCGAAAAACTCGGACGGATCCGGCTCGGCCAAGAACATTCTGGACTTCGGCACTCCCCAACAGGGGCCATGGGACTGGTCTCGAGACGGCAAGTACCTGCTGGCGCGGAAGGAGCGTGAGCTGTGGTACATCACCATGTCGGACTTGCAGCCTCATCCTTTGCTGCAGTCACAATCGCTGGTTCGCAACGCACAATTTTCGCCGGACGGGAAGTTCGTCGCTTACAGTTCCAGCGAAACCGGAAATTGGGAGGTCTACGTTTCGCCATTCCCGGGTTTCGCCAGCAAATGGCAAGTATCACGCGGTGGCGGTGAAGAGCCTCGCTGGAGGGGCGACGGTAAGGAGTTGTTTTATCTTTCTCCGGACGGAACGTTGATGGCGGTGGAAGTGAAAAGCAGCAGCGGGTTCGAAGCGGGTTCGCCGTCGGTACTGTTTCAGACCCATCCGCGGCAACCCATCTCCGCCATGGATTTCTTTTCCTACGACGTGACCTCGGACGGACAGAAATTTCTGGTCAATACAAAGGTGGACACAGCCAATACCGCGCCTTTATCCGTCATCCTGAACTGGTCATCGGAGATGGAGAAGTAGCAGCGACACGTAACGGTGGAACTTTCCTTTTGATCCTGGGCAGAATTCCCCTCTAAAATAAAATCGCGCGCCCGAAGGCGCGCGATCAAGACCAACTAACAACGACGACTGGCCAACGACTAGCCCGCCTTGCTCTTCAGCACCTGAATCGCCTTGTGCAGCTGTTCGTCCTCTTGTGGAGGCTTGGTTTTGTTCTCCTCAGCCGGAGCGGCGTTGTCCTCATCATCTGGAAGCGCGGCGTCATCGTCACTATCTGCGATCACAATGTTCGGGGTGACTGCGCTGTCCTGGATGGCCTTGCCGCTGGGCGAGTAATACTTGGCAACTGACAGGATCAGGGCAGAGCCATCGGGCAGCGGAATCGTCTTCTGGATCGAGCCATCGCCGAAAGTTTTGTCGCCTACAACATCTCCGCGGGCGTTTTCGAGCACCGCGGCGGCCACGACTTCGGCCGGTCCGGCCGTGCCCTTGTTTACCAGGACGACCAGGGGCAGGTTGGTGATGGCCTTAGAAGCGTCCGCGTTGAAAGCCTCGCGAGGATACTTTTGGCCCTGCAAATAAGTGATGGTGCCGTGGTTGAGGAACAAATTTGCCGCGGCGATGCCTTCCGATTCCTCGCCTTCGGCGCAATTGCGCAAGTCGAGGATCAGCTTCTTGGCTCCGGACTTCTGCAGCGCGCGAACTTTGGCCGCGACTTCCTGCCCCTTGCCTTTGTTGAAAGCGTCTACCTGGATGTAGCCGATACCATCCTCGACCATCTTGTCGGTTACCGGGGGCACAGTGACGATATCGCGAGTGATGACCGTTTTGGTGGGCTCAGCGCGACGGGCCCGTACCACGGAAACGTTCAGGTTTGACCCAGGTTGCCCCATCAGCAGATTGTGGATTTCGGCGAGTGACATCTCGCGCGTGCTCTTACCCTCGATGGCCTCGAAGATATCGCTGGCCTGGATGCCGGCCTTGTCGGCCGGACCGCCAGGAATTACCGAGATGACGGCCGCATAGCCAAAGCGTTTGGACACCGCCGCCCCGATCTCGCCCTTAGCCTCGGTCTGATTGGCCTTGTACTCTTTGAACTCGGAGGCGGTCAGATAGCTGGAGTTGGGGTCCAGCGACTCCAACAGGCCGTGCAGCGCTCCGTCGGTCACAAGCGGGATGTTGGGCTCTTCCACGTACTCGCTGCGCACCCGCGACAGCACTTCGCTGTAAACCTGCAATTGCCGGTAAGAGCCATCGTTGTTGGAGGCGCGAACGCCGTCCAATCCGCCCACGTACATGAACAGCAGAACAGCAGCGGAGGAAACTACAATTGCGGCCTTAGTCTTCATGGACATCGGATTTAATCTTCTTTGGAAGAGAATTACTCCCTGCGCACTAACCGAAATATTATATCTGCTTTGATGCCGGATTACTGCGCTTTGCTTCGAGCAAAAATGACCTTCAGTAACCGGCTAGTGCAGATTCTGGCCCCGCGCCGTCCTCCACTCCGCAGGCATTCACTCAAAAGGACTTACCTTGTACCTCCAGCACACCTGTATGGTGTATATTTCTCCCGGCTCGAAAAGGTGGAGATAATGCGATTTCATCTGGCATTGATCATTGTGGTTACGGCTGCGCTCATGGCAGGGTCGGTTCCGCCGGCACAAGGGCAGTCGGGAGAATGGAAGCAGCTGTTTGATGGCAAAGACCTGGTGGGATGGAAGCACGTCGGCCCCGGTGAAATGACGGTCGAGGAAGGGCTGATCCGCACCCACGGCGGGATGGGGCTGCTCTATTGGACTGGCGGGACGCTGGGCGATTGCGTGATCCGCGTCGTATTCAAGATGCGCGATCCCAACGACAACTCCGGAATCTACATCCGCATTCCGATCGAGCCGCGGGAGGCCTGGATGCCGGTGCACTATGGATATGAAGTGCAAATCGATAACGAGCCGGAAAAATCCAACGAAGATGACTATCACGCAACCGGCACGCTGTACTCGCTGACCAAGGCACTGGCCCGACCCGGCAAACCCGGGCCGGAGTGGAACACCATGGAAATCACGCTGGATGGTCCGCATACGAACGTCGTGGTAAACGGCGTGAAAGTGACCGAGTTCACTGAAGGCGATCCCGTGCCCGCCAGGAAATTTGACTTCGAACCGCAGCGTGGTCCGCGTCCGCAGGAAGGTTACATCGGGCTGCAGAATCACAGCGACAATGATGTCGTGTTCTTCAAGGAAGTCGCGGTAAAGATGCTCAAGAAATGAGCTCTTAGCCTTTAGCCATTAGGGCTAAGAGCAAGAGTTCGAGAGAGATAAGATAGTTCGGGTCCGGTGGTCAAATCTGGCAATCGGTGGCGGAGGCTTGATGAACAGGAACCGTTTCTCGCGTCGTGAATTCATTGGACTGAGCGCGGCCGCGGCCGGCGCATCGCTGGGGCTGAAAACCATCGTGCTCGATCCGGACCCGCTCTGGGCCTTGCCTCAAACCATGGCCGCCAGTGATCGGGTGCGGTTCGGCATGATCGGAATCGGCATGCAGGGGTCGGGACTGCTGGGCAACTCGATCGAGTTGCCGGGAGTGGAATGCGTAGCGGCCTGCGATCTTTATGATGGCCGTCATACTCTGGCCAGGGAGATTGTCCGTCCGAACTTGCCCACCACGCGGCGCTATCTCGAATTGCTGGAGAACAAGGAAATCGATTGCATTGTGGCCGCCGTTCCCGACCATTGGCACAAGCAGGTTGTGGTGGACGCGGTGAATGCCGGCAAAGACATCTACATTGAAAAGCCCATGTCGCACAGCGCCGAAGACGGTGTAGAGATGGTGGCTGCAGCAAAAAAGACAGGGCGCATTGTGCAGGTAGGCTCGCAGCGTGTGAGTTCCGTGATCTGCGCCAAGGCCAGGGAACTAGTGGCGCAGGGAGCGCTCGGCGACCTGATGCTGGTGGAAGGCTCGCTCGGCCGCAACGATCCCACGGGAGCATGGGAGTATCCGCCGCCCATCGATCTATCCCCTCAAACTCTGGACTGGGACGCCTGGCAGGGAACCGTGCCCAAGCGGCAGTTCGATCCCCTGATCTTTGCCCGCTGGCGTTGCTGGAAGGAATACGGGACCGGCGTGGCCGGCGACCTGCTGGTCCACTTGGTAAGCGGAATGCAATATGTCCTGGGTATCAATGAAGCGCCCACGCAGGCCATGGCCATGGGCGGGATCCTGCGCTGGAAGGATGGCCGCAACATGCCGGACGTGCACTGCACGCTGTTTAAGTACGGCGAAGTTCCGGTTTACCTGCGGCTCAGTCTGGGAACGGAGATGCCTGAGACTTATCGCTTCCAGGGTTCGAAGGGCATCCTTGAGCTGACCGAGTTTAACCTCACCTACACGCCGCAGGCGGGCGTCGACACAGGGCCCAGCTACTACGCATCGGGCTTTCCCAAGGCGATGCGGGATGAATACTTCAAGAAATGGCACCAGGAGCACGATGCCGTGCCGGGCAAGGAACCAGCCCTGGGGGGCGTGAGCTATCGCAGCGCATCGTGGGATGACCTCAAGCCGCACCTGTGGAATTTTTTCCAGGCGGTGCGCACGCGCAAGCCGGTGGTGGAGGATGCCGTGTTTGGCCATCACGCGGCGCTGGCTTGCCACATGGCAAACCAATCGTACTTCCGCAAG
>Ga0326726_10001833_pt1 | contig 19807 bp, 12 predicted proteins | sample MHFenrmetagenome_2_FD_207603 | JGI IMG/M metagenome (GOLD analysis project Ga0326726, IMG submission 207603) | Lab enriched peat soil microbial communities from Michigan Hollow, Ithaca, NY, United States - MHF15MN | ecosystem: Environmental > Terrestrial > Soil > Wetlands > Peat | place: USA... | reverse complement strand
CAGCTCAAGTGGGGCTTGAAGTCCCCCGCCCCCGGCCCCATCGCCCTGCTCGTACTCCTTGAGCTTGCGATACAGCGTCCGCTCCCCGATCCCCAGGATGTCCGCAGCTTTCCGCCGATTCCCGCGTGTCTGCCTCAAAGCGGCCTCGATCACCGCGCGCTCCACGTCCGCCATCGTCATCCCCGGCTCGTAGAGCACCTGTCCCTGGGCCGACCGGACCCGCACGCCGCCCGGCTCCCCGCTCGAACCCGATACCACCACCTCGGCGTCGGCCGCCTCGTGCGGGACCTCGATGACCTCCACCCGCTGCGGGTGCTCGTCGAGCCGCCGCCGCAGGTCCTCCACCTGGAGCCGGAGATCGAGGAGCGACTGCACGATGTAGGTCAGCTCCTGGCCGGTCACCTCGCGCGCGACGCCCGGCACCCTGACCGGCAGCAGCCGCTCCCGCCCCACCTCGCGGATCTCGCGTGGGATGTCCCCGGGCCGGATCTCGGAGGTCGGCGCCAACACCACCATGGACTCGATCAGGTTCCGGAGCTGTCGCACGTTCCCCGGCCACGGCGCGTCCACCAGGATCTGCAGCGCCGCCGGCTCGATCCCGCGGAACGGGCGGTCGTGCAGCTTGCTGAACTCGTGCACGAACCGCCGCACCAGCAGCGGGATGTCGCTGCGCCGCTCGCGCAGCGGCGGCAGATAGATCGAGAGGACGTTGAGCCGGTAGTAGAGGTCGGAGCGCACCTCGCCCGTGAGCACGGTGTCCTTGAGCGCGCGGTTGGTGGCCGCGACCACGCGGACGTCCACCTTGATCGGTGCGGCGCCGCCGACCCGGTAGAACTCCCGCTCTTCCAGCACCCGGAGGAGCTTGACCTGCGTCGAGGGCGGCATCTCGCCGACCTCGTCGAGGAAGATCGTGCCGCCGTCCGCGATCTCGAACCGGCCCAGCCGCCGCTCCGCCGCGTCGGTGAACGAGCCCTTCTCGTGGCCGAACAGCTCCGATTCGAGCAGCGTCTCCGGCAGCGCCGCGCAGTTCACTGCGATGAACGGCTTGCCGCGGCGCGGCGAGAGGTCGTGGATGGCGTGCGCCACCAGCTCTTTCCCCGTGCCCGACTCGCCCTCGACCAGCACGGTGCTGGTGACCGGCGCCATCTGCTCGATCTTGATCAGCACCTCCTGGATCGCCGGGTGGTCGCCGAGGATCCCGGTCCGCTCCTGGAGCCGCTTGCGCTCGATGAGGCGCCGGCCCAGCGCCACCACCTCCACCGGGTCCGCCGGCTTCATCACCGCGGCGGTGAGCCCCATCCGCTGCGCGACGATCGCGGGGTCGGCCTCGGTCGGCTCCAGCAGCGCCAGCGTCGCAACCCGGCCGTCACGCACCGTGCCGAGGATCCGCCCCGCCGTGGCCTCGTGCAGACCGCCCGTCACCACCACGAGGTCGGGATCCTCGCGCGCCACCGTCGCGCGCGCGTCGTCCTGGGCCGAGACCATCGCGGTCTCGAAGCCGGCCCCCTCGAACGCGGCGTTCACGCGGACCGCCGCCTCGAGATCGTCCATCGTGATGAGGACCCGGTGCGCCATCAGGAGTGCTCGGTCTTGCCCTTGAGGAGGTCCACGGCGTGAGCCACGAGCGGCTCGAGGGCGGCGAGTCCGTCCGCGACGCCGCCGACCGAACCGGGGAGGTTCACGATGAGGGTGTTGCCCCTCACGCCGGCCAGGCCACGCGACAGGGTCGCAAGCGGCACCCGCGCAGCCGCGCCGGAGCGCAGTGCCTCGGCGATCCCCGGCGCCTCGCGCTCCAGGACGGCACGCGTGGCCTCAGGGGTGCGGTCGCGGGCGGCGAGCCCGGTCCCGCCGGTGGTCAGGATCAGGTCCACGGAAGTGCTGTCGGCCCATCGCGCCAGCGCGCCCGCAATGGCCGGCGTCTCGTCGGGCACGGTCTCGCGCGCGGCGACCACGTAGCCGCGCTGCGCCGCCCACTGCGCGATCGCCCTCCCCGAGCGGTCGTCGCGCTTCCCGGCCGCCACGCCATCGGAGACGGTGAGGATCGCCACCCGGATCAGCGGTGCGAGCCCTTCTTCCAGAACGGCGTCTCGACCACCGCCGCCGGCAGCCGCTTGCCCCGGATCTCCACCTCGAACGCCGTCCCCGGCTTCGCGACCGCGAGGGGCAGGTACGCCGTGCCGATCGCCTCGCCCACCGACGGCGAGACGATCCCGCTGCGCACGTCCCCCGACCGCTGGCCGCCGACCCACACCGGATAGCCGTGCCGCGGGAAGCCCCGCTCCTTCAGGGTGAAGCCCACCAGCTTCCGCGTCAGTCCCTTGGCCTTCTGGGCCTCGAGCGCCGCCTTCCCGACGCAGTCGCCCTTCTTGAGCTTCACGATCCAGCCCAGCCCCGCCTCGAGCGGCGTCGTCTCGTCGTCTATGTCGTTCCCGTAGAGGGGGTAGGCCATCTCGAGCCGCAGGGAGTCGCGCGCGCCGAGGCCGACCGGCTTCACGGCCCCGCCCGGCTTGATCAGCGCGTGCCAGAGCTTCACCCCGTCCCGGTTGGCGTGGTACAGCTCGAATCCATCCTCGCCGGTGTAGCCGGTGCGGCTGATGATGCAGTCCACCCCGGCCACCTTCCCGGTGGTGAAGTGGTAGTACTTCATGTCGTCGAGCTTCACGCCGGGCGCGAGCGGCTGCAGCACCGCCTGCGCATTCGGGCCCTGAAGTGCCAGCAGCGCCGTTTCATCCGACGTGTTCACGAGGGCGCAGTCGAACTTCTTCGCGTAGCGGCTGACATGCGCCCAGTCCTTGGCCGTGTTCGACGCGTTCACCACCAGCATCATCTTGTCGGCTGCCCGGTAGACCAGGCAGTCGTCCACGATCCCGCCGGTCTCGTGCATGAAGCAGGAGTACTGCACCTGCCCCACCGCGAGCGCGGCCGGATCGTTGGAGGTGACGTACGAGACGAACGCGAGCGCGTCCTTCCCGGTGATCTCGAATTCGCCCATGTGCGTGACGTCGAACAGGCCGGCGGCGCGCCGCACGGTGTGGTGCTCGGCGGTGATCCCCTCGGGGTACTGCACCGGCATTTCGAAGCCGGCGAACGGGACCATCTTGGCGCCGGCCGCGACGTGCAGGTCGTAGAACGGCGTGCGCTTCAGCGGTTCGCTCATCGTGCCTATCCCATCAGGGTTGCGAGGAGTGCCTTCTGGACGTGGAGGCGGTTCTCCGCCTCGTCGAACACCCGCGACTGCGGCCCCTCCATCACTTCGGCCGTCACCTCCTCGCCGCGGTGCGCGGGGAGGCAGTGCAGGAAGATGGCCGACGGCTTCGCCAGCTTCATCAGCGCCTGGTCCACCACGTAGCCCTTGAACGCGGCCTTCCGCTCCTCCGCCTCGCCCTCCTGGCCCATCGAGGCCCACACGTCGGTGGTGACCACGTCCGCCCCTTGGACGGCCTCGTCCGGCTCCTCGGTGATCAGCGTCTTCGTCAGTTTCCGGGCCCGTTCGTAGACGCCGTGATCCGGCTCATACCCCTCGGGACAGGCGAGCCGCAGCTCGAAGCCCAGCAGGCCGGCGGCATCGAGCCACGAGTTGGCCATGTTGTTCCCGTCGCCGATCCACGCCACCCGCTTGCCGGCGTATCCGCCGAGGTGCTGCTCCACCGTGAGCACGTCGGCGAGGATCTGACAGGGGTGGTGCAGATCGGTGAGACCGTTGATCACCGGGACCGCGGCGTACCTGGCCAGCTCCTCGACGTCCTTGTGGTCGAAGGTGCGGATCATGATCCCGTCCACGTAGCGCGAGAGCACCCGCGCCGTGTCCGGAATGGGCTCGCCTCTCCCGATCTGGATGTCCCGCGAGGAGAGGAAGAGGGCGTGACCCCCCAAGTGGTAGGTCCCGACCTCGAAGGAGACGCGGGTCCGGGTCGACGATTTGGCGAAGATCATCGCCAGTGTCTTCCCGGCGAGCGGCTTCTCCCGGTACTTCCCGTCCTTCATCCTGTTCGCAAGCGCAAACAGGGCATCAACTTGGGCCTTGGTGAAGTCGGAGAAGATAAGGTAATCGCGCTTGGGCATCGGTATGTGGCCTTGTCGGTCAAAATGACAGCGGGCAGGGAGAACCTACCCCTGCCCGCGTTCCGCAGCAAGCGTGCCGGAGATCCATTCCCGGCTACAGGATGTACTTGCGCAGATCCTCGTCGTGGACGATCGCGTCCAGCCGCTCCTTGACCTTCTTCCGGTCGAAGACGATGTGCTTCTCGGACACGTCCGGCAGGTCGTAGAGAGTGTCCTCGAGCAGCGTGGTGAGGACGGTGTGGAGACGGCGAGCGCCGATGTTCTCCATCCGCTCGTTCAGGATCGTCGCGATGCGGGCCACCTCGCGGATCCCTTCGGGCGTGAACTCGAGGGTCGCGCCCTCGGCGGCGCACAGCGCCGCGTACTGCTTGGTGAGCGCGTTCTCCGGCTCCGTCATGATCCGCACGAAGTCGTCCTCGCCCAGGGGCAGCAGCTCGACCCGGATCGGGAAGCGGCCCTGCAGCTCCGGGATGAGGTCGGAGGGCTTGGAGACGTGGAAGGCGCCGGCCGCGATGAAGAGCACATGGTCGGTGCGCACCAGCCCGTACCGGGTCTGGACCGTCGAGCCCTCGACGATGGGGAGCAGGTCGCGCTGCACGCCCTCGCGGCTCACGTCCGGCCCCACCGATCCGCGCTCGCCCGCGATCTTGTCGAGCTCGTCAATGAAGATGATCCCGTGGTTCTCGACGCGGTCCAGCGCCTCGTTCACCACGTCGTCCATGTCCACCATCTTGCGCAGCTCCTCGTCCACGAGGATGCGGCGCGCCTCCTGGACGCGCACGGTGCGGCGCTTCTTGCGCTTGGGGAGCATCTCCTTGAGCCAGTCCATCACGTTGATGTCGGGCCCCTCAATCCCCGGCTGCTGGAACAGGTCCATCGGCGGGAAGGACTCCTGCGTCACCTCGACCTCGACGTCGCGCTCCTCGAGCTTCCCGTCCTTGAGGAGGGCGCGCAGCTTCTCGCGGGTGCGGTCGCGGCGCTCCTGCAGCTTGGCGTCCTCCGCGTCGGCGCGCTCCTCGACGTCCCCCTTGGGAGAGACGACGAAGAGCGTGCGCTGCGGCCCACTCCCCGCGGAGGATTCCGGAGGTTGCTGCCCCGCCTTGGCGGGCGGGCGGGCGTCCTTGGCGACCGGCGGCAGCAGCAGGTCCAGCAGCCGCTCCTCGGCGCGCGCTTCCGCCTGCGGGTAGATGTCGTCTTCCCTCTCACCTCTCACCATCTGGATCGCGCTGTCCACCAGGTCGCGCACCATGGACTCGACATCGCGGCCGACGTAGCCCACTTCGGTGAACTTCGACGCCTCGACCTTGAGGAAGGGCGCGCCGGCGAGCCGGGCGAGGCGGCGGGCGATCTCCGTCTTCCCGACGCCGGTCGGCCCGATCATGATGATGTTGTTGGGGAGGATCTCCTCGCGGATGTCGTCCGGGGCCTGGGCGCGCCGCCACCGGTTGCGGATCGCGATGGCGACCGACTTCTTGGCCGCCGCCTGTCCGACGATGTAGCGGTCCAGCTCCGCGACGATCTGGCGCGGGGGCAGCTCCTCCAGCCACGGCAGCGGCTCCTCGGCCGGCGGCTGCCCGGGCGCTGCCGCCCCCTCCGGACCCGGCTTGATCTCAGAGTCGACCATCGTCCCTCACTGGCGCCTCGGCGCCTATGGCTTCACGACAACGGGAGCGCAGGGAACGTCGCTCCGAACCGCGAAGAGGTATTCGTCCCCCGGCGTGCTCCAGACCTGCGTGAGAACCCCGGGGCACTGCCGGATCAGGCTGCCGGCGGCGTAGCGCCCCTCGGCCCCGCGCCTCTCGATGATAAGGTAATCGGGGTGGAACGCGCGAACGATCGCCCAGAGGTCGTCGCCCAGCCCCCAGGCGGTGGACCAGTAACCCATCTCATACCAGCGGTAGCTGCGCTCGCGCCAGTTGACCACAGTCGGGTTGCCGAGGCGCAGGTAGACCAGCGGCGGATTGCTGGTCGCCACCAGCGCGCCGGGCGGGATGCGGGGCCGCAGCGAGTCCATCAGCGCGAGGGAGGAGCGGCTCCGCTGCCGATGTCGCTCCACGCCCCGGCCCTGCGCGAAAGCGACGGAGGCGGCGAGCGCGAAGGCAAGTGCCACGCCCCAGCGCACGCGCGGCCACGGGAGCGCGGCCAGCGTGGCCAGAAGGAGCAACGGCCAGGTGCTCCCCACGAACCGATCCTCCTGCGGGAACGGCCAGAACAGGACGGTGAGGACGTAGAGGCCGAGGCCGATCCAGAAGATCGGATGCGAGCGGCCCGCGCGGATGACCAGCCCGGTGATCGCGAGGCCGAAAAGCAACTCGACGGCCTGTGGCGCCCAGTGCCAGCCGAGCAGCGCCTGGCCCAACGCCTGCACGATCATCGGCGCGTTCACCCACGGAACCGTGACCAGCATCGTGACGGGGTCGGCGGCGAGGCCCTGCCCGTAGAAGGCGGCGTACGAGCCGTAGCCGGCACCCCCCAGGACTTCGGGCACGGCATGCGCATTCAGCGCGATGTGCGCCAGCCACGGAAGGAGGAGCAGCGCCCCGACGAGCGCCGGCGCCACCGCGCGCCGCCACCCCTGTCTCCACGCGGTGGCAAGGACGAGCGCGACCAGGAATGGCGCCGCGACGCTCCGCACGTACGCAGCCGCCGCCAGGGCCGTGGCCGCGCCCTTGAGCCGGCCCCCCTCGGCCAGGATGAGCCCGAGGGCGAGCAGCGCCAGACAGAGCGGCTCGGACATGGGGATAGTCCACCAGGTCAGCTCCGCAGGTGCGGCGACGCTGGCCACGGCGACGACCGCGCTCAAGACCGCCGAGAGGCCGAACACCTTACGCCCCGCCACGGCGATCAGAGCGGCGAGCGGACCCACCAGGATCAGATTGACCCAGCGCAGGCGCTCCAGGTTCGCATCCCCGCTCGCACCCGGCTTCCAGGCGACCGCAAGAACCGCCGGCCACCCCGGCGCAAACTTCAGCTCGGGCGGCTGGCTCGGGAAGTTGAGGTTCCGGTAGGTGTGCCGCTCGCGGATCGCCTTCGCGAGCACTGCGTACTGCGCGTCATCCTGGAAGGTCCCGACGGTGAAGTCGCGGGGGGCGAGGGCGGCCACGGTCCAGCCGCCGAGGAGGGCGGCGAGCGCCGTGCCGGCCGCCCCCCCTGCCCAGCCCGCCCACCGCGCCCCCTTATTCCAGCTCGACAATCGTGAGGTTGCGGTTGGTGTAGATGCAGATGTCCGCCGCGATCTCCAGGCTTCGCTCCACGATCTCGCGCGGCGGGAGCTTGGTGTGTGCGAGCAGCGCGCGCGCCGCGGAGAGGGCGTAGGGCCCGCCCGAGCCAACGGCGAGGATCCCGTCGTCCGGCTCGATCACATCACCGTTGCCGGTCACGAGCAGCCCGCGCTCCTTGTCGCTCACCGCCAACTGTGCCTCGAGCCGCCGCAGCACCCGGTCGCTGCGCCAGTCCTTCGCCAACTCGACCGCGGCGCGCGCCAGGTTGCCCGGGTACCGCTCCATCTTCTCCTCGAACTTCTCGAACAGCGTCAGCGCATCGGCGGCGCCGCCCGCGAAGCCGGCCACCGCCTTCCCGCCCTTGAGCAGCCGCACCTTCTGCGCGTGCGACTTCATGACGGTCTCGCCGACCGTGACCTGGCCGTCGCCGCCCATGGCCACACGGCCGTCATTGCGGACACAGAGGATCGTGGTAGCGCGGATCGTTTCCATTTAGGCTCTCGGGTGTGCCTGGTGATAGACGTGCTTCAGCCGCTCGACGCTGGTGTGCGTGTAGATCTGCGTTGTGGACAGCGACGCGTGCCCCAACAGCTCCTGCACCGCCCGCAGGTCCGCCCCCGCGTCGAGCAGATGGGTGGCGAACGAGTGCCGCAGCGAGTGGGTCGTCACTTTCTGGCCCTCGCTCACCGCGTCGAGCAGGCGGCGCACGGCCAGCTGGACCGCGCGTGGCGTGAGGCGGCGGCCGCGCTCGCTCACGAAGACCGCGCCGGAGGAGGTCGCCTGGGCGACGCCAGCTTGCTTCGCGCCGCCCGCACGACCTGGCCCTTCACCCGCGGCCACCGCGCCGGAGGAGGTCGCCTGGGCGACGCCAGCTTGCTTCGCGCCGCCCGCACGACCTGGCCCTTCAGCCGCGGCCACCGCCCGTCGCTCGGGACTGCTGCCCGGGAACACGATCTCGTCCCGCCGGAGGTAGTAGTTCCGGAGCGCCGTCACGGCCAGCCGGCCGACCGGAAGGATCCGTTCCTTCTTCCCCTTCCCCCGCACCCGCACCTGGTCGGACACCAGGTCGACGTCGTCGAGGTCGAGCCCCACCAGCTCGGAGAGGCGCATCCCCGTGGAGTAGAACAGCTCCAGAATGGCGCGATCGCGCGCCGTCCGGAAGGTGCCCTCGGCGGAGCGCGCCTCGGCGTACGCGAACAGCCGCTCCATCGCGCCGCGGTCGAGGTAACCCGGAAGTCGCTTCTCCAGCTTCGGGCTGCTCGCGGCGCGCGCCGGATTCACCTCCACGCCGTGGTGCAGATTGAGGAACCGGTAGAAGGCGCGCACCGCCGAGAGGGCGCGAGCGATGGTGCGCTTCGACCACCCACGGCGCGATCCTTCGGCGAGGAAGCCACGGATCGCCAGACGATCCACCCCGGCCCAGCTCCATCCGGCGCCGCCGTAGAAGCCGTCGAGGAATTCCTCGAAGGCCGCAACGTCGCGCCCGTACGCCTTCACGGTGTTGGGCGAGTCGTTCCGCTCGCTCCCCAGCCAGCGCAGGAAGTCGGCCGCCTCCGCCCTCACGCCGCGGTCCCTCCGCGGCGAGGCCGGATCGTGCGGGCGGCGCGAAGGACGCGGGCGGCTCTCAGCGAGCCTCCACCGGCGCGGTCCCCTGCGCAAAGCCGCGCATGGCCTCAAGCGCGCGCTCGGCCAGGAGCGCCTTCCGCCGCGCCCGATCGCGGGGCGCCTGCTCCAGCGGGGGAAGAAGCCCGAAGTTGGCGTTCATCGGCTGGAATCCCTTTGGATCGGCATCCCGAAGATACGCCATCAGCGCTCCGAGCATGGTGGTCGGGGGCGGAACGGCCGGCTCCAGGCCCCGGAGCAGCCGCGCAAGATTGATCCCGGCCAGAAGGCCCGTTCCGAGCGACTCGGTGTATCCCTCCACGCCGGTGAGCTGTCCGGCGACCAGCGTCGTCGGCGCGTCCTTCAGCGCGAGCGCCGGCGTCAGATGCGCGGGGCTGTTGAGGTAGCTGTTGCGGTGAATCGATCCGAAACGCAGGAACTCCGCCGCCTCGAGCCCCGGAATCGTCCGGAAGACGCGCTGCTGATCCCCGGTCCGAAGCCGCGTCTGGAAGCCGACCAGATTCCACATCTGGGCGGCCTGGTCCTCTCGCCTGAGCTGCACGACGGCGTGCGGCGCGCGGCCGGTGGCCGGATCCGCGAGACCCACCGGCTTCATCGGGCCGAAGCGCAGCGATTCGCGCCCGCGGGCGGCCATCTCCTCCACGGGGAGGCACCCTTCGAAGTAAGGGACGCCGTCGAAGTCATGACCGGGGTACTGGTCCGCCGACGTGAGCGCTGTGACGAACGCCTCGTACTCCGGCGCGGTGAGCGGCGCGTTGAGGTAGTCGTCCCCGCCGCCCTTGCCGTAGCGCGACGCAGCGTAGAGGCGGGACCGATCGAGCGAGTCGGCAGCGACGATCGGCGCGATCGCGTCGTAGAAGGCGAGGGCCTCGGCGCCGAGCCGCGCGGCGAGGGCGACGGCGAGCGCGTCGGAGGTGAGCGGCCCGGTGGCGATGATGCCGGGTTCAGGCAGCGCGACAGCCTGCTCGCGTACCAGGCGGATGCCGGGATGCGCGGCGATCACTTCGGTGGCGCGTCGCGCGAAGACCGTGCGGTCCACGGCCAGCGCCGCTCCGCCGGGCACGCGCGCCTCGTCCGCGCAGGCCAGGAGCAGGCTTCCCAGCAGGCGCAGCTCGGCCTTGAGCAGCCCGTGGGCGTTGCCGGTTTCCGTGCTCTTGAAGGAGTTGCTGCAGACCAGCTCGGCGAGGAGATCGGTCCGATGCGCCGGCGTGGGCGTCGCCGGGCGCATCTCCATCAGCGTGACTTCGACTCCCCGCACCGCGAGGGCCCAGGCCGCCTCGCAGCCGGCCAGGCCTCCGCCGACGACGGTCGCCCTAGCCGTTTAGGCTCCGGCCGGCGCGGCCGCTCCCGCCGGCGTGGGAGCCTCCTCTGCCGCGAACTCGGTCCCGCACTTCAGGCACTTGCGGAACGCTCCCCTCGCCTTGCTCTGCTTGCTCTCCGCGCCGACGTATCCGCACGACGGGCAGGTGGCCGGCACCGGCCGGTTCCAGACGACGAAATCGCACTCCGGATAGCGCGAGCAGCCGTAGAAGGTGCGGCCCCGCTTGCTCCGCCGCTCGGCCAGGTCGCCCGTGCCGCACTTCGGGCACTTCACGCCCAGCGGCATCGGCTTGGTGAAGGTGCACTTGGGATAGCGGGTGCAGGCGAGGAACTCGCCGTACCGGCCGGTCTTGATCACCAGCGGCGCGCCGCAGTCCGGACAGAGCTCGTCGGTTGGCCGGTCGGGGGCGCGCGGCTTCCGGAGCGACTTGGTGTACTTGCACTCCGGGTCGTTCTGCTTCGTGCACGCGATGTAGGGGCCGAAACGCCCCGCCTTCGCCACCAGCGGGCTGCCGCAGCGGGGGCAGCGCTGCTCCGAGAGCCCCTCGAGGTTATGCGCCTCAGAGATCATCTCCTCGGGCCGTGCCTTGGCCAGCGCCTTGGCGAACGGGTTCCAGAAATCCTTCAGCACCTCGAGGCGGGTCAGCTCCCCCTCCTCGATGCGGTCGAGCTCGGTCTCCATCTCGCGGGTGAACTCGACGTTGAAGATGTCGGGGAAGCGGGGGATCAACAGCTTCTCGACCGTCGTGCCCACCTCCGTCGGATGGAAGCGCTTCTCGACATGGCTCACGTAATGGCGCGCCAGCAGGGTGCTGGTGATCGCCGAATACGTGGAGGGCCGGCCGATGCCGAGCCGCTCGAGCTCCTTGACCAGCGACGCCTCGCTGTAGCGGGGGGGCGGCTCGGTGAAATGCTGATCGGGCACGATCGCCTTGACGTTCACCGTGTCGCCCACCGCCAGCGGCGGGAGCGGCGGAAGATCGTCGAGCGTCCGCCCCTCGCCCTGCTCGCGCGCCTCGTGGTAGAGCCGGTGGTAGCCGTCGAACACGATCACGGACCCGGTTGCCCGGAACAGGAACCGGCCGAGGTCGAAGTCCACGCTGGTCGTGTCGTACACGATCGCGGACATCTGCGACGCCACGAACCGCTGCCAGACGAGCTGGTAGAGCTTGAACTGATCGGGAGTCAGGTCGTGCTTGAGCTGCTGCGGAGTGCGCTCGATTTCGGTCGGGCGGATCGCCTCGTGCGCGTCCTGTGCCTCCGGGTTCTTCGAGCCGCCGTAGAGCAAGGGCTTCTCGGGGAGGTACTGCTTCCCGTACTGCCGCTCGACCCAGGAACGCGCCCCGTCCACCGCGCTCTCCGCCACGCGGGTCGAGTCGGTGCGCATGTAGGTGATGAGACCGACCGAACCCTCGTCGCGGATCTCGACGCCCTCGTACAGATCCTGCGCCACCTTCATCGTCCGCTTGGAGGAGAACCCCAGCCGCTTGGCCGCCTCCTGCTGCAGCGTGCTGGTGGTGAACGGCGGGGGCGCGTGCTTGCGCCGCTCCTTGCGCCGCACATCGGTGACGACGAAGGCCGCGTCCCGCGTCGCTGCCACCACCTCCCGGGCCGCGGCCTCGCTGCGGATCTCGGGCTTCTTCCCGTCCAGCTTGTGCAGCTCGGCGTCGAACGCCTGGCCCGCCTTCTCGCACTGCGCGGTGACGGTCCAGTACTCCTGGGCCACGAACCGGGCGATCTCTTCCTCCCGCTCGACGATCAGCCGCAGAGCCACGGTCTGCACGCGGCCAGCCGAGAGCCCGGTCTTCATGGACTTCCAGAGAAGCGGGCTCACCTTGAAGCCGACCAGCCGGTCGAGGATGCGCCGCGCCAGCTGCGCTTCGACCTTCTTCTCGTCGATCTCGGTGGTGCGGGAGATGGCGCGCCGGATGGCATCCTTGGTGATCTCGTGGAAGAGCACGCGGCGCACGCGGTCGGCGCCCAGCTGCTGCCGGACGTGCCAGGCGATTGCCTCGCCCTCGCGATCGGGGTCGGTTGCGATCAGTACCTGCGACGCCTCCTTGGAGGCCTTCTTCAGCTCCTGGATCGCCTTCGCCTTGCCCTTGACCGTGACGAACTTCGGCTTGAAGTCGTTCTCGATGTCCACGCCCAGCTCGCGCTCGGGCAAATCCCGGATGTGCCCCACGGTCGCCTTCACCGTGAAGCCCTTGCCGAGGTACTTGCCGATCGTCTTCGCCTTCGCGGGCGACTCGACGACCACGAGCGTGTCGTTGTCCGCCATCGTCCTCACAATCCTTCGTTCACGTCACCGGGACATCATCGCGCCGTCCCCGGCTCTACCGGCGTTCCAGTCCGGAGTTCGCGGACGGGGGCGGTGAGTCTACCAGCCGGCCCGGTCCCGGGCAAGCGAGGCGACCCTCCGGGCCACGTCGTCCACCGCGACACCGGTGGTGTCCACCGAGCACTCGGACTCGCGGTACAGCGGCTCGCGGGCGGCCAGGAGCGACACCATCCGCGCCACCGGGTCGCCGCCTTCGAGGAGCGGCCGGCCCGCTGCGCCGCCGAGCCGGCGCGCCGCTTCTTCCGGGGCCGTTTCGAGGTAGACGACGAGTCCCGCCGAGCGGGCCGACTCGCGCGTGCGGTCGCCTGCCAGGAACCCGCCGCCGGGCGCCACCACCGCCGGCGGGCCACGGAGGACGGCCGCGCCCACTTCGGCCTCCAGGGCCCGGAACGCCGCCTCGCCGTCCTCGGCGAAGATCTGCGGGACGCTCTTGCCGGCGCGCTGCTCGATCGCGACGTCGAGGTCCGCGAACGGCGCCCCGAGCGCCGTGGCGACCAGGCGCCCCACCGTCGTCTTCCCCGAGCCGGGAAGCCCGACCAGGATAACGTGCCGCCTGGTCAACCCGTGCGGGTTCCCAGCGCGCCGCGGCGCTGCTCGAGTCGGGCGATGTACCCGTCGAAGTTGCGGCGCATCTCCGCCAGCGAGTCGCCGCCGAACTTCTCGGCGTACGCGGCGGCCAGCGACAGGGCGACGGCCGCCTCCGCGATCACGCCGAGCGCGGGCACCGCCGTGACGTCGGACCGCTCGCTCTGCGCAGGGGCCGGCTTCCCCGTCTCGAGGTCCACGGACTGGAGCGGGGTCATCAGCGTCGAGAGCGGCTTCATCGCCAGGCGCAGCACCACGGGCTCGCCATTGGTCATGCCACCCTCGAGCCCGCCCGCGCGGTTCGTCTTGCGGGCGAAGCCTCCGGAGCGCACGGCGGCCGCCCCCTCGGCGCGGTGGATCTCGTCGTGCGCCTGGGAGCCGGGCAGCGCAGCCCCCTCGAAGCCGCGGCCGATCTCGACCCCCTTTACCGCCGGGAGCGCCATCAGCGCCGCGGCGAGCCGGCCATCGAGGCGGCGGTCGGCGGAGACGTGGCTGCCCAGGCCGACCACGACGCCGCTCGCGACGACTTCGACGACGCCCCCGAGCGTGTCGCCCGCATCCTTGGCCGCGTCAATGCGCGCGACCATCGCCTGCGCCGCGCCGGCGTCCAGGCAGCGGACGGGTGAGCGGTCGGCGGCGACGTTGAGCGGCACCGGCAGCTTCTCGGGGAGCGCGGCGGCGATCCCGCCCAGCGCCACGACGTGGCTTCCGATCTCGACGCCGAACTCCTTCAGCAGGCGCCGGCAGACGGCGCCCGCGGCGACCCGCGCCGCCGTCTCGCGCGCCGAAGCGCGCTCCAGGACGTCGCGCGCGTCCTCCCGGTCGTACTTGAGGACGCCGGCCAGATCCGCGTGCCCGGGGCGCGGGCGGCTCAGCTTGCGGCGCGGCGGCGCGGCCGCGGGCTCGGCCGCCATCACGTCGCGCCAGTTCTCGAAGTCCCGGTTCTCGATGAGGAGCGCGATCGGCGAGCCCAGGGTCGCACCGGCGCGCACGCCCGACAGGAACTGCACGCGGTCCGCCTCGATCTTCATGCGCGCGCCCCGGCCGTGCCCCTGCATCCGGCGCGACAGGTCCGGGTCGATGTCCGAGGCCAGGAGCGGCAGGCCCGCCGGAACGCCCTCGAGGATCGCCACGAGGGCGCGGCCGTGGGATTCGCCGGCGGTGGTGAGTCGAATCATCGGCGTCTGCCTACCTCCCCAGAGAACGCGAGCCCGACCACACGGCCGGGCTCTGGCATTTCCAGCTGCGATTCGAGCGGCGGGCTACTGCCGCACTACCGGTTTCGGCACCGCAGCCACGCGTGGCGCCAGCGGCCGCGCCGGCCCGGTCGGGAACGGGTTCGCGAAGTTCGGCAGACGCACCACGACGATGCCCTTCGACGTGACCCCGGCGAGTACCAGGACGCCGGCGACCTTCGCCACTCGCACCGGCCCGACGATGGTGTCTCGAATCGGGATCGTCGCCACCCGCTGGTACCAGTAGGTGTCGAACACGTCTATGGAAGCGTCGGATCGGGCCGCCAGGACCAGGCGATCGTTGTTGTAGCCGGGCGCCCCGCTCGCAGGCTGCATCGGATCGAACTTGTTCGCCGGGTCCACGTCCATCCCGGGGTTGCTGCCGACCGTCTGGAGCAGTCCGACCTGCTTCAAGGCGTAGTTGAAGACGTAGATGGAATCGGCCCGCACGACGTTCGTGCGGCCGTTGAAGTTGGTGCCGACCGACAAGACCTTCGCCGCACGGTTGACCAGGAAGTCCGAGACGAACGTGCCCTCGGACGTGCCGTTGTCAAAGGTGATGTCGCAGTTCAAGAACCCCAGAGTGACACCGGCCGGGCTCCTGAGGGCGCAGGGCGGGTTGAGGCTCCTCACCACGGACTGCCTGCCGTCGAACGTCAGTGCCCGGGCAAAGCCCTGGTTGAAACCACCCTCCCCGACCACGGAGTGGTTGAAGTCGCCCGAGTTGCGGACGAACGTGGACTCCTGGAAGGCGAGCGTGCTCAGGGTCACCAGCGTGCCAATCCCCGCACCGAGCAGCGTGTCGCGGAGCGGCTGGCCGGGCAGCGTGTCCCGCACCGAGATGATCTGGATCGTGTCCGTGCCTGCCTGTGCAAGCTCCCACAGGAAGTGGCCGCTCCGACCAGCGGCGTTCGACAGGTTCTCCCACGCCAGGTAGCCGCGGTTCGTGAACGGCCCCGGCTGCGCCGACGTCGGGGCGGTAGAGTAGACCGCGACGACGCTATCGCACGCGCCCGCCGTGAGGTGGCGGCACACAGCACCGACGTACTGCGGCCGGTCCGCCAGGTCGTAGTCGGTCGTGAGGATCTGGATCCCGCCGGCCGCCGTCGGCTGCGTCTTCACCGTCTGAACGATGTAATTCGGCAGGACGTGCCGACCCAGCTCCCGGCCGGCAGCGACATCCACGATCGAGAAGTTCGTCCCACCGGAGTTGGCGACGATGACGGTGTCCCGGTTGTTGCCCAGGGTGTCACGCGGCCACAGCGCCAGGCCCACGGGCTGCGAGCCGACCCTGATGGGTGCGCCGAACGAGTTGGTGGTCAGGTGGAAGACTTCCAACTGGTCCAACAGCGTGTTGGACAGGTACATCGTCTGGTTGTTCGGATCCACGATCGCGTCGCCGAACTGGCCACCCTGGGGCAGCGCAAACGTGGAGCCCGCCACGAGCGTGAGCGTGTCCAGGTCGGCCGGCGCGGCCTTCGCGATGCCGCTGAACGACGAGACCCCGCGGTTGGGCACCGTGGCGTTGTCCACCGCAAACGCCTCGACGGTCACCACGCGCGGGAAGGTCGTGATGGTGTCGAGCTTCAGACGGAACTTGTGGCTGACGTAGGTGCCGGCACCGCCGAAGTTGACCGAGTCCCCGACGACGATGGTGCCGACCGAGTCGCGGGCGATGAAGCCGGCCTTGGTGATGCCGCTCGGATCGGTCGCCGTCACGTTGATGCTGTCCCCGGCCTCGACCCGCAGCGGCACGGTGAACTGGACCAGCGGCGGGGTCACGTCGGACACCCCGATGGGCTGCACGGTCACCACCACGCCGGCGATCGTCGCGGAGGGGTTCCCCGTCGAATCCACCGCGAACGCGGTGACCGCGAAGGTCCCCACCGGCGTCGCCGCGCCGATCGTGATCGTCTTGGTGAACGTCAAGGTGTCGAGCAGCTTGCCGTTTACCGGCGAAGCGATCACCGAGTCGCTCGAATTGAGAACGCCGGCCGTCCGGTAGCCGAGGTAACGGACGCCCTGCCCGCCCTGGGCGTGCACCGAAATCGTCAGCTGCTTGTTGGGCGAGGTGACGGCATTGTCGGCCGGCGTGAGGACGCTGACCTTGGGGCCGCTCACCACCCGGACCTGCGAGGTGTCGGCGCGGATATTCCCCGAAGAGTCGGCCGCGCTCGCAACGACAAAGACGGGCTCGCCCGTCGAGTCGATCGGCGTCGCCGCGACCAGGTACCGCGTGATAGTGGTGTCCGCAGACTGCGGCAGCGTGATGTTCCAGGGCACGTACCGCGTCACCGCCTTCGTGGTGCCGAGGCTGTCCACCCCGCGCTTCGCGACGCCCGCGAGCGTGAGGTTCGTGACGCCCCGGTTGTCGGTGACGTGCACCCGGGCGAGCACGCTGTCGCCGACCGCGACCGTCAGCAGCGACACCTTCGACGGGAGCAACACCGTCACGGCCGGCTTCACCGTGTCGGCGAAGGTGACGATCACGGGCTTGCCGGTGAAACGGACGCCGCCACTCACGGCGAACGGCACGATCGTGTCCGCGCCGAGCGCGGTGCTGGCCGGCACGGTCAGGAAGCGGACCGTCGTCTGGTTGGTGGCGAACGGCGCCACGAAGACGACCGAGTCGCCGGCGAGTGCCACGCCCGTCGCCGTGAATCCCAGCCGCTGGATCCCGGCCGGCGCATATGCCGTGAGGCTCACGGAATCAGCCACCCCGGTCGGCACCCGCGCACCCGACACCGGCTTGGTCGCCTGGACGAACGGCCCCTTGATGACCTGGATCCGGCGCCGGATCGTCGCGCTGACGCCGCCGACGTTGGCGATCGTCGCGGCGAGGAAGACGGAATCGATGCTCGAATCCGCCACGGACGTGAAGATGCGCCGGACCGTCGTGTCCTTGGGCAGCGGCGCCGTCATGGTCGAGCCGATCGCCGTGAAGCGCGGCGAGGTCGTGAACGTGCCGAGAGTCGAATCGCCGTGCACCGAGTAGGCGGTAAAGCTCAGGTTCTGGACGCCCGCGCTGTCCTGGGCCCTGAAGGAGGCCAGGAAGTTGTCGCCGGCCACCACCGCGGTGTCCTGCGGCGGGAAGACCCAGCTGCCGAACGGCGCCAGGACCGTGATGACGTTCACCGACGTGCTCACCGAGACGGTGTCGTTCGGCGCCGGTTTGCTGCTGTCGCTCGCGAAGCTCTGCAGCAGGTAGTTGCCTGGTGCGACCGAGGCCGGGATCCGCACCGTGATGGTGTCGGTCTTGCTGTTCGGTGCGGCGGCGTAGAGGTTGCTGTCCGCCACCAGCACGATCCGCTGGTTCAGGTTGTTCAGCGTGAAGAGCCGGGCGCCGATGTACCGCACGCCGGAGATATCCGACGCGGTCGCGGTGACCTTCAGCGTGCCCCCGGCACCAATGGTCGTCGCGCCCAGGGGATTGGACAGGGTCAGCAACGGCGCTTTCTGGTCCACCACGTGGATCGTGTCGGTCTTGGCGCCGAGATTGCCTGTCGGGTCCAGCGCGGTGGCCGCGATCTTGACCTTCTGGTTCGCGCCGCCGCGCGGCAGCGGGATCGCGTAGGACTTCGCGTAGCCCACGACGCCCGGCACGGCCGAGTCGATGAAGTTGAAGGAGTAGGGCGCAATCCCGGTGACCGTCACCTGCACCGTCTTGAGCTTCACGTCATCGGTGTCGGTGACCGTGAACTTCAGGCTGTCGGTGATGTCCTGGACGGTGTCGTGCGGCGGCGCCGGAAGATTGATGTGCACCGTCGGCGGCGTGACGTCGTTGCCGCTCGTGCCGCCGGTTCCACCCGTGCCGCCGGTCCCGCCGGTCGGCGTGGTCGGGAACTTCCCCTGTTCGCCGCACACGGACACGGCGAGCACGCAGCCCACCAGGGCCGCTGCTCGCGCGAGCAGGCGCGGAAGCGAGTTACTACGGGTTGGTCGCACTCGCCGTCAGGTCGTCGATGATGTGTGGTGTCACCAGGATCAGCAAGTCCTGGCGATCCTCCTGGGAAGTCCGGAAGCCGAACAGCCGGCCCAGTACCGGCAGGTCCACAAGAAACGGGATTCCCGTCTTGGCCACGGTGACCTGGGTCACAGTGAGGCCGCCGATGACCGCCGTCTGACCATCGCTCACCAGCAACTGCGTGGTGCCCTGCTGCTCGGTAAAGACGAACCCGGCCTCGGCGATTGTCGATGCCTGGAGGCCCGAGTTCTCGGCCTTCAACTCCATCAGCACCTCGCGGGTTCCCGACACCACGTGCGGGGTGACGGTCAGGCGGATGCCGGTTTCGATCAAGTTAGTGGTCGCCCGCGCGACGCCGCCCGCGCCGGTGGCCCCGGTGCTGGCTACGTCAATCTGCCGGATCGGCGTCCGCTGGCCCACCCATATCTCGGCCTGGCGGTTGTCCGCCACGGTGACCTGCGGCTCCGCCTGGACGTCCGCGAGCTGCACCGACTGCAGGGCCTCGAGGAAGGTGGAGAGCGCGAAGTTCCCGATCACGGTCGAGTAGACGAGCCTCAGGGCGGGGGACTCGGTGAGCTGCGCCGACGCGTTGGCGACCGCCGCCACCGCGTTGCCCCCCAGGTTCACCAGCAGCGGCGTCCGGCTCGCGTCGTACGGCGTGTTGCCGGTGGTATCGCTCGGGTTCGGCCGCGCGATGAGCGTGTTGAAGAACTGATTCGAGGTGCCCAGGTCGTAGCGAAGCCCCAGCTCCTCGAGGTCGGTCCGGTGCACGAAGATGATCTTGGCCTGGATCGCGACCTGCGGCGTCCGGATGTCGAGCGCGTGGATGAACGCCGCGACGGTGTCCAGCCGCGACGCGACGTCCGTGACGATGATGGAGTTGGTCGTCGTGTCCGACACGGCCTTGCCGCGGCGCGAGACCATGGACGCCACCGACGGGGCGAGCGACGAGGCCCGCGCGTAGTTGACCTTGACGATGGTGGTCGAGAGACCTTCGAGCGAGTCCTGGGTCGCCAGGTTCTGGCGACTGTCCACCCGGATGATGCCGCCGGGCAGCTCGATCGCCGCGAGCCCCTGCCCCGCGAGCACCGCGCTGAAGGCCACGTCCCACGGCTGGTCCTTGATCTCCGCCGTGACCGTGCCCGCGATGTCCTTGCCGGCGATGATCGAGCGGCCTGAAAACGCAGCGAAGTTGGCGATGACGTCCGTGATGCTGGCGCGATCGAAGGTGACGCTGATTCTCGGCTGCTGCCGCGGCAGAGCGACATCGGGCTCGCGCGGGGCCGGCGCGGCCGCGACTTCAGCCGGCGCCGGGGGCCGGACGGCCGTGTCGGCCGTCGGGCTCGGCGGTGTCGGCCGAATCGCCAGCGGCAGCGCCGCCGCCGGCCGGCGCGCGCCGTCGCTCGACCAGACCGCGAAGGACGCCCCGGCGGCGAAGGCGACGTGTACGCCGGTC
>Ga0326726_10001831_pt1 | contig 19811 bp, 31 predicted proteins | sample MHFenrmetagenome_2_FD_207603 | JGI IMG/M metagenome (GOLD analysis project Ga0326726, IMG submission 207603) | Lab enriched peat soil microbial communities from Michigan Hollow, Ithaca, NY, United States - MHF15MN | ecosystem: Environmental > Terrestrial > Soil > Wetlands > Peat | place: USA... | reverse complement strand
GGACTTCATGTAGGTCAACTTACCAGAGATGCTTTGCGTAACATGGGTCAGCCGATCGCAGGGGCCGATGTACTGGTGTTGGGAGCAGCATACCGTGAGGATGTCGGCGATACCCGTTACAGCGGTTCGGAGATAGTTATAAGGAAGCTTGCTGAAATGGGTGCTGAAATCCGCGTACATGATCCTTATGTTGAGCACTGGTGGGAATTTGAACAGCAGGATACGTTCCCTGGAGTTGGCCAGAGTAAGTCAAGGTTCTTCAGAAACCAGGAAAAACTGAAGGATATCCGCATAGAGCAGAATTTAGACAAGGCCCTGACGAATGCTGAAGCCGTTATTCTTGCTGTACCTCACAAGACATATCTGAAATTGGATCCTGATAAGGTTATCAAGACAATTGGTCATCCGGCAGCAATTATAGATTGTTTCGGAATACTTACCGATGATAATATACGCAGGTATTTCCAACTCGGCTGCGAAGTCAAGGGACTGGGCCGGGGACATATTCAGAGGATAAAGGAAGAAATAAGGAATAAGAAATAGGGAATAAGAAATACTTGAAGAATATTTCTTTTGTACAAATTAAAAACAGATTTGAGCCTCAGGGCTCATTTTTGTTTTCAGAGAATTTTCTTTGACATAAAATCATTGCCGATATGATCCTTACGACTCATATCTGATTTTATGTCAATCAGCAGAGCTGACCGGAAATTCTTATATGTATTATTCCTATAATTAATATCCAGTAAAATTTTAAGCTACACATTTTCTGGAAAATAGCAACGATAAAAAACATTTAGTCTACTAATTGTTTTTTAAAAATTTGTATCGTGCTTAAAGTTGCTATTTCCAAAGTAACCGTATTTAATAAAAAATACAACGTATTCCTTGATTCGGAAAATAAATTTGATTTTTCGAATAAGAGGGAAGCGGAAGATTTTGTGCGTTTTGTCTCAGCTGAGTTAAACCAGGCATTAGTTTTTTTGAATGAAGAGTATGTGGAACTGGAAAGGTTTTACAGGACTTACTTTTTTGCTATTGCCGATTTTAAGTTTAAACAGAATGTTGAAAACTCTTTGGATTATTTAAGGAATAGAATAAACAGATCGCTTCTCCAGCCGGACACCGAGAATAAAAATACAATAGTTTATCGTGGTATTGAGGGTTGTTTCTTAGAACTGCTTTCAGTTTATGAGGTACTTGATCAGAAGGCGGTTGTAAGAAGGGATTTTGTTACAAAGCAAAGGATTCAGAATAGGCATAAGATTGTTGAGCTGATGGCGGTTGATTTTAAGAGGTTCGGTCTCAAGATTCATGTGCAAAAGTCAGATATTCAGATTTATGAGGATGTTAAATTAAGAGTTGTATAATTATGGCAAAGTTTGAAAAGTATGAGGATAACATGATTGAAGTTACTTCTGACTTGTGTGTTTCGGGGGAACAATTATGTACCGTTGAGAAATACAGAAGGATGTATATTATAAACGTTGGTTCTGAGCATATTATATTAACAAAAAAGGAAATTAAAAGATTATTTCAGGAAGTATTGCTCTTACATGAGTAAAACATATTATTTATTTATTAATTAAAAAACCTATTAGTTATGATGAAGTTACAAGTTAATGGAAGGGTGAATGAGCCGCAAATGTTTACCGCTAAGAATGGCCGGAACGGACAGAATTTTTCTATTGCAAATGAGTACAAGGAAAAAAAGGGTGATGATATTGTTCTTTTGACGCAATGGATTGATTGTACGCAATGGCAGAATGATGAACAGCCGTTGGCAAAAATTAAAAAAGGTGATAAGCTTAATGTTATTGGAATACCGATTACGGAAGTTTACCAGGTTAAAGAAACAAAAGAGTTCAAAGCTAAATTAAAGTGTATTGTGTCGTGGGTTGAGGTAGTGAATGAGTTGCCGTTTGAGTGATTAAGGTTGGTTGAGGGTTGGTGCGTAAGCATCAGCCCTTTTCAATTTTAAACTATTTGATAAGGCAATGTAAACGATCTGTGTTGAAGTTGGTTCCGTTAAGCGGAACTTTAATGTGAAGTGCAGAAAGCAAAGCTACTAATGTAGGGGAATAGACTTGAAATAAGCCTGAATAACGGTTAAAAAAGCAATAAAACCGACTGAGGATACTCACAATAACGGAAGGGAAAACTGTATTCTTGTTATCAAATATTTAAAGTTTAAAATTGATTTCGTTTACAGAAATTTTAATGGTTGTTTGTATTGCACCGGCAGTTGCTGGTGTATTTGAAATTATTTTGCTTGTACTTAACAATAAAAAATGGTGGAATGGAAACAATTAAGGGACAGTTAGAGGAAATATTACAGGAAAAAGAAGAAAAGAATTTAATTGTACTGATGCTGAAATACTTAATTGTTGACAGATATAGAGAAATAAGGGATGAAGATGTTTTAAAAATGTTGGATCTGAATTTCAACCGCTGGATGGAAAGACCAGATAAGTTTCAAAGGGAGTTAAATATTAGCATGAAGCTTTTTGCTATTTACAAAAGATTAAATGATAGACACAATAGTACTGAGGTTACACGACCTTACGATTCACAAGGATATTTACAACCGATTAGCAAATCCTGACTTTAATACAAAGCACACAAAGACTAAGTTTTTAAGTTTGAAGAACGTTGAGGATTATAGTCCTGGCGTTCTTATTGATGTTGTGCATCATGGGGATTCAGGGAAGGAGGTAACAAAATCAATAAGGGGGAAGATACATATACGTTCTTCTCATTATTACGTTATTTTCTCCTTAGATATAGCTAATAACTATATAGAATTCAACTTCTCAATTCCAAAGTATTTCTATGGTAATAACATTGCTCAGTTCATCCGGCCTGTTGATGATCTGAGGTTTAACATGGGAATTGATTTTCATTTTAATAAGCAAAGGGATATACTTTATAAAAGGCTGAATACTGCATTGAACAGGTTTTTCAGGGAGGCATTCCCTGACTATTACGTTGATTGGACAAGGCTGGAAATAAACAGGATTGATTTATGCTTCAATCAGATATTCATGGACAAGTTTGAAGCAAAGAGGTATTTGGATTATCAAAAGAAGATGAATTTAAGGAACATGAGGGTTGACGGTAGGAGGTTTCAGAATTATAGAACGTCAATGATGTATGTTGGCGATGATTATGCAATTAAAATATATCAAAAAGGAGCTGAGTATGAGAAACATGATAGAAAGGAACACGAAAAGATTAATGAAATTATTAGAAAGGCCAATGCCCCAGACTATTACGGAGGTAAGAATGGTGCTGAATTGGGACGGAATTTTGATAATCAAAAGGGTAACGGTCTTGGGTTATCAGACAAGGACTATAAAAGGTATTATGATGTCATTAGGACGGCAAAGGGTAATAAGTCATATTTTGATGTTGAGTTTCTTCAATCGTTGGCAGATCGTACTTTAAGATATGAAATGGAGTTTAAAAAGTCAATGATTTCAAAAATATTCAAAAAGTATTGTTTCAGAACTGAGGACGTGGAGTACCAGGAGGCCATGAGGGAATTTAAGCATTGGTGGAATAAGTCAAAGTCAGCAAGGGATATGAGGCTGATACCAAAGGATTTTCATAAAGAGTTTAAACAGTATGTGAAATTCAAGGATAAGGTTTTAACCTGTTATAGAGTGTTGGATGAAAAAGAGGATAAGATAAATAACAGTTTTAGTGTTACCAGGCTAAATGAAGTGCATGATTTTGGATTAAGTCAGAAGCTTATTGTTGAAATGGTTAATTATTTCAGGCGGTTTGTTCTTGGCTTTCAGGTTAAATACGCTGAGAATGAGGAATCATTTATGACAAAAGTGATAGCGAAAAATAAACAGATAAGGTTTGAAAGGCAAAAGATCAAGGATTTGCGTAAAATGTTGGGTGAAAAAGGGAAGGAGTATGATGACAAATATAAAAAGTACTATAAAGAAAAGATATTACAAACAACCAGGATGAGGTACATATATCTGACATTGAGAAAATACGGAAGTTGGGAAAATATGTGGAAGTCCGGGGAATTCACAAAGTCAACTTATCATAGATACAAGAAGCAATTTGAAATGTTAGGTATGGATAAAAGCCATATAAGTAGTGAGCAATTTAATTATGACACGGATTATTTAAGGTATTATGAATTGGAATTAACGAACCTTAGAAAATTAAGACCTGTGTTCCGCTAAAAATAACTCTTGACATATTTTTATTCGGATGTAATTTGGTATCTGAAATAAAGATTAAAAACTAAAAATAGAAAAAATGGCAAGGCGTTATCGTAGAGGTCGTGGTGGTCGTGGGCCTGTAAAGGGTGTTCTTGGATTGGTAAAATCAAAATGGGGATGGCTCTTTGCAGTACTGGCTATTGTTCTTGGTGTCAAGTTCAAAGATCAGATTAAAGCTGGTATTTCAAAGATACCTGGTGTTGGTGAGAAGTTAAATGATGCTCTTTAACCTATAAAACTGTAAGATATGAGAACGATAAAAATAGGTGAAAGATCGAGTTTTGATATTCGCAATGCGAATCTTATTGGATTTCTGATTAAGATTGTTGGTGTTGGAAATGCAGTTAATACTGATCCGGTTGATGTGCCTTATAAGGCAAGGCTTCTTGTTAAGCTTCGTCAGGCTGGATTCAACGAAACAATAGTTGATGGAACTGTTCTTGGACTTTCCAAAGGTACTATACCACGTAATGAACAATGGGTTGCAAGTGATTCTCTTGGATACAGGGTAGTGACTGCGAAAGCTGCTGGAGCTGCTGGTGTTTTAGAGTGGACACACAAAATACTTTTCCCGACTGTCATCAATCTGAATGGTGATGACGTTATGACAGTTGAATTTGAACTTCCGTCTGACGCTTTGACAACTCACGATACCGCAACATCTTATATGGGAATAAAGATTATTGACGGTATCGGAAGTCAGTTTTATATTCCAAAGATCAAAGAATATATACTTCCGGCTCTTGATACAAAGTATGAGAACTTTCTTGGTGATAATGTACTTCGTGTTGTTTTCTGTGGTGCAGCTACTCATACTCCTATTGAGGATGGTTTGAAAAACGTTGAAATATATTCAGACAGACGGACTTATACCGTTGAGGATTTTGAACTGGCAATGGAAGCTCTTGCAAACGAAAGTGAAAGTATCATTGTCGTTGACCAGGAACATGATCATCTGAACCTGAAATGTGCTATGGACGGTTCTACTAATGCCGCTGGTGATCTCAGGATGATTGTTACTGATTACTTTATTAATGGTCAACTTGCTTCTGCTGGTGCAAGTCGTACTGCAAAGTTCAAGAATAAACTGGCTCAGAAAATTTAAGCATCTGATATTGTTCAAGAATAAAAGCCTTGCCTTTTTCAAGGCAGGGCTTTTTTAATAACTGAAAGTATGATTCGTATAAAATATGGTGATAATTCTTATCATGCCCTGAACAACATGAAGTTAAAGGGTTTGATTTTGAACGTTAAAGCTACAAGCGGAACAATAGGAGCTGCTGAGTATGATAATCTTGAAATAGTGTTATTGAAAAGGGGGATAAAAAAGGTTATCGTAAGCGGTGAGCTTCTTTATTTACAAGTTGGATCAAATAACCTGCATGATTGGTGGCTGAGAAAATGGTTATATGACGCTGGGAATTCAACTGAAAAGAGTTATTACGTTGATTTCAATACAACGTATGATTTAAAAGGTGGTGATTCTATATTGGTTAGGATTAATCCTTATGTGGCTAATACTATGCCTGATGTGACTTATACAATTCAGGAAGTTGTTTCAGTTGAAAACGAAGGTGCAAGTAAATTGATCCAGGTTTATACGTTCCCTAAAAATCAAACTCAGTTGATTTATGAGTTTAAGAAGATTGAAAGATTAAGGATTTGGAACGCAAGTGCTTTGAGTGCTTTAAAAATAGATCATATTGATATTTCTGCTGATAAATATAAAGTTACTCTTGATAATTTAAAATTACATTATTTACAAGGAGTTACTGCAACTGGAAGTGCAGAAATAATTTCTTCTGTAAAGAGTAATTGTGTGGTTACTATAAAGGGATTTGAGGCTCTTACTGTTGGAATTCCTTTAATATCTGTTGAGTTAGTATAATATACAAGGCGGTTGTTTTTCTTAAAGTCAAGTAATTGAAAAAGCTTCATTGGGAAATAGGTTTCAACTGCCTTGTTTTTAAAATGTAAAAGATGGGATTATTCAGAACACACGCGGAAAGGGTTGCAGACAGGGAAGCAAAAAGGGCGTATAAGTTAAAGAAGTTAGCAATTAAAAAGGATGTGGCTCTAAGTGAGGATTTAAGGAATACTGCCGCTGATAATTTAATGTTAGCATCGCTTGGGATAGATCATACTATTGATGAGAACGGGGTTAAGATTGCAAAAGTTCAAGCTTTAGGAGGTATAGCTAATGGCGTGTTAGGGGTTCTTGCAGGAACATCACCAGGGGGAACAATTCAAAATCCTGTTGTTGTTGGTGGAACATCAAGTGGAACTGTTAGTGCGGCAGGGACAATAACTGCAAATGGTGACAATAGTATGATATTAGTTGCTGCTGGTGTGGTGTTATTAATATTAATAATGAAAAAATGATTGCAAGGATTTTAGATGATGCTTATTCGGGAGCTGGTGTTAGTGGTTATCAAGATACTATGATTACATCTAAGCCAAGTTCCTTTACTCCGGTGGTTACGCCTATAAAGGTTGGTTCTATGATTGATGATGCAATTAAAGCTCCTGTCCAGGAGGTTTTGATAGCTCCGACAATTCAAAATACTAATCCTGTAACTGCTGGTCTTGGTGCTTCTGTTCAATCTCCTATACCTGAATTAAAGAGTACTGTAACAAGTGCAAGTTATGTGAATGGCGGAACTGCTAATCCTGTGGAAGAAATATTAAGTGATAGTGAAATTGCATCAATAAGTGGTGGTGGATCGGGTTTAAATATTGGAGTTATTCTAATCGGTGCTATTGTGGCACTATTAATCTTAAAAAAATAAGGTATGAGCAAATTTAGTGACTGGCTGAGCAATTTAGGCAAGAATGTAAATAATGCAGAAGAAACAACGAATAATGTTCTTGGCTATCTGCAAAATGCGGCTAATGGTATTTTTGGCGGTGTTTCTGAGGGGATTAATGGATTAAAGAACGTTGATCCTGAACAATATAAGGAACAACAACAAACAAAGATGATAATATTGGCAATCGTTGTGATTGCATTTTTATATATAACTAAAAAACATTAAAGATTATGAAATTACTTGACTTGATTTTTGCTATTGTTTCAAAGTTTGTACCTATTAATCCTTCTTCACTTGCTCAGCTTGAAAGTGAAGGTCGGCAATGGGAAGCATCTTTGGAAAGGGAAGACAACAAAGGGAAGATGATTGCCACCTGGTACATAAAGCTGAACAAAGAATGGTATATGCGGCTTTTGTGGGCGGTTCTGTTTGTTCCGATTACTCAGTATTTAAGAAATGCTGAAAGAGAAGATGGTGAGGAGGAAATGTAGTATTAAAAGAAAAAAAGATGACAGATAGTAGGTTTTTAAGGGGTGTTCAATATATTCTTCAAATGAAGTTGAATGAGCATCAAGCATTAAGATTTCTGAAAAGAATTCGTGCAACTGATGAACAGATTGAAAGGTTCAAACAGGAATTTGAGTTAAAAAACGCAAAGCTTAAAGCTGAAAAGAAAGCTAAAAAGGTATGAGCAGTTTATTATTCCATGAGGATGATGACAGGATTGCAAGTATGTATGGTTGGGATGATTTTAAACCTAAAAGGGATAAATGGTATAAGGTTTACAGAAGGAAATTTAAAAGTCATTACAGAAAACAACGAAAAAAGTATAAAATATTTGGGATTCCTGTTGGTATTTTGATTTCGGGTGTTATTGCGTATTATTTTATAAAAAAGTAAAAATTAAAATTTGAAATTATGGCAAGGAGAATGAAGAGAACGAGGCATGGTGCTGCTGTACTGATGAGAATGAGCCGGAGGCGTGGTGGCTGGAAAACTAAAAGTGGTATTTCCTATTATGGTAAGGCAATGAAGAAGATTGGGATTGCAATAGGTTTGTCCAGGGGTAGGAATGTTGGCCGGATCAAGTACATGAAAAGAAGCCGCAGAACATTTGCAAGTCCAATGGGTAGGGGTAGAAGGCGTTTCAGATATGCTTTTTAAGTTATTGAAATTGGTAATAAAAAAATTACATTGAATGGATTTTGCTTATAGGTTTAAGCCGGAAATTAAAAGGTATGGTGCGTTGTGGATGCTGGTAATTTTCGGCTTACTTTTTTATGCTTACCTGGCATTGAAAAAAAGCAAGGAAAGTGCGACTGCTCCGAAGCATCTTTGGGAAGAAGATTTCAGTAAGCCGGATAATCCTTTACAGAATATGTTAGACTTTTAAATATGGATGCAACGAATATTTTATATGGTGGATGGTTAAGGTTGTGGGATGGCGTAATGTCTTTGAGCAATAAGTTTGCTTATAGAGTGCTGGAAGCAACCGGAGCTTCTGAAACGGCAAAAAGTAATTTCCTTTTGGCTGTAAAGGAAAAGACGGATGACAGGATTGCGGCTGATAAGGAGCTATCTGAAAAAGTGCCTTTGTTCAGGACAATATTTTGGGTGGCATTGATAGCTCTTGCTGTTTTTGTAGTACTTTATTTAGTTCCTTATTTCTTTAAAAAGAAAAGATAATGAGGTTTAAAGGTATAAAGCGAATAAAGGTTTATCAGACGTCAATAGCAAATATTGGGATTGGTGAATACTTTAAGCTTGTTAAAACCGGAAAGCTTTATAAGATCGTTTGGAGAAATAAATACCAGTTGTTTGCTGTAAACAAGTATGGTAAAAAGTATAAGTTTTATTCAAGTATGAGGCTGGTTTACCATTATGTTTATTATACAAGATGAAATTTAAAAAAACCTATGATATGTTTAAATATGTACTTATTATACCAAGTTTGATTCTTGGTTTAGTTGTGGCTGGTGTGGCTTGTATTATTATACCGATAATTTCATTTCCTGTTAGTGCTTACTATATGGTAATGAGGTATTTTGATTACAAGGAATACAAAGTTGCAACAACAAAAAAGAAGAAAAACGGATTTTGGTCAAATGAATATTTAAGTTCTCTTAAACCGGAGGGCGTTGAGCATGAGAAAAACTAAAGTATTTATACTGATTGCTATTATAATAGTGGTGATTTCCATGAGAAAAAAGATTGTTACGACTGTTGGAGCTGTTTTGACCAGGGGAATGAGGAATAACAATCCTTTTAACCTGCGTTTCAGTTTCAGCAAATGGCAGGGTTTGGTTGGTAAGGATGACAAAGGCTTTTGCATATTTGATTCTTTGGAGCATGGCGTTCGTGCTGGTATAATTAACCTGAGAAATGGTTATTTCAATCAGAAGCTAACAATTCAGCTTCTTGTTTCAAAGTATGCTCCGGCATTTGAAAATAATGTTCAAAATTATGTTAGTCATTTGTGTAGTTATAGCAATGTTTTTAATCCGGATTATATACCATGCAATCTTGCGGATTATGTACTTATTTGTAAAGGGATTGTAAGGATGGAGCAAGGTTTTGATGCTGTTGATGAAGATTTGATTGTGAAATATTTAAATGGTTAAGAAATGGATACGAATAGTGAAATTTTAAAGGTGCTGGTTGAGCTTTTTGAATTTGTTACAGGTGCAAACTCAAACGGTGACAATGTGATTACTTCGGTTGGTCAGGATGGGACATTTTCAGGAAAGGCAAAGTTTATCATTCTACTGGGTGAAACGACTTTCAAAAAGTTTTATGTTGATGATGGTGATGATTGCGTGGCTGAAAAAGGTTATAACATTGCTCTTCCGGCTGGTACAATGATTAATCCTGGTAAGAAAAAGTTTATTACTGGTTTTGAATATGCTGATGGCGGTATAATTCAGATTTGGAAATAATGTATATAAGAGGTCATGGTCATCATATTGGTAAAAGGAGCTTATCAAAGGTTTTTAAGGTTCTTCTTTCAGGCTATATAATTGATGATGGCGGTGATACTATTACTGAAAGGGGTTTTATTTATGGTGATACAAGCCTGATGGCTAATTCTGTTGTTGCGACCGGAAATAATCTTTTGTTTACTGCTCAAATTACTATTCCGTACAAAACTATTTATTATAGTGCTTATGCTAAGAATTCACAAGGCACAAGTGTTTCAGATATGAAGGTTAATATAATATCTTAAAAAATTAATTATGGCTTTCTCCGGTCTTGGTGCTGGTTCAGCTGGTGATCCTTATCAGATTACAACTGCTGGTCAATGGAATGAAATGTTTGATGCAAATTATAATGCTTCTCATTATTTTAAGGTTATGAATGCTATTGACCTTGATGATACGGGTTCGGCTTTGCATTTGTTCTCTAATCTTGATGGTGACAATCAAACTATTACTGTTGAGTTTAATTTACCAGCTGGAAGCGGAGGGTTTATAACATTAAGGAACAATGGTTTAACAATTAAGAATTTAAAAGTTAATGTTACTGAGGTTGGGGTTTTAAGTCCTCAGATAATATCTCAGGATTTTGGAGCTAAAACAAACATAGTTCTTGATAATCTTGATTTTCATGTGTTATCTACAAGCGGTCATCCAATCAGTAAATTTGTTTCAGGTGATGTTCCTGCAACATGGACGGTTAGTAATATAAAGTTTGAAGGTTATATATCTCAGGTGTTTGATAATGTTTATTGTAGTTTATCAAATATTCATATAAGGCTTACAAAACCATTGATTACAAGTAGTGGTTTTATGATGAATTGCTATTATGGAACATTGATTGAAAAATGTTCTGTAAGTTTTGGAAAGATTTTAATTTATGATGCCGCAATATTTATAAATACAGTTCTTTCAGGTTCGGCTTTCGTTTTAGATCAATGTCGTGTTGATGGATGTCTTGAAGGTTCGGGAGCATCAGCTTTTATAAAGGCAATAAATAATGTTACGACAATAAGTAACTGTTATTTTAATGGTGATCTTGTTGATTATACAAATTCTTTTACTACTCAGGGGATTCAGGCTTTTCAACGTTCAGGTGGTGGATCAGGTGATGTTTATACAAATAATTATGCAGCAATAAAAACCCTGGCTAAAAAGATTTGGACAATAAGAAATGAGCCTGAGTATTTTCCGAATGAATTTGGTTTTGATGATTGGTTTATTCCTTCAAAGGATGAACTTGCATTGCTCATAACATATTTGGGTATTCAAAATTGGAAGTTTCGTACAAATACGGCTGGTTTATGGGCAAAGATTATAACAAGTTCTGAATCAAGTGCAACGCAATTTCATGCTTATAATCCGGTAGGAGGGTGGTCAACGCAAAATAAAACAGGTGACTATTATGCTCTTGTATTGTTTAGATATTTCAATTACAATTCAAGTGATATTCCGGTTGTTGGGAAAAAGATATATGATGGTATTTGTGTTTGGAAGGATGACCAGGCCGGACAAGGTTTGATGGCTCAGGAAACGCCTGTTGCTCTTGGAGCTTGTCTTTTTGAGTTTGGCGGTTCGGGAACAACTCTTGGAACTGGAACTGCTGTTGGAACTGGTCAGGGCAATACGGCATTAATGAAGGCGGCAATTACAAGTACTCTTTCTGCTGTTAATTGGGAAACGTATGCTTATCCTACTATTTCGGCTTACAATACTTATCCTACGATGGGATATACTTCTGGAACATATAATAAAAATTATTATTCAGTTGTTACATCAGACAGTCATCAGAATTTACAGAATTACCCTGGTGGTATCGAACATCTTACGACTACTGATATAAGGGACACTTCAAAGCTTGTAAATTGGGATTTTACAAATATATGGGAACAATCAGCCGCTGGTAGGTTGGCTACGTTAAAGAATAATCCTGAAACGTTGTTTGTTGGTATTATGAGCTTGACCAGGACAGGTGTAAAAAATATGCAAATTGAGCTTTGTTTGAATACTGATTTAGATGGTGTGCAAAGTTCTGATGTAGGTTTGATATTAAAGGATTCATCTGATAATTCAATTTTGTATGATGAACATGGTTTAAGCCATACTGTTGTTTTTTCAACTGAAAAGGATTTTACGTTATTGGTTCAGCCGTTTTTTGATGACGGAAATACTGAGACTGAAATATATACCGATTATAAATCATTTTGGTCTGTCGTTCAAAAAACAGTAAGGTATATATCACCGATTGTAAATAAAATATTAAATATCGCAACTGTTGGTTTTGATGCAAAAAATGTTCATGGTTCATTAATTTACAATGGTTTTATTTATGGTTCATGCAGAACTGACGGAAGGATAGTTAAAATTGATTGTGCAGCTCCGGCTGCAATTACATCATGTCTGCCTAAAGACCCTTCAAACAATACTTTGTCAATAGATCAGATTGTTTATTGCAATGGATATATATGGGGGCAATCTACCGGAGGGGTTCTTGTAAGGATAGATCCATCGGATCTATCCTGGGATTCTGTTTTACTGGCCGGATTGAATTCTTCAACATGGGGTACTGAGCCTATTTGTTGTTCACACGACCGTTATCTGTATGTAGGTTCTTTACAATATATTGACAAGCTGGACACTTCTTTATTAGTTGGAGCAACAATACTTACTGATTGTCCAGGTGGAGTTATTGAGGGAAGTATTGTTGGGACGTATGATTCTTATGAACAGGGGCAATATATTGATTGGACAGGGTTGCATCCTGAGTTATATACTGGTACGGCTAAAGGTCGTATTCATTCAATGATTGTTGACGGTGGCAATCTATACGCTTCATATTCTACAAAAGAAACGGTTGCTGGTTTAAATATAGATGCGTCCGGTTATTCAGCTGTTATTCAGAATTCAGTACATGAACTGCATAAGGTTAAAATATCAGATATGTCAGCTAACGGGTTTATTCAGATTCCAAAGGCAACAGATGATATGACGCAAAATGTGGATTATGTGTTTCTTGGTAGTGAGGTTCAACCAGGTGCTGATCCTTTGACTTATGGTTATGGTGTGACTAATTATGCTGTGAGAAAATCAGACATGAACATTACACTTATGGCAAAGGAAAGTTCAAATGATAATTTGCCTACATATCAAAGTTATGGTTCGTTGGTTTTTGGTAATTACCTTGTTGATATACGTACAGATTTAAGGTTTTTCATTATTGATATTACAAATGTTGATGATTGGTTAATGAGTGATCCCGCTGGAAAGTATGTTCTTGAAAATATTATGTTTTCACCAGCGGCATTATCGGGTACAATGAATGACTTAATTAGGGGTGCTGGTACATTGTTTCATGGTTTTACCTGGGGGGTTGTGGGTGGTAATCCGCAACCGTCGGGATATTTGACGTTCAAGATGCCTTCGGCTTATAATATGACGGCTGTACCTGTTGTTCAAACATTAAATGCTGTTGTGCTTTGATAAAAAACTATTTAAGGTATGTTGGCTATTTCATGTCGATAATAGGATTTGCAACCGTTGTTTGGAGGGTTGCAATTTCGTTTGAGAAGAGGGATGAAAAGAGTTTGATGATTGAAAAACAATTAATTGAGGTAAATAAATCAGTTATTGACCTGAATATGAGTGTTGAAGATTTAGAAACAGGTCAGGAATATTTAAGAAGTGAAATTAAAAAGCAAGGTATTTTAACAAATAAGGTAGTTGAAAGTCAAAACGGATTAAGGAGTTCATATATCAAGTTTATTAAAAATGATAAGAGTTTGACCGTTGATGAGTTTTTAAACTATATGCAAGGTATTGAAGTAGGGGTTAAAAGGGATGATTTCAAGGATAGTTTAAAGATTATAATTCGTAAGAAATGAGTGAGGACAAGATTGCATTTGATAAACAGTTCTTGGTTTCCGAAGAGGCGGCAAAGAATATGACTTTAAACATTGATGACAGGGTTTGGCTTGAACGTAGGTTTGATCTGCAGGATGAAATAATAAAGGATTATGTAAAGAAGATTTACAATGCAAGTTTAAAGTCAATGTCTGAAAGTCTGGCTGAGGTTGTGAATGCTCAGAACAAGGCAATGTTTGATATTTTAGACAAGCAAACTGATATGATTAAGGAATTAGGTCAGGATGTTAAAAAGATTAAAACTGATGTAGCTGATATTCTTTGTAGGATTGACGTTGTTGAGTTAAAGGTTTATGAGCATGAGTTAAGGTTATTGAATATTGAAAAGAAAATTGGTATAAATAAATAAATTATGGAATTGTATTTTGCTGTTGTGTTGGGAGCTGTTGTAAGCTTGTTGATTTCTCTGAATGAGAAGTTAGGCCAGGATGATTTTGCGTGGAAGATATTTTTAAAGCAGAACTGGATGATTACGGTTATTAATCTTTTGATAGGATTTGTTGTGATTTGGTTTAAGAATGATATTATAAAGTGGATTCCTGTTAATGGGTTTATTGCATTTATAATAGGTAGTTACGGTCAGATGTTATTTAAGAAGCTCGGGAAAGTATTTGATAAAAAGGTTGAAACATTTGTAGGCGTTAATGAATAAGATTAAATATTACGCAATTATAATAAGTGTCATATTTGTTTTTCTTATTACCCTGAATATGATTTTAGATAGGTTCAGGGAGGTATCAAGGGAAAATAAAAGGTTGAAGGATAATGTTTTGGAATTGACAAAGGAAAACAATTCTAATATTAACTTGGTTTTGACAAGCAAGGAATATATAAAGGGTTTGACCAATAAAGCTGATAGTTTACTAAGGGTCTTGAATATTAAGCCTAAGGAGGTAGTCAGGTATGTGGAGAGGACTGTAAACAATGTTGTAAGGGATACAGTATTGGTTACAGTATATCCGAAACAGAAGGATTGGTGGACAATAGTTGATACGGGAAAGTGTTTCAAGTGGGAAGGTGATTTGTACAAGAGGGGAGAAGCGTTAGAGTTATGGAGATCGAATTTTGAGTACAGGAACAAAACTGAGGAGGTTTACTTTCAGAGAAGGGAAAAGAAGTTTTGGTTCATAAGGTATGGAAAAAAGAAAGTATTCCGAAAGTCTGTTTCGGAATGTGAGGGTGAATCGGTGATTAAGATTGAAGTAACAAAAAGAGGGGGTTGAAAAGCCCCCTTTTTTGTTTAAACATAGTTTCATAACTTTAACGGTTAATAAAAGAGGAAAAATGACACAAAAAAATTCAACATTTAAGAATAAACTATTTTTTTAGTGATAATCTAGATATTTTTAAACAATTCTAAATAATTATGGGTTTACTTGATTTCTTTACCAGTAAGAAGCCTACATCGTCTTCGGAGATTAATAGCAGCGCAAGAGATTTAATTGATGATTTTGAAAAATTTAAGAAAGATACCGAGGCTCTTCATAAACAAAATGAAGCATGGTCTAAAGAGTTCCACAACTTAGGATCTTTACGTGATAAAGCACGTCAATATGAAAAAGAACAAAGGTTTATGGATGCTATTGCTCTTTATCTGGATTCAATTGAAAAAGGTGAACAAAGTAAGCTTCTAAATATTTATAACTACGCCCATGACATTGAGAGAGTAATAATATTGTATGGAAAAACAAAACAAAAAGAATTACTTATAGAATTTTTAGAGGAGAAATTAGGTAAGTATCCTGATTTCCATGATGCAAAAGATTGGGCTGTGCGTTTGACAAAATTAACCAGTACAGGACAAATTAAAACTACTCCTATTCAACCTTTTGACATACTTCCTCAAAAAGCAAGTATTCCGACAATTGGTAAGAAAATATCAGATTTCAAAAGGAGTATGCCAGAATTTAATTTTTATTTTGATATGGCAGAAGGTTCTGACACCATGGCATATAATCATAATGTTTCTTTAGGAATTTTTAATAAGTTAAGGCAATATAGAGAAGCATTTGAAACAATAAAAAGTCTTGCGAAAATCGCAGAAAACCAAGGTGATTATAAAAAAGCAATTGAAGCATACGAAAAATTGATTATAGAGGAATGTGAGGACGCTGAGCCTTACGAGAGACTAATCATAATCTATTCAAAACTGAAATGGAAAGCAGAAGAAAAAAGGACTATTGAACGAGCAATATCATTTTTTACAAAACTTAAAGAAACCCAACTTGATTATACCCTACATCTTGCTCAAAAATATGGTATGAAAGCAAAAGCTTTGGAATATATAAATGAGGGTAAAAAAATCTTCTACTATGGTGGTGCTTTTGAACTTTACAATCCACAAACAAGTAGGTTAAAAAAATGGGCTGAAAGAGCAAATAAATTTAATATGGAAAATTAAATCAAGGATTAACAATTTGATAATGAATTTTTCAAAGACTCAGTAGATAAAAAAAGGGGAACGATTACGTTCCCCTTTTTATTTTTAGAACAGTTTAAATTGTTGTTTGTCTATAATGTTGTTTTTCAACTGTTCAACTGATTTTTTACCTTTATGGTAAGTAGTTATATCAACTGAATCATCAAATAAATTTGCTTCGATTTCAATTACTTGTTTTTTGAGTGTACCAAGTAAAGGATGCACAACTTCAATGATGATTTCTTTCATTACTGGTGATGCTTTTACAGTATGTTTTTTCATAATAAACCGTTATCAGCAAATGAATAATAATCTTGGCTTGTGCATATTACATGATCTAAAAGCTGTATGTCAAGCAAAGCACCAGCTTCTTTTATCTTCTGTGTAATTTTTGTATCTGAATCAGAAGCTGCAAAGTTTCCCGAAGGGTGGTTATGGCTTACGATTAAACCGGAAGCAAGTTTTGATATTGCAGATTTAAAAATAACTCTGACATCTGTAACAGTACCGGATATGCCACCTTTGCTTATATTTTGGACGTAAAGTATGGCGTTTCTACGGTTTAAAAAGATACAAAAGAATTCTTCAATGGTTTTATCAAGGTAATAAGGTTGCATTAAATCAAAAACATCTTTTGAACATATTATTACTTTGAGTTCACTTTTAATTAATGATCTCTTTCTGAATGATTTTACAACTGAAAGATTTTCTGCCTGTGTTTTTGAAAGTTTGTATATATTTGTAAGTTCATCAAAAGATGATTCAAGCAATTTGTCCATTGTTAAATGTTGTAAAACATAAGTTGATTTTAAAAGTGCATCTCTGCCCGATATAATTTTGGACAGAAGTTCTGTATCTGAAAGCATTTCAGGATTTAATATAGTTTTCATTTGAATTTTATTTATGAAGTTTAAGTGAAAAAAAAGGGACGGTGATAGCCGTCCCTTTGATTATATAATCAGTTTTTAAGACTTGTTAAAAGGTTATAGAAGTACAAGCTTTCGTTTGGTTGATTAAGGAAATTAGTTTTCTCACAAATAGGCTGAGTAAGTGATTCGTAGATATTTGAAAGTCTAAAATCGTTGAAGTATTTGCTATCTTCCTGTATAAGTGTTGAACGGAAGCTGTCCAGGATCGGTTGAGTTGTTTGTTTATCCCTGTATGTTTGTTCAAGGATTTTACCGTAAAATTCCTGTGGATTCTTTATTTCCGTTTCTTCCAGGTATGTATAGTTCTCAATGAATTTCTTTGCTAAATCACCGTATTTTTCCAACCAAGATTTAAGGTCTGAAAAAACTCTTTTGTAGTTACTGTCTTTCAAAAATGATATTGAAAGGTTATCAGCTGAGTAGATGGAAAGGTTCAGACAGGCCGAAGTGTTCAGTCCTGAAAAGACTTTAATTACAGGCTGTGAGTTATCAAGTGCGACAAGCAAACCGAAGGTGAATGTCTGAACAAGGTTCTTTGGAATTTTGGTTTCATATTGCAGTAAGAAACGTGGGTAAGATGTATTTTCTGTTCCATCTTCATTTATGTTTGTTACTGGTTTTTCAAACCTGCATTTCAACGGTGTAAAAGCTTTTTCAACTCCTGTTTGTGTCATTATTTCAGACACTTGGTTTAAGTAATTGATTGGAGTCTCAAAGCTTATCATGCCTGATTTATAACCTTTTGAATTTCTGAGAAGTTCAAGGTTTACAAGTTCTTCATTGTTGGAAATTTGTTTTTTCATTTTGTTTAAATATTAAGTTATTTATTAAATTGTGCATCTCTGAAAGAATCGGGAAAATCGTAACGGTCACGCTGGACGCGTTCATGCCGTCTTTTAAGTTCCTGGTCATACTGGAATCTCAGTACGTCAAGATTTTCTGATATATATTCTTTCAGGTTGCCGTAGCATTTACCGTTATCATATAGGTATAGCAGAAACTCAGGCGGTACGTCCATGAGTTTTTTACCTTTGAATTTTCCAAAGGGAAATGGTGAATGGTCATCAAGTTTTTTCATAATTACATTTATTAATTTGTTAATGAACGCTTCGGGTCTGATTAACCCGACACGGACAAAAAACCCGCGGGTTGAGGGCAAGGTTTTGACAAAGAAAAAAGCGGGGGATACCCCGTATTAAATTGTCAGTAGCGAAGCGGATGACTTTTGGGGTTGGTCTTTTTTGTTTGGCAAATTCATTTAACCTTGCGTGTGTGGTTTTTTGGGTTACTTTTGTCGTCGGGGTAAGCGGAACACGAAGCGTTATTTATGAAAAGGAACTGTGATAATTCACCAAAGGAGTAGTAGGGAGACCTGAGCTTATAACATAGGTCTCCGAGTCCCAAAGTAGAGACTTTTTTAAACTTATATCTGTATTGTTATCAATGTGTTAATTGATAATTTGCCTCAAAAAGTAACAAACAAGTTTATATAATCATAAAGTCCTGTCTTGGAACGAGTTAGCATTTTTAGGGGTTCTGAAAAAAGGGCAAAAAAATGGGACTAATAGGTTAAAATGAACAATATCAAGGGAATGTGGTGACGTCATGGATGGAAAAATGAAGGATATGAAGCAATTGATTTAAATATTTCTTATATTCGTATAAACCGAACACCATGAAAAAACTAATCCCTTTTTTGTTTATCTTGATTCTGATTTTCTCATGTGAGAAAAAGGACTGTTATTATTGCACGACGGAAACATTCAGCAAATATGATGACCACCGAATAAGTGCTTATAGTGAAACCGAATGCTTTGATTCTGAATTGGAGAGATTAACCTACATAACTGATCATTATAACTTTGATGATCCCGCTACCTATACATCGTGTTCGTGCACCAAGAGATAACATGTAAACCAAACACCATGAAAAAATTAATCCCATTTTTATTTATCCTGATACTGACGGCCTCTTGTAAGAAAGAAACACCGCCAACATTGACAGGTGAATGGAATCTGTTTATGACATTTACCAGTTCAGCAAAATCATTCAGCGGTCCAATGACCATAACGCAGAAATCCGACAACTCACTGACAGGACAATGGACTATCAGTGATGGTTCAGGCTCTTCTGCTTTAACGCCTATTAGCAAAGTAACAGGCAGTAACGTGACCATTGGACTTATAATCGGTACCTATGATGTTACGTTCACAGGGACGGTTGACGAATCTTATGATTCAATGTCAGGAACATTTTCAAGTTCAGGCATAAACGTGGGGCCCTGGTCGGCCACACGAAAATAACAGATCCTGTGATAGCATCGCAGGACTGACGGGAAACCGTTCAGAAAGGTTTTTAGTATGTTTAACAAAATGTTGGTAAATATTATATTTTATTAATTTGAATTAATAAATTACTTTTTTAAGTTTGTCAGAGAACTTACACAAACGACATGGCAAGATTTCCAAAATTGGGTTTAAGTGGTGGTCAAAGTACAGATGAACTTAAATTT
>Ga0326726_10001830_pt1 | contig 19817 bp, 16 predicted proteins | sample MHFenrmetagenome_2_FD_207603 | JGI IMG/M metagenome (GOLD analysis project Ga0326726, IMG submission 207603) | Lab enriched peat soil microbial communities from Michigan Hollow, Ithaca, NY, United States - MHF15MN | ecosystem: Environmental > Terrestrial > Soil > Wetlands > Peat | place: USA... | reverse complement strand
GAGCTCGCCCCGAGCGCCTTCGGTCGCGCCCGCGACTGTGAGGAACGTCCGGATCTCGAAGCCGCCCTGCCCTGCGTCGCGCAACGTCTCCTCGTCCGTATAAGACGTGAGCGCTGCGCGGTCGTTCGCCAAGAACCGCGCGAGGAACTCGCGGTCCCAGGCTTCGTTGATCACGCCGGAGTCCGGCGTCGCGGGCCAGTGCGAGATGCCGCCCGTGCCGATCAGCGCGATCCGCTCGGGCTGCGCGTCGCACGCGCGACGCAGCGCGCGGCCGAACTCGTACGCGCGAGCGAGCGGGGTGAGCGGCGGTCCCTGGCAATTGACGTTCACGGGAATCACCGGCAAGTCGTAGCGCGGCGTCATGAAATTGAGCGGCACCATGATCCCGTGATCGAACTTCCACTCCTCCGCGTAGGCCACGTCGATGTCGCGCAGCAGCGTGCTGATCAAGCGGCGCGAAAGATCCGCGTTGCCGGGAACGGTGCGGCGCGCGATCGCGAGCCACTCCTCGTCCTCGATCGGCCCTTCGTAGCTGTCGGCCATGCCGACGCAGTACGCCGGCATGTTGTTCATGAAGAAGTTCGCGAAGTGCTCCGCGGCGACGACTATCAACGCGTCGGGCTTCGCCGCCTCGAGGCGGGCGCGGAGCTCCCCGAGCTTCGCGTAGAACGCGTCGCGGACCGTGGCGTCGGCGCGCTTCGCGCGGCCGGTGATCCCGGGCGCGTGGCTGCAAACGGCGGCGAATACTAGACTCATCGGGCTAGACTCATCGGAGCAAACTCACGGCGCGATGCTCACTTGCTCCGGTCCTTCAGCATGCTGTAGAGCCCTGCGCGCACGGGACCATGCTTCTCTACACCAGCGCGCATCGACGCGATGTACTCATCCCACTGCTGGCCGATCAGTGCCGAGTAGTGCATCAAGATTTGGCCGTTGACGCCCATCACATAGAGCAAGCCGATGTCGCCGTCGACGAGCGCGCCGCGCTCCTCGGCGCTGAGCGCATACTCGTCGAGCAGCTCGTCGCGGTTCGTCTCGAAGCGCTTGCGCACGAGCGGGTCGCGGTTGAGCTGGTAGAGAAGCTTTTGCACGTAGTAGAGGCTCATCGGTGCAAAGCAGCTAGGATTTCGCGACCAGACGCGACATTTGAAACTCGTCGTACAGCACGCCATCGACCGACATGAAACCTCGCTCGAGCCCGAACTTCTCGAAGCCGAGCGAGTCGTAGAGCGCGACCGCGGCCGGATTCGTGGTGTTCGCGCCGAGATTCACCTGTCTCAGCCCCGGCATCGCCGCCGCTTGGCGCAGCGCCTCCGCGATCAGCCGCCCTCCGACCCCGCGCTTCCTGAACGCCGGCGCGACGTAGACACCCCAGACGATGCCCTTGTGCGCGAGTTTGCGGCCGCGCTCACGATAAATCCCGGTCATGCCGATCAGCACGCCCTCCTCGAATGCTCCGAGCACGACGCCGTTCGGCGTCGGCGCGAGACGTTGCGCGACTTGCGCGAGCGGAATATCGCGCTCCTCTTCATAGCTCGAGGTAAAGGCCGTCGGGCATTCGCGCAGGGCCTCGAGGCGCAGCGATTGAAAATCCGCGGCGTCGGCTGCGTTCAACACTCGTATTTCCATGCAAAGTCACGCGGGCGCCGGCTTAGCGCCCTAGCGTCGGCACCTTGTGCGTGCCGTGCGCGACGCAGACGTTCTTCGTCTCCATGTAGAAGTCGAAGCTGTAGTCGCCGCCGTCGCGGCCTATACCGCTCGCCTTCATGCCGCCGAACGGCGTCGGCAGATGGCGATTGTTCTCCGAGTTTACCCAGACCATGCCGGCCTCGACGCCGCGCGCGAAGCGATGCGCGCGGCCGACGTCGTTCGTCCAGAGATACGCCGCGAGCCCGTAGCGCACATCGTTCGCGAGCCTCAGGGCTTCGGCCTCATCGGTGAATGGCACGACCGTGAGCACGGGACCGAAGATCTCCTCTTGCGCGACTCGCTGAGAATTCTGCGCGGGTGCGAGCACGGTCGGCTGTACGTAATTCCCGCCGAGCGCCGCGCGCGCGCCACCGACCGGGATCGCGACGCGCTCCGCGCGGGCGACGTCGAAGTAACTCAGTACCTTTGCGACGTGAATGGGATGCACGAGCGGCCCGACCTCGGTGTCGGGATCGAGCGGATGGCCGACCTTGATCTTGCGCGCACGCTCGACGACGCGGGCCGTGAATTCCTTCTCGATCGACTTCTCGACTAGCAGGCGGCTCGACGACGTGCAGCGCTCGCCGTTCAAGCTGTAAATCATGAAAACGACCGCGTCGAGCGCGCGGTCGAGGTCCGCGTCCGCGAACACGACGACGGGATTCTTGCCGCCGAGCTCGAAGTGCAGGCGTTTCAGCGTCGGCGCAGCCTGCGCCATGATCGCGCTGCCCGTGGCCGACTCGCCGACGAACGCGACCGCGCGGATCGCGGGATGCTCGGTGGCCGCCTTGCCCGCGGTCTCGCCGAGCCCGTGCACGGTGTTCAGCACGCCGGGCGGGAGGCCCGCGGCCGCGCAGATCTCTGCGAGCAGCGTCGCGGTGATCGGGCTCCACTCCGCTGGCTTGTGCACGACGGTACAGCCCGCCGCGAGCGCGGGTGCGATTTTCCACGTCGACAGCATGAACGGCGTGTTCCACGGCGTGATCGCCGCGACGGGCCCAATCGGTTGACGCAGCGTGTAGTTCACGTGCTCGCGCGCGGGCAGCGATAGCCCGCGCCCGGCTTCGGGCGCCTTGTCCGCGAAGAAGCGGAAGTTCTCGGCGCCGCGTTTCGCGGCGGCCGACATGAATCGGATCGGCTGGCCGGTATCGAGCGACTCGAGCAGCGCGATCTCCTCGCCGCGCGCCTCGATCGCATCCGCGATCGCGTGCAGGAGTGCGCGGCGCTTCTCGCCCGCGACGTCGCGCCATGCCGGGAACGCGCGCTGCGCCGCGTCCGCGGCGGCCGCGACGTCGGCCGCGTCGCCGGCCGCGACCTCGGCGAGCACGCGATCATCGATCGGGCTCTGCGTCGCGAACGTGCGGCCCGACGCTGCCGCGCGCGGCGCGCCGTCGATGAAGTGCCGCACGCCGTCGCGCGCGAAACGTGCGAGCAACTGCTCGGCCCTCGCGACGTTCGCGGCGACCTTGCCCGGGGGCGCGCCGTGCTCCTGCTTCGCGCTCACGAGCGAGAACCGGCGGGCTTGGCGCGCTTCTGCACGTGCTCGTGCAAGTTGTTCTTCTTGAAATTGAGCACCGGATGAAACTCCTGGACGTTCAGCGAGATCGCGAGCGGGCTCTTCGCGTAGAGCGGCGCGAGATGCTCCGTCAGCGTCGCGAACAGCTGCTCGCCGGCGCGCTGTTGCACGTCGAGCGCGCGACCGTGGCCGATCAATGCCGTGACGTGAACGAAGCCGTTTTGGGGCGACTTGTCGGCGATCCGAAACTTCTCGGCGCGGTGAGCGCGCACACGCAAGCCACCGAGCGGAAACACGCCGGTCTCGAGCGCGCGCGCGTGCAGCTTGTCGAGCAGCTCGTCGAGCGCGATGTCGCTCTCGATGTTTGCGGAATATTCGACGATCAAATGAGGCAAGATGAATCCGTGCGCGCGCTGACGTAGACTTCCGCGGCACGGTAAATGACGGCCTCCGCGGCTGTCAATTTGAACGCCCGACACGAGGCTCGCGAGGCACGCATGCCGAAACCCGCTCCGAAACGCCCCGCCGCGACCCGGCGCGGACGTCACGATCTCGCCGCGCTGCGCGGCTCGATCCCGCCGCTCGTTACGCCGTTCGTAGACGGCGCCGTAGATTACGACAAGTACGCCGAGCTCGTGAGCTTTCAGATCGAGCAGGGCTCGCATGGCGTGCTCGTGAACGGCACGACGGCCGAGCCATCGACGCTCACCACCGAGGAGCGCAACCGGCTCGTAACGGTCGCGGTCGTCACCGCGGCCGGCCGCGTGCCGGTCGTCGCGGCGACCGGCTCGCAATCGCTCGCCGAGAGCCGCGCGCTTACCGAGCATGCGGTCGCGGCCGGCGCCGACGCGCTCTTGATCGTCACTCCTTATTACATACGCCCGCCGCAGCGCGGCCTCGTGCAGTACTACCTCGAGCTCGCGTCGGGGCACGACGTGCCGTGGATGATCTATCACATCCCGGGCCGCACCGCGGTCAGCGTCACCCTCGACACGCTGAAGGCGTGCAAGGACAAGTCGCCGACCTTCGTCGGCATGAAGCACGCGGTCAACGATCTCGGCTTCGCATCCGAATGCCTGCAGGAGCTCGGCGCGGACTTCAAGATCTTCGTCGGGCTCGAGGAGCTCAGCTTCCCGATGATGGCGGTCGGCGCGTGCGGCCTCATGAACGCGGTCGGCAACTTGCGCCCCGGCGTGCTCGCCGAGATGTGCGAGGCCGTGTTCGAGAACGATCTCGCGGCGGGCCGCAAGCTCCACGACCAGCTGCTCGAGATCAACAAGGCCGTGTTCTACGACACGAACCCGATCCCGATCAAATACATGATGATGAAGCTCGGCTTGCTCGCGAAGAACGAGCACCGCCTGCCGATGGTCCCTGCTCTGCCCGAGCTCGAGGCGAAGCTCGACGGCGTGCTCGAGCGTGCGGGCTTGAGCGCCGTCGTCTCCGCGCCGTCGCGCCGCCGCACCGCGGCACGCTGATTCGAGACGCGCTCGCGTGCGCTTCGTGAGCTTCCGCGCCGGCGACTACTCGAGCTTCGGCGCTCTCAGGGACGACGGCATCGTCGACGTCGGCAAGCTGCTGAAGGTGCCGACGCTCGGCGCCGCGCTGCGCGCGGGGCTGCTGCCGCGCGCGCTCGAGCTCGGCGCCGCGCGCGAGCCGAGCGTCGCACTCGACGAGATCCGTTACCTCCCGACCGTGCCGGATCCCGAGAAGCTGATCTGCATCGGCATCAATTACGGCAACCGCAACGCGGAATACAAAGACGCCGAGCCCCCGCCGAAGTATCCGAGCGTGTTCATGCGTACGCCCGGAAGCCTCGTCGGGCACTTAGAGCCGATCCTGCGGCCGCGCGAGTCCGAGCAGCTCGACTACGAGGGCGAGATCGCCCTCGTGATCGGGGCCGAAGGCCGGCGCATCGCCGAGCGCGACGCCTGGCGTCACGTCGCGGGGCTGTCGCTGATGAACGAGGGCTCGGTGCGCGACTGGCTCCGGCATTCGAAGTTCAACGTGACGCCGGGCAAGAACTTCGAGCGCTCCGGCGGCTTCGGACCGTGGCTCGTGACGGCCGACGAATTCCGCGACGGCCAAGAGCTCCATCTGACGACGCGCGTGAATGGCGAGCTGCGCCAGGACGATACGACGGCGAGCCTGATCTTCTCGTTCGCGCGGCTGATCGCGTATCTGTCGAGCTTCATGCGCCTGAAGCCCGGCGACGTGATCGCGACCGGCACGCCGACGGGCGCCGGCGCGCGCTTCGATCCGCCGAAGTATTTGAAGGCCGGAGACGTCGTAGAAGTGCAGGCCGCCGGCATCGGCACGCTGCGAAACGAGGTCGTCGACGGGTAGGCGCCGCTCACTGCGCGAGCAGCGACTCCCAGTTCACGAGCACCGTCAGATCGCCGACGACAGCAAGCGACGGCGCGACGAGGATCCGCTCGCCGCTCGGGTCGATCGCGATGCTGTGCGCGCTCGGATATTCGAGCGGTCCCGAGTAGATGCGCCGCGGCGGGCCGAAGCGCGGCGGTTCGCCCGGCGCAACCGCCATCGCGAGCAGCTCGGCGCTCGCGGGCTTCGTGTAGTAGAGCTGCGTCCCGTCCGGGCTCCACGTCGGATCGACGCCCCCCTGCGTCGTCACGACGATCTTCGTCGCCGACGGCGGGAACGTCGTGAGATAGATCTCCCAGCGACCCGTCTCATCCGAGGCGTAAGTCAGCCACTTGCCGTCCGGCGACAGCGCACCGTCAACGTTACTAGTCGTTGTCTGGAGAAGCGGTGTGCGCTTGCTCAGGTCGCTGGTGTCCATCATCCACACCTCCCACGAGCCCAACGCGAACGCGAAATAGAAGAGATGATCGCCTGTCCATTGATACGGCCAAACGGCACCCTTCCACGGCAGGATCAGCTCTTCTGCGCCGATGCCATTCGCGTTCTTGCGGTAAAGGCCCGGCGAATCCGGGCGACGAGAGACGAACACGATCGATTGCCCGTCCGGCGACCAGATCGGCGCGCGATCGTTCGCGGGATTCAGCGTGAGCTTGCGGAACGCGCCGCTTCCGAGATCGAGGATCGACACATAGTACGTGCCGTCCACGCCGTCCCGCATCGCGATGGCGGCCTGTGCGCTGTCGGGCGACAACACGGGATCGGTGTAATAGCCGGGCGGCGCCGCGTTGCCGATCACGCTTCCGTCGGGCCGTATCCAGACGAGCGGATTCGGTGTCGGCGGTATGGTCCGATACGTGAGCGCCCCGGTCCGCGACGCTGAGAAAGGCGCCACGGCGTTCTCCGACAGCGTGATGGGCGTGCCGACGAGTGCGAAACGCCGAACGTCGATGGCCTGCGCGAGCAACGCGCCGCCCTTCCTGTAGATGACATGATTCGGGGGCGCATACGCGAACTCGGCTGAAGCCTCGACCAGCTGCGTCCTGTCATTCGATCTCAGCGATGAGACGTAGACCTTGTCCCCCGCCGTGCCCCGCCCACGCGCCACGTACAAGAAGTGCACGCCGTCGTCGAGAAACTGCGGCGAGTCGTGATTGGTCTCCTCTGCCGCGTTCAGCACCGTGACCGACTTAGGCGCACCGCCGGCCGCGGACACGAGCACGAGTGGGCCCGATTTCTGCGTGCTGATCAGGATCTGGCCCGCGTCGTTCCAGCTCGCGCCGCCCGTTGCCGCGGCGTCAGCGATCTCTCGCGACGTGCCATCGACGAGGTTCGCGACCTTGACCTTGCCCTGCGCATAGAAGCCGACCGACTTGCTGTCAGGCGACCAGAACGGCTGGGTGCCGTCCTCGCTTCCGCGGATCGGCGTCACCCGGTCCGAGTCGATCGGCCGGATGTACAGGCGTGCCGTGCCCGTCGCTTCGTCGGCGCCCGTGAACACGATCCGCTGCCCGTCCGGCGAGATGCTCGCACTGCGCAGAAAATCCTCGCCTACCGAGTAGCGCACGTCGCCGCCGAAGCTCACGGTGAGACGCATGAGTGGGCTGGGCGCAGCGGGCCGCGATCGGTATGCGACGCCGACGGCAATTGCGACGACCACCGCGAGCGCTACCGCCGCGCCGATCATGAGCGGAGCCTTGCCGCGACGCTTCGCTAATGGCGGCGCCGGGTTCTGCGGCGACGACGAAGCACGGATCCACTCTAGCTGCTTGCAGACATCGTGCGCAGTCTGCCAGCGGTCGTTCGGGTTCTTCGCGAGGCAAGTGCCGACGAGGTGCTCGAGCACGGGCGGGATGTCGCCGAGCGCCGCGAGCGGCGGCGGCTCGGCGCGCAGGATCGCGGCCGTGAGGCCGGCCACACTGTGCGCGGTGAACGGCGGCTCGCCGCTCAGCATCTCGTAGAGCACGCAGCCGAAGCTGAAGATGTCCGCGCGCGCGTCGACCGCGCGGCCTTCGAGCTGCTCGGGCGCCATGTACTGGACGGTGCCGAGCACCGCGCCCTCGGCCGTGATCGGATCGCGACGTCGAACCGTCTCTTGGCGCGCGCTCTCGGCCTCCTGCTCTCTGAGCTTCGCGAGGCCGAAGTCGAGCACCTTTACGCCTCTTTGCGTGATCATGATGTTGCCGGGCTTGAGATCGCGATGGACGACGCCTTTGCGGTGGGCGTTGTCGAGTGCGTCCGCGATCTGCGCCGCGTAGTCGAGCGCGAGGTTGAGCTTGAGCCGGCCGCGCGCGAGCTGATCGGCGAGCGTCCGCCCCTCGATCAGCTCCATCACGAGATAGTGCGTGCCGCCCTGCTCGCCGACGTCGAACAGCGTCGCGATGTGCGGATGGTTCAGGCTGCTAACGGCGCGCGCCTCGCGCTCGAACCGCTCGCGTCGATCTCCGTTCGTGGCGAGCTGCGCCGGTAGAACCTTGATCGCTACGGCGCGGTCGAGCCGCGTATCAGTGGCGGCGTAAACCTCGCCCATCCCGCCGGCGCCGAGCAGCTGGCCGAGCCGGTATGGGCCGAGCATCGTGCCTACGGGCTGCGCCATATTCGCGGAAACCGGAGACTGAAACCCGGCGAATACTACGGGAATCGATGCCGCGAACTCAATGCGTGAGCCGATGAGCGCGCGTCGACAAAGGCCGTCGCAGCTACAGCGCCTCGCTCGGCGACGTCATCGCGGCGAGCTCGTTCGCGATCGCGTTCGGCGAGCTCGTGCGGCGCGCGAACAGGTTGTAGACCGACGGCACGATGAAGAGCGTGAACAGCGTCGCCAAGCTCACGCCGGAGAAGATCACGACGCCGAGGGCCTGACGGCTCGCCGAGCCCGGGCCGTGCGCGAGAATCAGCGGCACCGAGCCCATGACGGCACAAAACGCCGTCATGATCACCGGCCGTAGTCGAATACGCGACGCCTCGACGATAGCCTCGCCGAACTGCATGCCCCTGTCGCGCATCTGGTTGATGAACTCGACGATCAGCACGCCGTTCTTCGCCGCGATGCCGACGAGCATGATGATGCCGATCTGGCTGTAGATGTTCAGCGTCATGCCCGCGACCCATAGCCCGAGCAGTCCGCCCGCGACCGCTAGCGGCACGGTGACCATGATCACGAGCGGATGCACGAAGCTCTCGAACTGCGCGGCGAGCACGAGGAACACGACGAACAGCGCGATGCCGAACGTGAAGTACAGCGCGCCTGACGCCTCCTTGTAGTCGAGCGACTCGCCCTTGTAGTCGATCTGCGCCGTGCTCGGCAGCTCCTTGTGCACGAGATTCTCGAGGTAGTCGAGCGCAGCGCCGAGCGTGTAGCCCGGCGCCAAGTTCGCGGTGATCGTCACGGCGCGCATCCGGTTCTGGCGGTTCAGCGTGCTCGGGCCCGCGAGGTCCTCGATCTTCACGAGATTCGCGAGCGGCACGAGCTCGTTGCTGCGCTCGGAGCGCACGAAGATGTTGCGCAGATCGTCGTAGGTCGCGCGCTGCTCCTGCTTCGCCTGCAGCACCACGTCGTACTCCTCGCCGTCGACGACGTAGGTCGTGACCTGCTGCTCGCTCATCATCGCCTGGAGCGTCGAGCCGATGCTGCGCGCGCTGATGCCGAGGCTCGCGGCGCGATCCGTGTCCACGCGCACGAGCGCCTGCGGCTGCGTCTCGCGCAAATCTGAATCGAGCCGCGCGAGGCCGGGATTCTCGGACGCCTTCGCGATGATGATGTCGCGCCAGCGCGCGAGCTCGTCGTAGTTCGGCCCGCCGATCACGAGCTGTACGGGCTGACCGCCGCCGCCGCCACCACGGTTGTTGCCGTTGTTGACGAACGCGATCACGCGCACGTCGGGGATCTCTTCCCACTGCTTGCTGAGAATGTCGATGAGCTGCTGCGTGCTCATCTTGCGCTCGCCCCACGGCTTCAGGGTCACGTTCACGATGCCGGACTGATTGTTCCAACCCGGTACGCTCACGACGCCGCGAACGATCGTGCCGTCGTCGAAGTACGGCTGTAGCGCCTTCTCGACCTGGTCCGCTGCGATCTTGAGCCGCCCGAAGCTTGCGCCCTCGGGCGCCTGGATGGAGCCGTTGAACTGGCCGCGGTCCTCTTGCGGCGCGTATTCCTGCGGAATCGCCTTCACGAGGAAGTACGCCAAGCCCCCGATCGCGACGCACGCGAATACCGACGCCCACGGCGCGCGAAGCGTCTGGCGCAAGAGATGCTGATAGCGATCGGACAGCCAATCGAACGACTTATCAAGCGCGTGCGTGAGCTTGCTCTCGCGCGTCGCCGAGCGCAGCAACTTCGAGCACATCATCGGCGAGAGTGACAGCGCAAGCACCGCCGAGAACACCACGGACGCTGCGATCGTGACCGCAAGCTCCGCGAACAGGCGGCCGATGCTGTCCTTCAAGAACGCGACTGGCGCGAACACTGACACGAGCACGACGGTGGTCGCGATCACGGCGAATGCCACCTGTCGCGTGCCGTTGAACGCCGCGAGCAGCGGCGCCTCGCCGGCCTCGACGCGCCGGTGCGCGTTCTCGAGCACGACGATCGCGTCGTCGACGACGAGGCCTATCGAGAGCGCGAGCGCGAGCAGCGTGATCAGGTTGATCGAGTAGCCGAAGAGCGACAGCACCGAGAACGTCGCGATCAGGCACACGGGGATCGTGACGAGCGGAATCAGCGTCGCGCGGATCGAGCCCAGGAACACGAAGATCACGAGGCCGACGAGCGCAGTGGTGATTGCGATCGTCCAGTAGATCTCCTGGATCGCGGCGCGGATGTAGAGCGAATCGTCGCCGCTCGTGATCAGCTTCATGCCGGGCGGCAGGTTCGCGTTCACGCGGTCGACCTCGGCCTTCACCTTGTCGAGCACGTCGACCGTGTTCGCGGTCGACTGCTTGATGATGCCGAAGCCCGTCGTGAGCTGGCCGTTCGTGCGGAACATTCGCGTCGTCTCGCGCGACTGAACCACGACGTTCGCGACCTCGCCGAGCCGCACGAGGTGGCCGTCCTTGCCCTGCGAGATCACGAGGTTTTGGAACTCCTCCGCGGTCTCGTAGTTGCGCGCGATCCGCACCTGGAAGTCGAGGTCCTTCGAGATGATGCGGCCCGCGGGCAGCTCGAGGTTCTCGCGCGTCAGCGCGGTCTCGATGTCGGACACCGTGAGGTTGCGCGCCGCGAGCGCGAGCCGGTCGATCCAGATGCGCATGGACGGACCGCCGGCGCCGAAAATGTTGATCTGCGACACGCCCGGGATCGTCGCGAAGCGGTCGAGGAGATATCGCTGCGTGTAGTCGGTGAGCTCCATGAGGCCCATCGAGCCGCTCGACAACGTGAGCCACATGATCGGCTGCGAGTCCGCGTCCGCCTTCTGCACGCTGATGTTGTCGACGTCGTCGGGCAAACGCCGGCTCACGCGCGACACGCGATCGCGCACGTCGTTCGCGGCCTCGTCGAGCTTGCGGTTCATGTAGAACTCGACGGTGATCGAGGACTGGCCGTCGCGGCTCTGCGAGCGGATCGACTTCACGCCCTCGATGCCGGAGAGCTCCGCCTCGAGCACCTGCGTGATCCGCGTCTCGATGATCTCGGCCGACGCGCCAGGATAGCCCACCTGCACCTGGACCGTCGGCTGCACGGTGTCGGGATATTCGCGAACGGTGAGGTCGCGGAACGACAGCGCACCGATCGCGAGCAGCATCAGGCTCAGCACAGTCGCAAAGACCGGGCGCTTGACGGATGTATCTGAAAGCCACATCGCGCGTAGTCGCTCGCCTAGGGGCTCAGCCGCCGTTCGGCAGCGCGGCCTTGTTCGGAACGTCGATGCGCTGGCTCACTTCGGCGGCGCCGCCTTCGCTCTCGTAGCGCACCTTGATACCTTCGCGGAGCTTTATGCTGCCCTCGATCACGATCAAGTCGCCCTCGGCGAGGCCGCTCTTGATCTCGACCGTGCCGAAGTGCCGGCTGCCGACCTCGACCTGCTGCTGATGCGCGACGAAGTCCTCGACCTTGTAGACGTACGCGCGGTTCTGCACCTGGAACACCGCGCTCTCGGACACGACGAGCGCGAAATGCTGCTTCGTGAGCACCTGTACCGTGAGCAGCATGCCGGGCCGCAGCGCGCGATCCTTGTTCGGGACGAGCGCTCGCACGGTCGCGGCGCGCGTGATCGGGTCGATCCGCGAGCCGACCGTCTTCACGACGCCCTCGAAGTTACGGCCGGGGTAGCTCACGCTCTGCGCGATCACGCGCGCGCCCGGCGTCATCGAGCCCAAGTACGATTCGGGCACGGTGAAGTCGAGCTTGATCGTCGAGATGTCGTCGATCGTCGTGATCGACGTGCTCGGGCTCACCATCGTGCCCGGGCTCACTTGCCGAAAGCCGAGCAGGCCGCCGAACGGCGCGAGAATCAATCGATCCTTGAGACGAGCGACAACGGCGTCGTAGCGCCCCTGCTGAGCTGCCACTTTGGAGCGCGCCGAGTCGAGCGCGGATTTCGAGCCCAAGCCCTTTGCATTGATGTCCTCTTGGCGGCGCAGCTCGTTCTGCGCGTCCTCGAGGTTCGCATGCGCCTCGGCGAGCGACGCCGTTTCCTCTTGATTCGTGAGCTCGGCGAGCACGGTACCGCCGTCGACGTAATCGCCGTCGGAGAAATTCACCTTCCGGACGGTGTCCGTGACCTTCGCGTTGATCGTGACCGACTCGTTCGCCTGCGCCGTGCCGAGCGCCTCCACGGAGTCGAACACCTGGTCCTGCCGAACGCGCGCGACTGTCACGAGCGGCGCGGCCTGGGCGAACGCACCGCCGGGGCCGCCCGCGCCGGGCCGGCCGCCGCCGGGACGACCCGCCGCGCCCGCTTGCGCGCCCGCGCTCGCAGGCCCGTGGCTGCCGGTGAAATACCAAACCGCGGCGCCGCCGAGCACGAAAGCAATCACGATCAGCAATGCGTTCTTCATGAGTCAGTGCCCCAGCGGTTCTTGGAGTTGGCTGTGCCCGCCGACCGAGCGGAGCGTTCTTATCGACTGAGCGCCGCAGGCAGAGCCAAATTATAAGCCGCCGCGTCGGAACGCGCCGCGCGCGCCGGTTATACTTTTTCTGGTTTTTTCTCAAGGTTCCGAGGGTTACGCGCCTTGCACGGCGCATGCCCGCGACTGAAAGTCACGACGATGTCAGCGCTGCGCGTAGCCGTTCCAGCGATCTCGTTCGGCCAGCACTCGGGGCTCGTGAAACGCTTGCTCGAGCTCTACCCCGACGCGAAGGTGAACACCGAGGGAATTCCGTATTACCGCAGCGAGCAGGAGACGATCGCCTATCTCGACGGCTACGACGCCGCGATCGTCTCGTTCGAGCCGATCAACGAGCGCGTGCTCGAGGCGCTGCCTCGGCTCAAGGTCGTCTCGAAGCTCGGCGTCGGCCTCGACAAGATCGACGCCGCGGCGATGCGCCGGCACGGCGTGCGGCTCGGCTGGACGCCGGGCGTGAACAAGCGCTCGGTCGCCGAGCTCGCGCTGTGCCTCGCGATCGCGGCGCTCCGCCACGTCGTCGAGCGCAACGCCGCGATGCGCCGCGGCGAGCGGCCGCTGCAGAGAATGGGCCGTCAGCTCACCGGCCGCGTCGTCGGCATTCACGGCTGCGGCGAGATCGGCAAGGAATTCGTGCGGCTGCTCCAGCCGTTCGACTGCACGCTGCTCGCATGCGACATCAAGGACTACGCCGACTTCTACGCGCAGCATCGCGTGACGCCGGTCGACCTCGATGAGCTGCTCGCCCGCTCCGAGGTGCTCTCGATCCATCTCACGGTGACGAATCGCACGCGCGGGCTCTACGACGCGGCGACGCTCGACAAGCTGCGTCCCGACTGCGTGCTCATCAACACGGCCCGCGGCCGAATCATCGACGAGGCGGCGCTGAAGGAACGGCTGAAGTCGCGCCGCATCGCCGCGGCGGCGATCGACGCGTTCGCAGTCGAGCCGCCGACCGACGACGAGCTATTAAACCTAACGAACTTCATCGCAACTCCGCACATCGGCGCAGGCGCCGAGGAAGCGCGCTGGCTCATGGGCATAACGGCGATCGACGGGCTCGTCGACAACTTCCTGCCCGAGCCGGGCGCGTTTCCGTTCGAGGACCGCTGACGCCCCTCGCGAAGGCGAGCGGGCGCCGCTAACATACCCGCTGCATGAGCACGCAAGCGAAGCAGAAGGTCCCGGGCATCGAGGCGATGGTGTCGATCACCGCGCACGTGCCCGAGGACGCGATGAGCGCCGGGCTGCTCGGCACGGAGCGGATCGGCCACGGCGTGCGGATCCGCGAGGATGGGCTCATCGCGACGATCGGCTACGTCGTGCACGAGGCCGAGCAGCTCTGGATCGGCACGCGCTCCACCGTCGTACCGGGCTTCGTCGTCGGCTACGACTTCGATAGCGGCTTCGCCCTCGTCAAGCCGACGCTGCCGTTGCACGGCGGCTGCATGGAGATCGGCAGCGCGTCCTCGCTCGCGGTCGGCGACGCCGTGTCGGTGATGAGCAGCGGCGGCAACACGCAGGTGATCGAAGCGCGCGTCGCCGCGAAGCAGGAGTTCGCGGGCCGGTGGGAGTACGTGATCGACCAGGCCGTGTTCACGTCGCCGCCGCACGAGAGCTGGTCCGGCGCGGCGCTCGTCGATTCGGACGGCAGGCTCTGCGGCCTCGGCTCGCTCGTGATCCAAGGCTTCGAGATCAACGGCGCGCGCAACGACGTCAACATGTTCGTGCCGATCGATTTGCTCGTGCCGATCATCGACGAGATCTGCGCGAACGGGCGTCGTCTCGCGCCGCCGCGGCCATGGCTCGGCATGCTCGTGCACGACGACCAGAACGATCTCACTGTGGTCGGCGTCTACCGCAACTGCCCGGCCGACAAGGCGGGACTCCGGCCCGGCGACGTGATCATCGGCATCGACGACGAGCCCGTGGTGGGCCTCGCGAACATGTTCCGCAGAGTCTGGAGCCTCGGCAGCGCGGGCGTCGAGGTGCCGCTCAAGGTGATGCGCGACGCCGAGCAGATGGAGCTCAAGGTCCACTCGGCAGACCGCGCCGGTTTCCAGCGCAAAGGCACGCTGCAGTAGACGGCGCCGCTACTTGTCGCTTTCGTCGCGCTTGCGGTATGGCCGGTGGCAGCCGCCGCACGACTGGCCGACGGGTTGCACCATGGCCTTCGAGGCCTCGAAGCCGTTCGCCTGCGTCGCGTCCGCGAGCGCCGTCGCGGCCGTTTGCAGATCGGTCGCCTTCTGCTGGAAGTCCGAGAAGTTCTTCCAGATATCCGGCAACGCGAGGCTGCCCTTGACGATGCTGTTCGGGATGAAGCCGTCCGCCAACATGCCGGCGAGGGCCGCGGTGTCGCGCGCGTTTTTCAGCGCGACCGCGTTGTCCACCGGGATGTCGCCTTGCTGCATCGCGCGCAGCTTGCCGACCTTCCACGCGAGACTGTGCATCACGCCGTTGCGAAACTCGAACGCTTGATACTCGGGCGAATCATCGGCCGCAGCGCCCGCCGCCGCGCCGCCGCCTTGCTGACCGCAAGCGGCCAACGTCAGAATGAAACAAGCGAGCAACGCGATCTTGGCGGAGTGTCGGTTCATTGTCGGACCTTTTGGCGATTATTCGAGTGAGCATAAACGGATCGTTCGCGGCATCGCAAGGGGAAATCCGCCGCGACGCGCTTGCGCCGCAGCCATTCTCCGACGAGTGTCGCCGCCGATAGCTCTCGCCGACTACGCGCTCGGCTTCAAGGGCTTGAGCGCCTCGTCGACGACGAAAAGATCGGTGAGCAGCGCGCGTAAATGTATCGACGCGTTGAGATTGTCGACGAGCTGCGAGCCGATGTCGGGCCGCGCGAGCACGAGCCGCACGGCGCCGAGCGCGACGCGAGCGTCGGCGTCGACGGCGGCGAAGAACGCGGCCGCCGCCATCGCGAGCTTCGGATCCACGCTCGCGGCGCACGCGCCGATCACGGCGCTTAAGTCCTCGAGCGCGGTGGCCATGCGCTCGAGATAGTCGCGCACGTTGCGTCCCGCGGCCGCGCCCTTGTCCGTGTCGCGGCCTTGGGCCGCGTATGCGAGCAGGAACTCGTAGCCGCTCTCCACCGCTTCGATGCGCTGCTCGAGCTCCGCGCGCGGACCCGGCTTGCTAAATACAATCGAATTCTGACTCATCGCTCCACCTGCCATCGCTTCGGATCGTGATGCTGTTCGTACTCGGCGCGCGTGATCCAGCCGCGCAGCATCGCGCGAGTGAACGAGAGCTTCTCGGGCCGCAACGCGAAGTAGACGTGCGTCATCACCATCGTGATCAGCGTGAGCGCCGCGAGGTCGTGCACGACGTAGACGAAGCCCCAAGTCGCATCACGTAGCAAGTACGGATTCGGCCGCCACCACGGCGTCTCGACGTGCGCGAGCATCAATGCGCCGGTCGCGGCCGACGCGAGCACGACGATCGTGAAGCACAAATGGATCAGCTTCTGCGCGAACGAGTACTTGCCGGGCTTCGGCACGTCGCCCACGCCGCGGCGCAGCGTGCCTCGCACGATCGCGGCCGCCTCACGTAAGTCGGCGCCGTAGAGCATCATCGTGCGCCAGTCCTGCCAAGCGAGCGCGCGAACCAAGTGGAACAGCACCGCGGCGATCAGCAGCAAGCCGGCGATCCAGTGCAACATGACCCAGTCGAACTTCAGCCCGAGAATCGGCAGGAACGCGGTGCCGAGCAGCGTGAGCACGCACGCGGCCGTGAGCCAGTGGAACAGGCGATCGGCGAGCGCGTGACGGACGACTCTCGAAGCGCGAACGCCGGCTACGGAAGGCTTGCTCACCGACGAATTATCGTCGTTTCGCGACGAAGTAACGATAGAGCGCGTGGACGATGATCAACGCGACACCCGCCGCGAAGAACACGTAAATCAGATCCCACGAGAGGCCTTGCAGCACCTCGCGGCCGTACGCGTCGCGGCTGACTCGGAACAACTCCACGAAAGAAGATCGGCTACGAAGACCGGCCGCGCCCTCGGCTACGCGTCGCGAATCGCGCGCGTTACGAGGTTCTGCAGCAGCGGAATCTTGAAGTGGTTGAAGTTGCGCGGCGTCGCGCCGTTGACCGCGCTGCGCCCCGCGAGCGCCGCGGTGTCCGCTGTCTTCGGCTGGCCGGCAACGACTTGCTCGACCGCCGTGAGACGCCGCGGGACGCACTGCACCGCGCCGGCCGCGATCCGGATCTTGTCGATCTTCTCGCTGCCCGCGCCGCCGCTCACGATCATCGCGGCTGCGATGTTCACGAGTGGGAAGTCCCACGTGTTGCGGTCCGCGACTTTCTCGAAATAGAAGCGCGCGCCCGACCACTCGGCGGGCAACCGAATCGCCGTCAGCACGTCGCCCTTCTCGAGCGACGTCATTCGCGTGATGTCGACGTTCGGGCCGATGAAGAAGTCCTCGGCACCGACGACGCGCTCGCCCTTCGGTCCGAGCACGACCATCTTCGCGTCGAGCGCCACGAGCGCCGGCGCCGTATCGGACGGGCTCACCGCGATGCAGCGATCCGCGCCCCAGAGGCAGTGCTCGCGGTTCTGGCCTTCGGGCGTGTCCGCGTAGCAGCGGTTGCCGCCGGCGCGATAGCAGTTCACGCCGTAGCGGTAGTACCAGCAGCGCGCGTCTTGGCAGACGTTGCCGCCGATCGTGCCCGAGTTGCGAATTTGCGGGCTCGCGACGCGGCGAGCCGCGTCGGCGAGCACCTTGTAACGACCTTGAATGAGCGAATTACGCTCGACATCCGTGAGCGTGGTCAGCGCTCCGATCTCCACCCCGCCATCAGAAGACTCTCTAATCCCCTTGAGCTCGCCGATCCCGGAGAGATCGACGACGTACTTCGGCCGCTTGATGCGGTCTTTGAACCAATCGAGGCTGTCGTTGCCGCCGGCCACCGCCCAGCCGTCCTTGCCGAACTTGCCGAGCAGATCGACCGCGCCTTTGACCGTGTCGGGCTGATACAGCTCGAACGCCGCCATCATGTCTCTGGACATCGTCGCAGCTCCTTACGCTGGTGCTCGCAGTCGCCCTAGGCCCGGCTCAGGTTCTCGCCGGAGCCCGCGGCGCGCATCACGGCGTTCAAGTAGTTGTCGTACGCGCCGCAGCGGCACAGGTTGCCCGCCATCGCGTGTCGTGCCTCGTCGCGCGTCGGCTTCGGATTCGCTTTGAGCAGCGCAACCGCCGACATGATCTGGCCCGGCGTGCAGAAGCCGCATTGCGGGCCGAGCTCGTCGATCATCGCTTGCTGCACGGGATGCAGCTCGCCGTTCGGGCCCTCGAGCCCTTCGATCGTCGTGATTTTGGCGTTGCGAACGGTGTGCGTGAGCGTCGAGCACGAGTAGTGCGCGACGTCGTCGATCGTCACGGTGCACGCGCCGCATTCGCCGCGGTCGCAACCGAGCTTCGTGCCCGTGAGTCCGAGCTTGTAGCGCAGCGTCATCGCAAGGGTCTCGTTCGGCAGCACGTCGACCGTGCGCATCTGGCCGTTCACGTTGAGCTGGAGCATTCGCTCGATGCCGCGCGCGGCGCCCTGCTCGCGCGAGCAGCCCGCGAGCGTGAACAAGTAGCCAGCGCTCGACACCGCGGCGCCCGAGGCGATCACGCCCTTGATGAACTGCCGCCGCGAAGTCGCCCTTGACGTCGGCACGTCGAAGCGCGGCTCCGGATAGCCGCGGCCGTCGTTGTCATGCGCCATGGATTCTCCCCCGTCCCCTGCTCGTGTCGGCTGTAGTGCCCGAGATGCTAGGTGAAAAGCCCCACCCGCTCAACAACCATCGCTCCGGGGTCCGTAAACCGTGTCGCGATGTACGCAAGAACATAGCGCCTCAAGCCGTGTTGACCTGCAGCGGCTTGTGCGACTGCGGCCGTCCGGCCGCGGCGTTTACGATCATGTCCGTCGCCACCGGCGTGCGGTTGAAGTAATGCCCGCCGAGCGCGTCGGAGATCGCGCCGAGCAGCGCCGCCGCCGCGCAGCCTTGCACCGGCTCGCCGATGCCCTTCGCGCCGACCGGGTTCTGCGGGTCCGGGATCCCGACCGCGTCGGTCGCCATCGCCGCCGGCGCGTCGAGGTAGGACGGCGGTTTCGCCTGCAGCAGCCCGACGGCGCCCGGCAGCCCGTTCTGCGGGTCGAAGATGTGCCGCTCGAGCGTCGCAAGGCCGACGCCCATGATCGCGCCGCTCTTCGTCTGCGCCGCGAGGCCCTGCGGATGCAGGACGGTTCCGCAGTCGGCGACGCCGAGGTAGTCGACGATCGCGTACTTCCCCGTCTCGACGTCGAGCTCGATTTCGATGAAGCCCGCCGCGAGCGCGGGCACCGTGCCCGTGCGCGGCAGCTGGTCCTTCGCCACGCCGATCAGGCCCGTTCCAGCCAACCCCGAGGCCGAGCTCTTCGTCATCGCGTTCAGGTCCGCCGGGACCTCGTGGCCGTCGAGCTTGCCGCCGAGATCGATCGCACGCTGCGCGGCCGCGGCGTACGTGAGCTTCTTCGTGGGATCGGAGCGGCTGAACACCGTCTCGTCGCCGAGCTCGTAGTCCGCCGGAGCGCCGCCTAGATCGTGCGCCGCGATCTCCTTGAGCTTCGCGACCGCATCGGTCGCCGCCGCGAAGTTCGTGCGCGTCATCGTGAACGAGGTGTTGCTGCCGAACTGACCGTTGTTCCAAGGCAGGTGCTCGCGGCTATCGCCGCGCACGACGACACACCGGTCCCAGCTCATCTTCAGCACCTCGGCCGCGACGCGCGACGTGACGGTGTGCGAGTACGTGCCGAGGTTGCCGACGCCGGTGTGGATATAGAGCTTGCCGTCCGGCGCGAGCCGCACGAGCCCGTCGAAGCCGTTGCCGCCGGCGGGATGAAACGCTGTGCCGACGCCGATACCGGTGACTTTCGAGCCCTGGCGCCGGCCGCTGCGCGCGAGCCGGCTCGTCCAGCCGAAGCGCTCCGCGCCGCGCTCGAGCGCGTCGCGCAAATGCGCGCTCGTGACGCCGCCTTGGAGCGAGCCGAGCTTCGCCAAGTCGTCGGGCGCGTTGAGCTTGCGGATCGCGACGCGATCGACGCCAAGCTGGCGCGCCGCCTTGTCGATCAGCGGCTCGATCGCGGCCGCGATCTGATTCTGTCCGGGTCCGCGCTGCGGGCCCCG